>ERZ1645192.449-NODE-449-length-33813-cov-6.314977_pt1 | contig 33813 bp, 21 predicted proteins | sample MGYA00575354_ERZ1645192 | MGnify/ENA primary metagenome ERZ1645192 (study PRJEB40844, sample SAMN11349763) | freshwater sediment metagenome | isolation source: river sediment | host: Sediment | place: India: Faizupur Khadar , New Delhi | collected 2017-02-21 ...
ATGTGACCCCGTCCGCCAGCCTTTTTTCCGGCCACAGAGTCCGACAGACTGCCTAAAGCCGGTCGAGCGGCTGGTTTTTGGGCCAGCCGGCAGGTCTTACTTCGGTTTAAGCTGCGGGAACAGAATGACATCCCGAATGCTTTCCTGGCCCAGGAGCATCATGCACAGACGATCAATGCCCATGCCCATGCCTCCGGCAGGCGGCATGCCATGCTCCAAAGCGCAGAGAAAATCCTCGTCGAGCTTCTGCTGTTCTCCCCCCGCCTGGTGCTCCAGGCGCTCCCGCTGCTCCATCGGATCGTTTTGCTCTGTGTAGGCCGGAGCGATTTCCTGGCCGTTGATGCAGCACTCGAAAACCTCCACCGTGTCCGGATCTTCCGGGGAAAGCTTGGCCAGCGGGATGAGCTGTTTCGGCACATGAGTCACAAAGGTCGGATGAATCAGCGTTGGCTCGATGAGCTTCTCAAACACGGCCTGCGTGACCTCAAAGTCCTCGTGTTCTTTGGCGATCTCGGCCCCAAGCTCGACCGCGCGGCGGCGGCGCTCCTCCGGCGCGATATCAAACCACTCGGCGCCCGCGCGCTCCCGCAGGATGTCCTTGTACTTCACCACGCGCCACGGAGGTGTAAGGTCAATCGTGCGGGTCACTTTGCCTTCCGCATCCTTGTGCCCGACGTGAAGGGTGCCCAAAACTTTTTGAGCGACATGACAGACCATGGACTGAACCAGTTCCATCATTGTCTGGTAGTCGCCAAAGGCGTGATAGGCCTCGAGCATGGTGAACTCCGGGTTATGCCGCCGGGAAAGGCCTTCATTCCGAAAGTTGCGCCCGATCTCAAATACCCTGTCCACGCCGCCGACCAGGAGCCGCTTGAGATACAGTTCCAGGGCGATGCGAAGGTAGAAATCGCACCCGAGGGCATTATGATGCGTAACGAATGGACGCGCCGCAGCGCCGCCCGGAATGGCCTGCATCATGGGGGTCTCCACCTCGACGTAGCCGCGCTGGTGCAAAAAACTCCGCACCTCGCGAATGATTTCGCTGCGCTTGAGCAGCACCTCTTTGACATCCGGGTTCGCCATGAGATCGAGGTAACGCTGACGATAGCGGATTTCGGTGTCTGCAAGTCCATGCCACTTCTCCGGGGGCGGCCTCAGCGCTTTGGCGAGGATGGTAAACGAGGCGGCCTTCACGGAGATCTCACCGGTCTTGGTCGTGAAGAGCGTGCCATCCACTCCGATGAAATCCCCAAGGTCAATGTGCCGGAAGATATCGAAGCTCTCCTCTCCGAGGACGTTTTTCTGTGCGTAAACTTGCAGCCGGCCCGATTGATCCCGCACATCGACAAACATGCTCTTGCCCATATCGCGATGGGCCGTAACGCGGCCCGCAATCCGCGTCTGGCGGCCCTCGACATAGTTCGCACGGGCGTTCGCACAGGTTTCATCCGGGACAAATTTGTTCTTGAACGGGTCAATGCCTTTGGCGCGCAAAGCCGCCAGCTTGGCTTTCCTCTGTTCAATCAGTGAGTTGGTTTCTTCCGAGCTCATAACTGCAAGTTAGAAAAGAACTTTCAAACATGAAAGAAAAAGACCCGTCGCCCCATCGGGCTCCTCATGGCCACCAGCACGGCATTATCCGCCCCCCATCATTCCTGCCCGCGAGACTTCTTTCCTTTTTTGGCCCCGGCTGGAGCTTCCACATCCGTGTAGGGCGGGCGTTCAAAGGTCAGGCCATCGCCAATCACTCTTGGATCCTGTGTCTCGGTGAGCACCTTCATGAGACGCTCCGAGAGCTCTTTTCGTATTTTCGCATAGGCCGGGTCCGTGGCGCGGTTCTTCACCTGGTCGGGATCCTTTCGCAGGTCATATAACTCCTCGCCGGGACGCTTGCCGAAGGCGTAGTTGTAGTGCCACTCCCATTGAGGACTCTTGCGCTGCGCGAACAGCCACGCTTTTGTCGGGCTGGCGTCAAAGTCGGCGAAAGTCGCGCGAGTCACTCTTTCGACCATCTCAAGGGATGGCGCATCGGCATCCAACTCAAATCCGGGACTGCCCACAGGCCACCTGTCAGGCGCGAAATTCCGAACGTACAGGAAATCTTTCGTGCGCAGCGCGCGTTGCGGATACGGCAGATTCCCGGGACGCGCGGTATCCACGTGACGCTCGCGCCCCGTGACAACCCACGTGCGCCCGGGATCAACCTGTCCGGATTTTGGGGAGTGCAATACGTCAGCAAAGCTGCGTCCGGTCATCACACTTGGCGGCCTCACACCACCCAGGTCGAGAAAGGTGGGCGCGAGATCCATGAGGTTGACAAAATCATCTACGACACGGCCGGCTTTAATTCCCGGGCCACGGGCCATCAGGGCGACGGCAACACCATAGTCGTACAGATTGCACTTTCCACCCGGAACACCGGGCATGCCATGATCGCCGCTAAGAACCACAATCGTCCGGTCAAGTTCGCCCGCCGACTCCAGTTCTCGGAGCAGGACGCCGATTCCAGCATCCCATGCCTGAACTTCACCGAGGTAATCCGCGTAGTCGGCTCGCACTTCCGCCACATCTGGCATAAATGCCGGCAGCTTGCCTTTCAAAGAATCCGCCTCGATCCCCCACAACGCCTTGCCTGAACCTTTCTCATATTCACGGTGCGTCAGCGTCGGTCCGAACCAGAAACAGAAGGGTTGCCCCTGTTTGCGCGCAGCGAGAAAGTCGGCAAAATTTCGACGAATCTGTTCCAGGAGGCTGTTCCTGGCCTCTGTGAAACTCATCCCTTCGCGCACCATGCGAGTGACGTTTTCACTAAAGTTGTTGAACTCCCGCCCGGCGCTTTCATAGGCATGCTCCTGCCTGCCGTACGGCGCATCTACCGGCGTACCCGGGCTCCAAACTTTGTAGCTTTTCCCAATGTGGTAACCCGCCTCGCGCAACAGCAACGGGTAGCTCGGTATGCTGCTGTCCCACTGGGCGTTTCGCAGAATCGCCCCACGGCGGGTTCTCCAGAAATACTGTCCGGATAGAACCGAACTCCGGCACGGCGTGCAACTCGGAGCTGTCACATAAGCGTTCTTAAAAAGCACACCTTCGCGCGCGACTCGATCGATGTTCGGCGTGCGCACGACCTGATTCGGAGATGGCCGATCCTCCAAGCCGGCGTAGATGCCGGCATAGCGTCCCCAGTCATCGGCAAAGCAGAAGAGGATGTTGGGAGGCGATTGGACGCCTGCCCCCGACCGAAACGCGAACGCGCCAACGAACAGAACCCATACTGTCACAATGCGAATGAGCGTTTGCATAATCCATACTATGCCGACTTCGTGAGCAAAGGCCATTGTTTTCACTGGCCGGTCAGCGCACATCACCGCGCATGAATGAGCCGAGCACGCGGGTCCTGATATACTGCCGAACTCGCAAGGGAACGGTGGGATAGAGAAGAACCGGCCCATCGCCGGACTGGTTCCTGCGACCAATTCCATGAGTTCTTTGTCGGACACGCTCGATCCAATCGGCGGCTCGGGCGTTAACCCCTTGTTGACCCGGTGCCGACGCACGTCCGCCTTGATCTGCGCCTGCCTCTCCGGGCACATCTCCGGGAATTGTTCCTGCCACTCTTCCAGCGGCGGTCGCCATTTTCGTGGCGCTGCGGGTTCCGGTCGGTTTGTCGGTTTCGATTTTTTGTTCATGCATGAGCCAAGGAGCAGTATATGGAGTTGTCAATCCCCCCCGTCATACTCGCTTCAAAGGGCTTACCCTTTCCTTGCGCCGGATGTCATATTGGTTAATCATCGCAAGCACACCAGAGTTGCAAACGACTTCCTCAACATCCTGGCCGGCCGGTTCCGAACGGGCGGAGTTCGCTCCCACCCGCTGGACGCTTGTGCTGACTGCCGGGCGCAGCGACACGACCCGGGCCCGCGAAGCGCTGTCCCGCTTGTGCGAAACGTATTGGTATCCGCTTTACACATATGTCCGGCGGCGGGGGCATTCGCCCGAGGACGCTCAGGATCTGACACAGGCCTTCTTCGAGCGACTGCTGGAGAAGAACTGGGTGGGCGATGCCGATCAGAACAGAGGCCGTTTCCGCTCCTTTCTGCTTTCTGCAATGAATCATTTCCTGTCGGACGAATGGGACAAGGCGCGCGCGCAAAAGCGTGGCGGCGGTGTGCCGCTGGTGCCGCTGCAATTTGACACTGCTGAAACGCGCTACGGCGTGGAACCGTCCGACCCCGTTACGCCCGAACGCAGCTTCGAGCGTCGCTGGGCATTGACGGTGCTCGAGGAAGTTCTCAGTCGCTTGCAAGCCGAATACGAACAGGAGGGCAAGGCGGAACTGTTTGCCGCGCTGCATCCCTGCCTCGTAGGCGAACGCGCGGCCCAGCCTTACGCGGAACTGGCGGTCGGACTTGGCGTGACCGAGGGCACCGTGAAGTCCGCCGTCCATCGCTTGCGCCAGCGCTACCGGGACTTGCTCCGGCATGAAATCGCCCAAACCGTGGCCTCACCCGGCGACGTGGATGAGGAACTGCGCCACTTTTTTGCGATGCTGTCCTGAAATTGCAACCGCATTTTCCACGCAACCTTCCGCCGCGGTTTCCTAAGTAAAGGGTGGAAGACTGAAGTTATGGAAACGAAGCGAATCTGTCCGAACTGCCGGAAACCGTTGCCGACAGGCACGCCGCTCGGATTGTGCCCTGAATGCCTGATCAAGTCCGGCTTCAACACCGGAACTGAGCCGGGAAACCCCGGTAGGGAACACGGTTTTGTGCCGCCACCCGTCGAAGAGCTCAGGAGGTTATTCCCGCAACTGGAAATTCTCGAGCTCATAGGAAAAGGCGGAATGGGCGCCGTGTATAAAGCGCGGCAGCCGGCGCTCGACCGGTTTGTGGCACTTAAAATCCTGCCTCCCGGCGCTGCCGACGATGCCGGTTTTGCGGAGCGTTTCAACCGCGAGGCCCGAGCGTTGGCGCGGCTGAACCATCCCCATATCGTCGCTGTTCACGATTACGGACAAGCAGGCGGCCAGCCCTACCTGCTCATGGAATTTGTGGACGGCTCGAATTTGCGGCAGGTCGAGCAAGCGGGCCGGCTCACACCCGAGCAGGCGCTGGCGATCGTTCCCCAAATCTGTGAAGCTCTCCAATTCGCCCATAACGAAGGCGTTGTCCACAGGGATATCAAGCCAGAGAACGTGCTGCTCGACAAGAAAGGCCGGGTCAAAATCACCGACTTCGGCATCGCCAAGATTGTAGGTCTGCCGGCGGGAAAGTCATCCTTGACCGGCGCAAAGGATGTTCTGGGAACGCCGCATTACATGGCGCCGGAACAGGTGGAACAACCGCAGTCGGTTGACCACCGCGCAGACATCTACTCGCTGGGTGTCGTGTTCTACGAGCTGCTCACAGGCGAACTGCCGCTCGGGAAATTCCAACCGCCGTCAAAGAAGGTTCAGGTGGATGTACGGCTGGATGAGGTCGTCTTGCACGCACTCGAAAAGGAACCGGCAAGGCGCTACCAGCAGGCCAGCCAGGTGAAAACGGATGTTGAGAGCATCACCGCTCATCCGGCGAGTTCCGCATCCACGCCCAGTTTGGATCCACGTGTCGCGACTCAACGTCGGCGTCACGAAATCAAGGCGGAATGGTTCTTTGTCGCTGCCGTGTGTTTCCTGCTGGCTGCGATCGTCGAGGCTGCCAACCTGAGCGGCGCCGCCCGCGCCCTCCCGGTGCTCAGCATCGTAGCCGCCTGCGGCTTTGGAATCGCCGGTTACCGGAACCTTCGGGCGGCCCGAAACCTGGATCAACTTCCCGCCCCACCGTGGCCATCGGGGTCCGGACCGGGCTCCACGAACGCGCGAACCCCAAACGCCTTGGAAGCGGGAATCATTGCCCTCGGAATCACGGTATTCACCATCATGTTCACCGCCGGGCTTACGAGTCTGCCTGATTCCCTTCGTTTGCCATTAACATTCGTGTGCCTGTTCGGAACGGCCATTTGCCTTTTGACGCTCGCCGGCTGGTGGCCCGCCCCGAACCTCGGCATTCCCGATTCGGGTTTCTCGAGGAGAAACCTGCATCACCAACGCGAGCTGGCTCTCGCCGCAATCCTATGCGCGATTCTGAGCGGTTTGATTCCAACCGTCTTTTACTGGCTTGCACCGTGGCTTGTGCCCTCGCTGACCCCGAAAGGCCAGGAGTTCACCCTGTGGATGACCGCGTTTACGGCCATGCTGGCAATCCTCATGGGGCTGGGCGCGAGAACCACAAGGCTCGGCCACTCCGCTTTCATTGTGGGCGGGATTAATATGACGATCTGGCTGTTATTCTTTGTCGTGGGCATGCTTTCGGAACGTCCGCCGGAACCTCGTTTGCATCCGGGTGCGCAGTCTGCTGCCCCCGGAGCGTGGCCCTCCAGCATACCAAACTCCCACTTGCGTGCCGCCCTCGCCGGATTGGACGCGTCTGCCGCAAAGATGGAGGCCGCTTCCGCCGCCAAGCGCCTGTCGGAGCAGGCCGATACATTCAACCACATCAATGAACTGTGCGATGAATTGCAGGGAAAGAACCGGTCGCCCGCACCCGCGGCTCAAGACTGGGGGATTCAAAGAGCGAGTGTGTTCCTGCGGGTGACAAACCTCCTGCATTCCCTGGAAGAAACGGCGGAAAGAATGCGGGACACGGCGCGAGCCTCCCGGCTTTCGAAAAATGAGCGCGAGGCCGCCCTCGGGGGAAGGTTCAGTGCGTTCATGCGCGATTACGCGGAACTGAAGTCGTTGATCGATGGAGGCGGTGAGAGCGCAGCATCCACTGCTCGAGGAAGCAACCGCAAGTTCGTGCGGCTTGTGGCGGATAGAAACACGCTGACGTTTGAAGGCAAGCCGACCAGGTGGGATGCGGTAGGGAGCTTGTTGCGAGCAGTGCCGGATCGGCCAAACACAGTTTTGGAGCTCGCCGTCACATCCGACCAGATCACTGTGGCTCAACAAAACGAATGGTTTGGCAAGGCGAGCGCCCTGGCACGGCAACACGGCTTCGAATACGCCAGTTTCATTGGAATTCATCCGCTTGGATCAAAGGGAACACCAAACTCGCCCGGGGCTACACAAGGCGCACACAGCGAGGCTCTTTTCGAGGTTGTGGCTCTCACAAGCACTCCCCGCACAGGCATGAGGTGGTGGAGTCCTGATGGGACGCTGCTGAAAGACCCGCCAGGGGACCGGCTGGGGGACCTATCGGGATTCTGCCGCTCTGGAGAAAGTCAGATTGAGTTCGCGGTTTTGATCAAGGATAACCGAAAATCGGGCGCAGAACGGGATTTTCTGCCCATGTTCGACCCTCAGCCCCAGTCGGTCTCCAGGCACGAACTGTTCAAGGGCGCGCAATTGTCCGGGCAGGTGGCCCTTGTGGGCTATAAGAGTGCTCCGGAAAAACTAACCTGTAGAATGGCCGAAGCGGACGGCGATTGGACACGAGTGGCCACATGGGACAAGGCGGGCAAACTGCTGAGCAACGATACCGGCGGGAAGTTGCAGTTGGTGCGCTCCGGCGACACAAACACTACCTGCCTGAAATTGTTTCATGAGGTGCCTCCTGACCAATTCGCCGTCAGGCTGATTGCGAGATTGGAAGAGGGCCGGCATGAACCGGCTTCCATCTGCAGAACAGATTACGGGAGAAAAAATGAGGCGCGAATCTGTGCTCTGATAGAAGGATGGCAGGAGCAAAATGTAATCACCTACGAATTGTACCGCATCCCACTGTGTTGGGCCGCCATCGCCGGGATTGCGACAAAGCCCAACGTTCCCCCGCTGCAGGCATTGGATTCCATTAACTTTACGCGCATAGAACCGGATCCTGTTAACAGCGCCGGAATGTCTTTCGGCCCGACCAACACCGTGGTTCTGCGTCGTAGTGAGTGGCGCGACATCGTGTATGTGCAACTCGCTACGGGCAGGAAGGAGCATATGCCTTCCCGCCTGGCTATTCGCTCAGACATGGCGCCACGGGATTGGGTGCGATCGAACAAATTCGACCTATCCGTTGTTTTGGGCGAGAAGATGTGGGAGGTGCACTCGGAAGGCATCAAGTTTGTCCCAACTCGCGATGGTGAACAAACCACCCCCGAGAGGGTTCTGTCGGCATTGGAGGAATTCGAGCGCTCGGGGATGGAGAACTACCCCACGCAATGGCAGCGCAACCAATTCGAGGCGGTGTATTCGTTCACCAATTCTTTTCCGTTTATTTATCGTACGGTCGAGGGTCACGTTGGATTACTCATTGTTCGGAGCGCGGCGTCACCGGATGAAAGGATCGAGTTGACGTGGAAACGAGTGCAGGGCTGGAAAATGCAACGGCCACCGAGCGCGTTGGTGCGCAATGACACTCAGCCCTCTGAAAGCAGCGTTAATGCAACCACCGTGACGATCTCGAACTTGATTGCGGCCGAAAACTGGGGGGAGATGATGAGGCTCTTTCCCCAGGCGGTTCGACGGACGGACAAAGCCAATGCCGTTGAAGGCAGCATCCAAACGAATACTCCCATCCTGCTTGAATGGGACATGTCCTTGCCAATGGCATTCGTCACGGGAATGGAAAAGCGGCCAATGCCGGAGTTCAAGCCGGGTTCGTGGTTGGAGTTTCTGCCGGGTGGAAAGGCTTTGGCACATTTGCGATATGATCCCTGGCCTCACGCCGCATGGCGCTTCCGTTTGGAAATCCTGACCGACGGTGGTGACACGATCAAACAACTCGATCGCACCCTCAAGAATTCCGGTCAGCGCCCGCCCAAACGGCAATGGAAGGATGAAGCGTCCGGGCTCGAATTCAATCTCGGCGAGGAGGCTTTTGGTCCGGGCAGGCGCTTCCGCCTGAGCGTTGAAACGCTTTGGGCGGAGCAGGACGGGGAGCTCGAAGAAAACATCGAACTCCCGCTCTACTTCGGTCTAAGTTCGGTGGATTACACCGGCATGTTGCGCGCCGAGTGGCTCAAGGTAATCGCAACGAACGCTGAGGCCGTCCTGCAAGCGCAAATCGTTGAGTGGCCTAAGTCGAAATGGAACGTGCGTCTGCAGTTGTTCGACAAAGAAGGTAAACCTGCCGGGGAGGGGCAAACATTGGCCGAGAATGGGGGATGGATCGTCTCCCGACCGGCCCACGGAAAACGAGATTTCAGTTTTCCAGTGAGAAACCCCGGCAGGGGAACCGAAAAACCTAAAACTTTTCGGTTGAGAGTGGAAGCGGTCCCCGCCCCGACTGAGAATTCTACAACGGCGCCGGCGAAGCGTTAGTTGATTTCGAACGGGGATGAGGTGATCCCCGTTCTCTCATGCATACGCCTTGGATGCCCGTACCGTAACGCACGAATTCCAGGCGAGATGATGCCAGCTTACCGCTGGATCCGCGCGGAACCGCCCTTGGCAAAGCTCTTCACCTGTTCGAGGGTCGCCATGGTGGTGTCGCCAGGGAAGGTCGTCAGCAACGCGCCGTGAGCCCAGCCAAGATTCACCGCCTCCTGCTCGCTCGCGCCTGTCAGCAGACCATAAAAGAAACCGGATGCGAAACCATCGCCACCGCCAACACGGTCCAGCACATCAAGCTCCGCCGTTGGCGCCTGGTAGCTCTTGCCGTTGATCCATGCGACGGCGCTCCAACTGTGCCGGTTCGTGGAATGCACCTCTCGCAGCGTGGTGGCTACTATTTTGACTTGCGGGTGTTTCCGGGTGACCTTGTCGATCATCCCGATAAACGCGCTGGGATCGAGCTTCGACTTGGCGGCTACTTCCGGTCCCGGGATGCCAAGGCCTAACTGGAGATCCTCCTCGTTGCCAACCAGCACGTCCACGTTCTTAACAATTCGGTCGAGCACCGAAACCGCCCGGGCGTGTCCGCCGGAAATGTTCCATAGCTTCGCACGATAGTTCAGGTCAAAGGACACCACCGCCCCGGCGGCCTTGGCCGCCTGCATGCCCTCGATAATGACTTCCGCAGTCGTTGGCGAGAGCGCGGCAAAAATTCCGCCGCTATGGAACCAGCGCACACCGCCCGCAAAAATGCGGCTCCAATCAAAATCACCGGGCTTGAGCTGGGCGGCCGCTTCGTTGCAGCGATTGTAGAAAACCACCGGAGCGCGAACACCCTGCCCTCGATCGCTATACACGGTGGCCATGTTCGGCCCGTGCACCCCATCGTGTTTGAAGGTCTTATAGGTCGGCATGACGCCCATTGCCCTCACGCGCTCCGCGATCAGTTCGCCGATTGGATAGTCCACCATCGCAGTGGCAATCCCGGTCTTCATCCGGAAGCAGTCCGCAAGATTTGCCGCAACATTAAACTCGCCGCCGCTCACGTGAATCTGGCACTCGTGCGCCTTGCGAAAAGGAATGATGCCGGGATCCAACCGGTGCACAAGCGCGCCGAGGGAGATCAGGTCCATGTTTCCGTTATCTGCTAAATTGAGTCCGTATTTCATTGATTCTTATTTTGAAATTAATCCTGGGCAACATGATGCACGGGAAAACCAGCGAGAAAAGCCAAAAGTCAAAGCGCGCGTATGACAGCGGCACAACGATGGATGTGAGACTTTGGGAGTGAGGTGAAAACCGTTCCTGCCGGGAATGGCAATTTATCTTGCCCGACCGTCACCGCACGGGCCCCGGAATGCCGGCCAGGGGGATCGTGCCATGCCAACAGTGTTGGACAAAGCGACGATGGCCCTGCCGACACCCGGCAATCCGGCAGCCACATAGATGGTACCGTCGCTGGCAATCGCCGGACCGCCCGAGCCGAAACCATAAAGGTAGTATCTCCAGGTCATCGCCGGCTTCTGATTATACGCGGCAAGCAGTCCATAGCCTGACACCGCGATCAGGGATCCATCTTCGAGGGCGCAGGGCGTTGAGTGGATCGGTTGCTGATATGCGTCATAGGTGGCGGGGTGGCTCCACACCTTTCTGCCTTCCCGCGAAATGCGCCAGATCTCCTTGTTCACGCCGACGAAAACACTGCCGTCCTGCCCGATGACCGGAGATGACTCGGTGGCGCCCCCAGTTTTCAGCTTCCATTTCACCAACCCGCCGGAAGCCAGCGCGTGGAAATTGCCATCCACCGAGGTGAAATAAAGCGTCCCATCCGCATCAATCGCGGCAGATGACAAAATTGAAGCGCCCGCAGTGTAATCCCATGCTTTCGTTCCATCGCTCTTAATGGCGTAAAATTTGCCATCGTGTGAACCGAAATAAATCAGGCCATCCCCGCCCACGGACGGCGAGGATGTGATTTCGCCATACGTTGCGAATTGCCATTTCTTCGTCCCCGATCCCGTGAACGCGTACAGGTTCTTATCCCAGGAACCGACATAGACGGAACCGTCCGACCCGATTGCGGGAGAACTGTCCACCCAACCGCCTGTCTTGTAGGCCCAGGCAACTGCGCCCCCGGGAGTGACGGCATAGACCCGCTCATCTCGGCAACCGAAGAAAACCGTGCCGTCCGCGCCAATCGCCGGGGATGATTTGATTTCGATATTTGTTCTGCCTACTTTTCGTGTTTCAAAAACCCACCGCCGTGTGCCATCGGGGTTTGCGGCCCATAGTTTGCCGTCGAAGTTAGGCAGGTAGATGGTCCCATTGGAGGCGACTGCCGGGACACAGTCACTGTGTCCTTTGATAATGAGCGTCCACAAGTTTGTGAGCGTGAGCGGTCCGGCCGGTGGTGATGACTCGGCCGCCATCGCGGCTTCATGCAGCGCCCCACCGGCAATAAAAGCCGCGCAAAGAAACCGCGTTGCCGTCAGCCGCCATTTACCTTGCCCCATCATAAGTCATTGTCTTTTCCTGAGCAGATCCTGCATTTCACGCAGGAAACTGGCATGTTTCGGATCTTCCGCAAGATTTCTAAGCTCCTGCGGGTCCTTTTTGTGATCGTAAAGCTCGCGCCCGGCCAACCCCTTTTCCCACTCTGTATAGCGCCAGCGCGAGGTTCGCACGCTGTCGCCTCGCGGACGCTGTTTGTCCGCGAGCCTCAGAACCTGGCTGTATGCGGCGTCCGTCCAGGGCGCCGAGGGCTTCACGAGCAATGGCCTTAGGCTCTTCCCTTGCAGATTCTGCGGTGATTGAACTCCGCAGAGATCTGTCAAAGTGGGGAAGAGATCAAGCAGTTCCACCACGCGCGAGCATTTTCTGCCGCGAGCTATTCCCGGCCCGGCAAACACAAGGGGCACACGCACGGCTTCCTCGAACAGCATCGTTTTCATCCATTGTCCGTGCTGCCCGAGAAGGTAGCCGTTGTCTCCCCAGAAAACGACAATCGTTTTGCCTGCGAGGTTAAGCCGGTCCAAGGCATCCAGCAAGCGGCCAACCTGCTCATCCATAAAGCTTACGGTGGCGTAATAGCCTCGAATCACTTCACGCTGCTCCCGCTCGCTTGCCCCCCAATGCGCCGGCCTCATAAACAACGCCGGGGCGGGTATGTCCTGGAGGTCGTTGGTGGAATACGCTGGCGCCTGGATCTTCTCGATCGGGTACAGGTCGAAGTATTTCTTTGGCGCAATGTGCGGTGAATGCGGTCTGTAAAATCCGACCGCAATAAAAAATCGCCGGTCACGGTTCTGCTCCATAAGTTTGATGGCCTCGGTAGCGACCCGACCGTCGGTTTGCTCCCCGGAAGGCCCGTCGGCAATCGCATAGCACAGGCAGCTTCCAAGGCTTCTCTTGGGAGTAAAGTTCACAAGCGAAGCTTCCAGCATCTTGTCCGCTCCGCTGGGGTTGATCGCAAAATCCCACGAGGGCGGATCGTCCAACCCCTCCCTGCCGATATCCATGGGCACGCCCGCATGGAAGATTTTCCCGGAGCGCGCCGAATAGTAGCCATTCTGCCGGAACGCCTGTGGCAAGGTCACAATTCCCGGAAACGTGTCCCGAAAGTGTGGCGCATTGTTCATGACACGGATGTCGTCCGGCCTGCGACCGGTCAGGACGGATGCTCGCGAAGGATTGCAGAGCGGATATTGACAGTAGGCGCGATCGAATCGAACGCCGCGAGCGGCAAGACGATCGATGTTTGGGGATTTGACGACCGGATGGCCGTAGCAGCCGAGTGTCGCCGCAAGGTCGTCCGCCGTGATAAACAGAACATTGGGAGCGCAGTGTTCCCCGGCGTGCACCGCCTGACTGGAAATGCTCCATCCCACGACCCACACAAACAGCATCCAGAGGCGGAACTTGGCTTTCATGGATTGCATGCTCTTTGGTATGCCGAAACCACTTCGCGGGCATCCTCGACGGATGATGCCTGGTACAGAAGAGAAACACCCGTAGGGAAGCGCCGCGCCACGGAACCGGTGATTAATTGCTCCCGGGGCACACTTAACCGCAAAAGGGCGACACCCTTTTCCCTGGCCAGCTCATAAAGCCGGTTAAGATTGTTCATCTCGGGCTGGCCCAGGTCCAGACACCGGACGGCGGGAACCGAAAGATACTCTGATACATGCCGGTCGATGTTGCCGCACGAATGCAAACCACCTCCGCCAAGTTCGGCCAGCACCGAGGCATCGTGCGGAGCAATTTGGTCGCGGTACATGCCGGGTGAAACGGTGATCGCAGAGTCCACGCGGATGAGTATCTGCCCCCGGATCATGAACCCATGCTGATGCGACCAACCATCCGATGCGTCATTGAGAAGCGGCCGGAGCCGGCGGGCAAAACCCACCTGCGCCGCAGCAATTTTGGAGAGCGCCGCACCCACAAATTCAGGGTCTTCCATAAGATCCGTGTAAAGACCGCTGCCACGAAGCATTTCCAGCGTGTCCATTGGCCCTTGCAGATCCGGAAGCACCCGCTTAACGGCGTTTAGCAGACATGGGTACCCGTCAAGAACTTCGCGGTAATACTCATACCGCTCAATCACCCGCGGGCACCAACCCTTCGAGAAATCAAGCGGGTCGCGTTCCATGGCGGCCTGGAACTGCTCACGCGATTCGAAGCCGACGACCCACGGAGGGTTCTGTTCCACCTGCTCGATCGTTGCCCCGAACAGAGAGGCAATGAGAACCGTCCCGAAGTTCGCGCGAATGGTGCACGGCAAATCGTCGCCAACCACCGAGCGATGCACAATGCTCGTCCCCCAGGCAGAGACGAGCTCGTTGAATAACATCTTTTCGGGATCATCAATCGTTTCGGCGTGTGGATATGGCGCAAATTCGCCGATTGGCGCAGGGTAACTGGTGATCAACGGAAGCCGGGGCACCGGCTCCCAGGACAGCGCGCGGCGATGCAACTCCTCGATCTGCCCCTCCCGGTCCGAATCAAGCGTCCCATCGAGTCTTGCGAGCAAGTGTTTGAGCCTGGCATTCACGATTCATCCTGATTTTTTGACCACACGATCTGCGGGAACACGAACAACCGATCCGCGCCATCCCCCACAAAATCAATCCTGAGGGTCACATCCTGAAAAATCAATCTTCCTGGAGAGATGGAATTTCGAAACATTGCCCGTTTCTTCCAACCATAATGGACCAGCCAGTCGCGCCGCGCCGAACGGACAATGAACAGCTTTCCGGAGGCTGATCACCAGTCCGATAAACCGCCGCAAACCAGGCGCTGGTTCCATGCCGCTTAAAAATCCGCATCGGCATGAGTTCAGGGGATGCGGAGTCGTCTTTTGGAAACGCACATTGGATCACATCCATCGGTGCGTCGGATTGCAGATCCATTCTGAAAAAGGGGCGGCTAACCGAGCTGACCCCGGATGTCCCCTGCCCGCCACCGGCAGGCACGCGGAAGGCTTCCCATGCAGGACCGGATGCGACCACCGCTCTGGGGTTACGCAAATAAGACCACGGCGCATCTTTGGGCAAGGAAACGGGTTCGCGCGGCGCCGGGGAGCCGCCGATGCGCTCACCGTCAACATGGGTCAGCCACGCAAACTCGCTCGGTGCATCAGAGGCTGCCTGGAAAAAATCCAGCACGAAATCCTTTGTCACAGCCACGGTTCGCAACTGCCGCACGCCTCTGTAAAGTCTGCCGTTCAAATCACCAATGGAAACCAGTTTTAGGCTGCCGGTGTTGGTGAATCCCAGAAAATCGAGCCTGTGGCCAACGGAGGTCTGGCTCAGACCATTAACGAGAAGCGTGTTGTGCCCGAGCGTCTGGCGATTTAGGACTCCTTGTGTGCTGGCGGAGAATGCGTGCTCCGCAGACGTCCTGGCCTCACGGTCCGGAAGCCAGAGATGACCGTCCGCATACAGAATGATGGAAAGTTTATCCGCATGTTCATGGACGGTTTGTCCGGAATAAGTCGCAAACACGGTCCATCCTGCTCCGGACCAGTAGCCGGTTCCTTCGTTGGAGCGCAGAGCGACGTAGCCCATTTCAGGCCAGTGCCCGCTAACTTGCACAGGTGCCACCACCTGCGGCAGCTCCGGCCGGCCCCAGAACAACGCCGTCGGCGCTCGAATGCCCCGGTCACGGATCAGCCATCCGCAAGCCGGCTCGCGGAAGCGCCGATACAACACCTCCCAGTCCGGCCCCTCTGCGACATGCGGACGGCGCGCATAGCAATCCCCGATGGTCGGCAGGGTGCGGTCAGGAAGGAGAAGGCGCACCAGGGCTTTGTAGGTGTCCTTCAACCCGATACTTTGATTGTTTCGATAGCTGAAAAGACTTTCCGGGTATCCGGCATTCTCAAGGAGTTGCGCCATGATCACAAGAGGTGTGGTTTCGGCAAACTGATAAGGGATCGATCCTTCCAGCCAGAGACCATCGTCCCGAAACCCCTGGTTCATCATCTCATAAACACCCTTGGGACCTTTCAGTGCGTAATCCACGTCCTCGGGTTGTCCATAAAACAGGCCGATCATCGCGATTCCGAGCTTGTGCCAGGCATAGTGGTTATTGAGCTTGCCGCCCGGCTCGTGCTTCACCCAGTAATTGTCGTTTTTCCGCACCGCCTCCCTGTATCGCTGGAAAAAACTGTCGATCCGCCCGCGCTCCACGTCGCTGAATTGATCATACAAGATATCGTAGGCCTCAAGAGCCGCCGTGGTCCAAACGGTGTAATTCATGCCTACGTCGTAATGCTCGAACTCGAATGAGTAATCTGAAAGCTTCAGCAACGCCTCCCGACCCTTATCTGCATATTTTTCCGATTGTGAAAGAAGCGCCGCCCGCGCACAGGTCCGGGCGAAATCGGCCCACTTCCAGGGTTGAACCCATGTGTGATGGAAGATTTCCGGATACGTTTGTGCCCAGGGTCTGTGGCGCGCCTCTATCCACCAGTTGGTTTCGAGAACGGGAAGGGCTGGAATGTCGTTGGTGGCGGCGGTGTCAATGACGGCTTTGGCCAACTGCTGGTAGGAGTGGTTTGTTTTTGAAGCGGCTCGTGCCCTCTGCCCATCCTGATCTGTGATGAAAAGGAACGGGTGCTGCCGCGTGTCCGGAGATGGGCCAGCCGCACACGACAAAGCGAAAAGCCCTGCGAGCAGCAAAGACACCTCACGAAGCATCATACACTGGAAAGTGTAGTGCCAGCCCATTGCCCATACAACCTTTGCGTTCTTTTGCCCGACTCAATCACCCAGCAGCGCCATCCTCGCGGATGTCCACGCTATCTTCGCGCGGCAAGCAAGGGCGCGAGATGCTGGCCGGTGTAGCTCCTGGGTGTGTCCGCTATCACTTCCGGCGGGCCCTGGGCCACGATATGTCCGCCGTCGCTTCCGCCTTCAGGTCCGAGATCAATGATCCAGTCCGCAGTCTTTATCACGTCGAGGTTGTGCTCAATAACGACAAGCGTGTTGCCGGACGCGCGCAGCTTGAAAAGCACCTCGAGCAGCTTGGCCACGTCATGAAAGTGCAGGCCGGTGGTGGGCTCGTCGAGGATGTAGAGTGTCCGGCCCGTCGCTTTCCTGCTGAGTTCCGCAGCCAGCTTCACGCGTTGGGCCTCGCCGCCGCTCAGGGTGGTTCCCGACTGCCCCAGGCCGATGTAGCCCAGGCCGACCTCGGCGAGCGTCAACAGTGTGTCATGCAACTGGGGCACGGCCCTGAAGAATGTCACTGCCTCGTCCACCGTCATATCCAGGACATCCGCAATATTGTTGCCCTTGTAGGTTATCTCCAGCGTCTCACGGTTGTAGCGGCGGCCATTGCAGGCCTCGCACGTGACATAGACAGGCGGCAGGAAATGCATTTCGATCTTGATCAGGCCGTCGCCCTGGCATTTCTCGCAGCGGCCGCCTTTCACGTTGAAGCTAAACCGGCCGGATTCGTATCCGCGGATGCGGGCTGCTGGGAGCCGCGCAAACAGATCCCGAATATGGTTGAACATGCCCGTGTAAGTGGCGGGATTGCTTCGCGGGGTGCGTCCGATGGGCGTCTGATCGATGACGATGACTTTGTCAAGGTTCTCGAAACCCCGAATGGCCGTGTGCCTGCCCGGTTTCTCCTTCGAGCCGAAGAACTTCCGAAACAATCCCCTGCGCAGGATATCGTCCACCAGCGTGCTCTTGCCGGAGCCGCTCACGCCGGTGACGCATGTCAACGTGCCAAAGGGGATGCGGGCATCAATGTTCTTCAGGTTGTTTTCTCGCGCTCCGATCACCTCGATCCATCCGCGATCCGGCTTCACACGCTGACGCGGCACGTTGATGGACAGCTCGCCCGTCAGATACTTCGCGGTTAGGGATTGCGGGCTTGCCATGACCTCGGAAAGCGTGCCGGCGGCAACCAACTCGCCGCCCCGCACGCCGGCGCCCGGCCCCAGGTCAAGGATGTAATCTGCTGCCTGAATCGTGTCCGCATCGTGTTCCACCACAAGCACGGTATTGCCCAGGTCCCGCAGTTCGCGAAGGGTGCGAAGCAGACGGGCATTGTCCCTCTGGTGAAGGCCGATGCTCGGCTCATCCAGGATGTAAAGCACCCCCACCAAAGCGGCCCCGATCTGCGTCGCAAGCCGTATGCGCTGCGCTTCCCCACCGCTGAGCGTGCCGCTTTCGCGATTCAGGCTCAAATAACCCAGCCCCACATTCCTCAAAAAACCGAGACGCGATCGGATTTCCCGGATGACTTCGCCGGCAACCTTCTGCTGAAAATCCGTGAGCGTAAGCTGTTGAAAAAAACGTTCCGCCTGGTCAATGGACAATGCGCAGACGTCCATGATCGAGAGCCCGGGCATTTGCGGCAGCTTCCCAGCCGCCTGGACACCACCCGCCCGGCCGCCCTCACCGCCTTCCACCGCATCGTGCTCCCCGGTTGCCCCGTGCTCCGCACCCGCAGCAGCGTCGCCAAGCCGCACCGCCAGCACCTCAGGCTTCAGCCGTTGCCCATTGCAGGCATCGCAAAACTGCGGGGCCATGAAGCTCTTAAGTCTGTTGCGCGTGAATTCGCTTTCGCTCTCCTGGTAAAGCCGCTCGAGATTCGGGACTACCCCCTCAAACGGACGCTCGATTTTGCTCATCTTTCCCGCGCGAAAGAAGCTAAACGAAATCGGCGTCTGGCCCGATCCACACATCAACGCCTGCTTGAACGATTCCGGAAGATCCTTGTACGGAGTTTCCAGACTCTGGCCGTAATGCGCTGCCACAGCCCGCAGCATGGCTTTGTAATAAACAATCATTCGCTTGCCGCCGCGTCTCCACGGCAGCACCGCCCCCTCCTCGAGGGACTTCTCAGGATCCGGCACAACTAATGCCTCGTCGAAAACCATCTTTTGCCCGAGCCCGTGGCACACCGGACACGCTCCCACAGGCGCGTTGAATGAAAAATGCTTTGGCGTCAACGGATCGTAGCTTTTGCCCGTCGCCGGACTCAGATTGCGGTTCGAATGAGTGGTCTCAATCCATGCCGGTCCGGGCTGCGATGCGGCTTCTGGCGGTTGGTGGAGCGTGATCATGATCCCTTCGCCCCACTTCAAAGCCGTCTGAACCGAGTCCCCAAGGCGAACCCGAATCTTGTCATCAATCACCAACCGGTCCACAACCGCTTCTATCGTGTGCCGTTGTTTGGGATCGAGCTTCACGCGCGCCTCGGCGCCAAGCTCAACAATGGTCCCGTCAATGCGCGCGCGCACGAATCCCTCGCGGGAAAGTCGTTCCACAACGTCCCGGAATTCGCCTTTCGCCTCGCGAACTACCGGCGCCAGCAACATGACACGGGTGCGCGCAGGCAGGGACATAATCCGGTCAACAATCTCGGAAGTCGTGTAGCGAATGATAGGAACACCCGTTTCGGGACAAAAGGGCTGGCCTACATGCGCATAAAGCAGTCGAAGGTAATCGTAAATCTCCGTCGTGGTGGCGATAATGGAACGCGGACCTGAACCGGAACTGCGTTGCTCGATGGCAATGGCCGGCGACAGCCCCTCGATAAAGTCCACATCCGGCTTCTCCATCTGATCCAGAAACTGCCGGGCGTAGGCTGAGAGCGACTCCACGTATCGCCGCTGCCCCTCGGCATATATGGTGTCAAAGGCGAGCGAAGACTTGCCGGATCCGCTTAAACCCGTGATCACCACCAGCTTGCCCCTGGGGATGTTCAGCGACAGATCCTTGAGATTGTGCTGTCGAGCGCCCCCAATGCGGATGAAATCTCTGTTTGTTATGCCCTCTTCTCTCATCAAACAATCGAGTAAATTACCAAACTCGGCGACTTGTGTCGCCAAAAAACGGCCCTAAAAAAACCGCCGCCCGGCTTCAACGATTCCCGCACAATTACAAATGGATGGAGGATTCAAACAGTAGCCAGATGCATAAACCGGCGCGCCCGGAAGGCTGCCAAGGGCTACTCGTACCTGAGCGCCTGGATCGGATGCAACCTTGCAGCTTTTACGGCGGGGAAAAGCCCGGCAATTACCCCAACAGCGGCGCTGAACACCACAGCCACGATCAATGCCTCGGGGGTAACCACAGGCGCATTTGCTGTCGGGCTGAGCTTCTCAAGCACCCGAACAAAACCGAACGAAGCCAGCACACCCAGTCCCGCCCCCAAAAGGGCAATCACCACGCTTTCGATGAGCACTTGTGCAAAGATCGCGAATCCTGTCGCCCCCACAGCCTTGCAGATGCCAATCTCGCGGATGCGTTCGTTGATGCTCGCAAGCATGATGTTCATGATTCCAATCCCCCCGACAATCAGGCTGATCAGCGCGATGATGCCGCCGCTCATCCGGGCGTTGCGGATTTGCTCAGTGATCGACTCCATTCGGTTTTCCTGAGTCTGGAAGCCAAAATCCTCTATACTGCGATGGGTCATCATCAGGACATTGCGCGCCTGCTGCAGGGCGGGCTCGAGTTCCTCAAGGTTCTGCAGTTTCAAATCGATTGAGCTCAGACGCGGATCCGGCACGCCGTCCTTGTCTTCAGAGACGCGGAACCGCACGTAGGCGGTTTTCAAAGGCATATAGACCGTCATGTTCTTTCTGTAAAACGCCCATCCGCTCATCCCCCCCCTGCGGCCGTATCCTCGCATCCGGGCCGGGCCGGTCTCCTGTTGCGGCGCTTTGGCTGCCTGCTCGCGAAGTTTTCGCTCCTGCTCACCTTCGTAATGCTGGAACATCCCCACGATTGTAAAGGGTTGCTCGTTAATTAGAATGATCTCACCCAGCGGAATAATTTCCCGCCCCGTTTGCTCGGGAGAACCGAACAAATCATCGCGAATCCCGGTGCCGATGACACAAACAGGGTTGGCCGTCTCCTCATCCAGGTCCGTTAAGAAGCGCCCGTGCCGCAGAGTGTGCAGGTTCATTTCGAGCACCGCCGGGGACACGCCGACGCATTCGGAGGGGCTGGAGGTTTTTTCGCCGCGCGAAAGAATCGCATCATCTATCTCCATTTCCGGCGAGATCAGGCGCAAGAGTGGCGCGCTATTCTGCAATGCAACGACATCCGAAAAGGTCCTGCCGGGCGCCTGGTCTTTGAGATGTTCCTGCTCAGCCGGCACTTCCTGCTGCTCAAGAAGCACTTTGTCCGCGCCGCCCATCGCAATCATCGTTTCTTTCATTCCATTCTCCATCCCCTTGATGATGGCGGCCATGCCAACCAGGCTGGCGACACCGAGGATGATGCCGAGCATGGTGAGCAGCGAGCGAAACTTGTGCGCCCACACCTCCTTCAGACCCACAGCAATGGTGTTGGCGATGATCATCCCGATGGGCAGCCGAAGATCGCGGCGCATATGCGCGCCGCCCCGGCGAATTCCTTGGATATAGCAGGCGTCGTTCTATTCATACCTGAGAGCCTGGATCGGATTCAGACGCGCGGCTTTGATGGCAGGAAATATGCCCGCCATGATCCCGACAAGAACACTAAAGGAAAAAGCGACGATCATGGCGCCGACGGTCACAACAGGGGCGTTTTCCGTCGGAGACATGGATCCCAGCAGGTTGACCAATCCGAACGACGCGACCAGGCCCGCCAGCCCGCCGAGAACCGCGATCACAAGTGATTCCACAAGAATCTGAACAAAAATGTCTCCCGTGGACGCCCCGACCGATTTTCTTATTCCGATCTCCCGCACACGCTCGGAAATGCTCGCGAGCATGATGTTCATGATCCCAATGCCGCCGACCAGGAGGCTTATGCCCGCAATCAACCCGCCGCTCAGCCGGGCGTTTCGAACGAACATGTTGATCTGCTCGGCCCAGTCCTCCTGAGTCCGAAACGAGAAATCCTCGATGCCTTTGTGGGTGTTCATCAGAACATTGCGCGCCTGCTGCAAGGACTCAGCCAACTGATCGAAACTCGCCAGCCGGATCTCGAGACCGGAAAGCCGCGGATCACCAACGGAACCGCCCGAGCCGCTGCCACCAAACGGAGAAGACCCCCCGGCGCCCGTGAAGGCGGCGCCAGACCGGAACTTCATCCATACGGTGTTCATCGGCAGATATACGGTCGCGTTTTTCAGCGCAAAAACAAAGCCGCCGCGGCTTCGCCCGCGACCGCCACGACCCCGGTCCCGCGTGACGCCTCCCTCTGGAGCCTTCTGGTTCAGAGCGCCCTGCTGCTTTTCGTATTCACGGATTTTGCGTTCCTGCTCGCTCTCGTAGTGCTGAAACATGCCAATAATCGTGAATGGGGTGTCGTTGATAAACACGGTCTCCCCGATCGGAATGATTTCGCGACCCGCTTTCTCGGGGGAACCCCAAAGCTCATCGCGTGTGGCGGTGCCGATGACGCAGACGTTCCGGGCCATTTCATCATCTATTTCGTTGAACATCCTTCCGTGGGCGATGACATGTTCGTACATATCGAGAGCCACGGGCCACACCCCGGTGCAAATCCAGGGCCGATACCGTTTCCCGTTCGCACTGAGGGTTGCGGAAAGCCGCATCTCAGGGGAAAGCGCTGTGACCAGCGGCGCGCTGCTCTCAAGCGCCAGAACATCATTCATCGTGATTCCCGGCGCCTGGTCCGCAAGATGCCTTTGCTCCGGCGGCAGCGCTTGAGGCTCGACGCGGACTTTTTCCAGACCGCCAATCGCAATCAGCGCCTCGCGCGCGCCCTTCTCCATTCCTGAAACAAGCGCGGACATCGAGACCAGGCTCGACACGCCGAGAATGATTCCCAGCATCGTCAGCAAGGACCGGAATTTGTGCGCCCATATCTCGCGCATGCCGGCGAAAATGGTAACCGGCAACTGAGCGGATGAATGCCGCAACACCTCCCGTTGATTTCCGGAAATACTCATGAGCTCTGAACCATGCCCGACTCGGGGCCTCGGAGCCGATCCAACCCCGCCAGGGTCGTATCCACCCTCGTGGCAATCTTGCCGTCACGAATCTCGATCCGCCGCGGCGTCACCGCGGCAATCTCCGGATCGTGGGTCACAAGCACAATGGTGCGGCCCTGCTGACTCAAAGACCGGAACAACTGCAATATGGTTTCACCGGTATGCGAATCCAAATTGCCGGTAGGCTCGTCCGCAAAAACGATCTTGGGATCGTTGACCAGCGCCCTGGCAATGGCAGCCCGCTGCTGCTGCCCGCCGGAAAGTTGGCTGGGCCGGTGCCGCGCGCGATTTGCCATGTCAACAGATTCCAGGGCCTGCATCGCACGTCTCGTGCGTTCCCGTCCGGACACGCCGCTGTAAATCATCGGCAACTCCACGTTTTGCAGCACCGTCAGTTTCGGCAGCAGGTTGAAAAACTGGAAAACAAAACCGATCTTCCTGTTCCTGATGGACGCGAGTTCACGCGACGAAGCGTCCTGAATCATCATTCCGTCCAAACGAATGGTTCCTTTGCTGGGGGAATCCAGACAGCCGAGAATGTGCATCAACGTGGATTTCCCGCTTCCGGAAGGGCCAATGATCGAAATGAACTCTCCCGGCTCGATATCCAGGGACACATCATCCAGGGCGCGAATTTCTTCTTCGCCCAAATGATAAATCTTGCTGACGTTCCGGAGTTCGACGAGAGGCATCGTGCTCCTAACTTTTGGGAGGGCCTTTGGAGCCGCGCTTGCCGCCGCCCCCGGGCATGCGCCCGGCGCCCGACGCTCCATCGCCACCCGGCCTGCCCCCGGACTTGCCGGCCTGGTTGGTCCCGACGGACTCGCCCCCTGGCCGCATCCCTGCCGTTCCGCCGCCTTCCTGCGAAGACTTCGCGACAAGAGAGCGGGCTTTTTTCTCACGTTCCTCCTTTGGCAATTCCAGGAGGACAACCTCGCCGTTCTTGAGGCCCTCCTGGATCTCGGCGAAGAAGAAGTCCGACACACCAACCTTCACGTTCCGCTTTTCGGCGCCGGCAGGTGTTTGCACATAAACAAAGCGCTCCATCCGGCCGCTGTCGGGATCACGCTCCGTGTAAACGGCCGCAAGAGGCACCGCCGTAACACTCTCCGCAGAGGCAACCGGAATCTTCACATTTGCCGTCATGCCGGGGCGTATCCTGGCATCCGGATCTTTCAGAAGAATGCGGGCGGCGTATCCCTTGATGTTGTTCTTGATCGTCGCCTGCGGGGCAATCCGCTCGACAACGCCGTTCACCTTCAGACCCGGCACCGCCTCCACCGTCACCTCGACGGTCTGCTCCGGCTTAAGCCTCGGCACATCCGCCTGGTTCACGTGGGCGTTGATCACCATCGAGTTCAGATCGGCAATGGTGAGGACTTCCGTGCCGCTGTTGAATCCGCCCGAGCCCGAAACAGCCTGGCCCATGGATACCGGCCTCGTAAGAATGGTGCAGTCGAACGGGGCGCGCACCTCCGTCTTGGTAAGCCGCTCTTCAATGATGGCCAGGTCCTTTTGTGAGCGCTCCAACGACACCTTCGCCAGCTCAAATGTCGTCTTCGTATTATCGTAAAGTTCCTGTGAAATGAGCTTATCCTTCAAAAGATCCTTTGCGCGCTCGTAATCGCGCTCGGCCTTCTGCAACTCGAGTCGCGCGCGCTCGACGTCCGTGAGATTCGAAGCTCTCTGCTGCTGCAGTTCCTTGTCATCGAGCTTGAACAGCAGTTCTCCTTTCTTGACCTGATCGCCAAGATCCACCGGCAGAAGATCTATCTTGCCGTTGATCTCCGGGCGCACGGAAACCTGTTCCGCAGGCGTGATCTCGCCCGCCGCGTTCACGGCAAAGCTGATGTCGCGCAGTTCGGCAGTCGCAGTTGTGGGACGCGACGGAGCAGACGTCTCTGCCGTGCTGGCGGCCTTGTTCCGCCAGAGGTAAAACCCCCCGCCTGCAACGGCGGCAACCACAAGGATGATAAACAAGTTCTTCATTAACAATTCGTCAGCATACCGCCATGTACACGAGGCGACAACCCAATAGACTTATCTGATCGCTCCCGCATTCAAAATCTGCCCGAAAACGCAGCTTGCCAGATGTCCGTCGTCTTACCGGACGGCGAAACGCAACACCTGTTTCAGGGCCTCAATGCACCGTTGGTTTTCCGCGGGGGTTCCAACCGAGATTCGCACCCACTCCGGCAACTGGTAGCCGCCCATCGGGCGGACGATCACCCCGAGCCTTTGAAGCCCCTCGAAAACCTGCTGCCCCTGCCCCACTTTGACGAGAATGAAGTTTCCTCCGGAAGGCACATAATCAAGGCCCATTCTCTTGAACTCGCGCGTGTAAAACTTCAGACCTCGGAAGTTGATCTTTCGCGTGCGCGCGACGTGGGCGGAATCGTCCAGCGCGGCCATGGCACCCGCCTGAGCGACGAGGTTGGTATTGAACGGTTGCCGAATCTTCTCGAGCTGCGCAATGAACTCAGCGCCCGCGATGCCATAGCCAATACGAACGCCTGCCAGACCGTAGATCTTCGAAAAGGTGCGCATCAAAATCACATTCGGACGCGCCCCGCTCTTCACGTCGGGAACAAGATCGAGGGCGTCTTTGAGGAATTCGATGTAGGCTTCGTCGAGAGCAATCACGACCTTTGCCGGAACGGCTTCAACAAAGGCGCGCAAGTCGGATGGGGGCACGGTGCTGCCGGTGGGATTGTTCGGATTTGCGACAAAGATGACGCGGGTGTCATCGGTGACGGCCGCGAGCATGGCGTTGAGGTCGTGACCGTAATTCGTTGCAGGGACAACTTTAAGCTTCGCGCCAAATAGAGCGCTGACAATCGGGTAAACGGCGAAGGAGTATTGCGATACGATGACTTCCGCCGATGGCCCCAGCAATGCGTGTCCCAGGACTTCAAGAATCTCGTTCGAGCCATTGCCCAGAATCAGGTTCTCCGGTTGCACGCCAAGGTGCGCCGCCAGCTTTTGCTTCAGGTAAAACGCGCTGCCGTCCGGGTAAAGGTTGACCTGCTTCAGTGCCTTGCGCATCGCCGCCAGCGCGAGCCTGGACGGACCGAGCGGATTCTCGTTGGAAGCCAGTTTGATGACCGTCGCGGGATCCAGGTGCAGTTCGCGCGCAACTTCCTCGATGGGCCTTCCCGGCTGGTAAACCGGCAGGCTCTGTAGCATTTCGTTGATTGGGAATGGAAGCATAATCAATTGGTTTTAGTTCTTCAGCTAAATGGTCGTTCAACGTCAAATCGGCAGCTCAGCCTGCCCCGGATCGCCGGGCAATGTCTTGCCCGAGCCGGGATAAAGCAGGTCGTAATCAATCGCTTGAAGACCCACGATGGCGGCGACTCCAAGCACATCGTGCGCATTCGAGCCCCGGGAAACATCGGCTGCGGGACGGTCCAGCCCGAGCAGCACCTGCCCGTACGCATTTGCGCGACCAATGTGGCGCACCAGTTTGCTGGCAATGTTCCCCGAGTTCAGATCCGGGAAAATGATGACGTTCGCATCCCCGGCAATTTTGCAGTCCGGACACTTCCGCGCTGCAATCTCGGGCACCAGCGCCGTGTCCACCTGCAGTTCGCCCTCGAAAACGGCATCGAGTTGTTTCTCGGCAGCGCGCTGCTCTGCCAGCGCGGCGGCCGCCTGGATGCGCCCGAGTGACGGATGGCTGGAACTCCCCTTGGTGGAAAAGGATAGCAACGCAACCTTCGGCCGCGCGCCAAGCAGGTGCCGGGCAAGCTGGGCGGTGGAAACCGCAATATCCGCAAGCTCTTCAACCGAAGGCTCCGGAATGACTCCGCAATCCGCCATGAAAATCACCCCATCCTTGCCGTAGCGCGAGTCTTCCACCTCCATGATCATGCAGCTCGAAACCGAGGTGGCGTTCGGAGCGGTCTTGATGATCTGGAACAACGGACGCAGCACACTGCCCACATTTTGATTTGTGCCCGAAACAAAACCATCCGCCTGGTGCATGGCAACCATCATCGCGCCGAAGTAGTTGGGCTGCTGCATGGCCTCCCTCGCCTCGAAGGTCTTCAGGCCGTTCGAGCGTCGAAGAATCTCAAATCGCCTTGAGAAATTGTCCAGCTCATCGCTCTCGGCGGGATTTATAATCCTCACACCTTCCAGGGAGATGTTCAAAGCCTGGGCGATCTCCTTTATTCTCGGCCGATCCCCAAGGAGAATCGGCACACCCAGCCGCAGCGAATGGAATTGCCGCGCCGCCTGCAGCCCCCTGGGCTCGGTTCCTTCAGGGAATACGATCCTTTTGGGATGCCGCTGGAGTTTCTCTATGATGCTCCCGATGAAGTGCATTTTGTTCTACTACCCTACCCCGCCCGCGTCTGCAAGCACTCTCGATAGGCTTCCAAACCTGCAATAATCTGAAAAAGAAAGGTTTTTGCTCGACATCCCACCCGCCACGGATAGGATTCGGTCAACGCCTAATGACTTGGTCATAACCAATGAATCGCCCGGTGGGGCGAACACCGGGTAGAAAAACCATAACAATACCATGGCAAAGCAATACACAACAATCGCAACGGCGTGCATCGTCCTGAGCCTCGGCACCTGCCTCGCACAGACAGCCGCCAAATCCAGCACCCCCGCGGAGCAACCCACAGGCTTCGCGCAGTTCATCAATGACGCCAAACACCCAGTCTCCTGGTTCGACTGGGGGGCAGACTTCCGCGCGCGCAACGAGTACTACAATGAAATCGTCAGCCTGAACCAATCCGATATCTACTCGGAACAGGACGTCGTCCGCTTCCGGGGACGTCTTTGGGCAACGGCCGAACCCGTCAAAGATCTCACCTTGAATACAAGGCTGTCCGCCGAACCGCGGCTGTGGAACAAAAGAGCCTTCACCACGCCTTACAAGGGAAAAACCGGAATGGAGTGGCGCTACGGGATCTTCGATCTCCTGAACGTTAAGTGGGACAAGATCCTCGATCAACCTCTCACGATCACTGCCGGCAGACAGGACATCATGCTGGGCGACTTTTACGACTGGTGGCTTGTTTCGGATGGAACACCCAACGACGGCTCCTGGACTTTCTTCCTGGACAGCGTCCGGGTGACCTGGGAACCCGAACCCCTGCACACGCGCTTCGACCTGATCTACATTCAGCAAAGCTCGCGCCCGGATGAATGGATGCCAACCATCGGTGATCCTGTCAGCCCGAATTATTCCGACTACTACCTCACGGAACAGAACGAGCGGGGCGCTATTCTTTATGCCTCAAACAAATCCATCAAAAACACGCAGATAGACGGCTATTTCATCTACAAGCATGACAGCGCAGAAGAGTTGCGATTCGCCGGCACCGAGCGATGGAGCGGCGACAACGCGGACATTTACACCGCCGGAGGCAAAATCACTGGCACACCGGCAGAGCACTGGAAGTATTCGCTCGAAGGCGCCTACCAATTCGGACAAAAGGAGGACAGGATTCTTGGCGTCGAGACGACCCGTGACATTGACGCCTATGGAGCGAAGGCAAAGTTGACCTACCTTCTAAAGGATCAACTGAACAATCAGTTCAGTCTCTCGGCCGAGTTTCTGTCCGGTGACGATCCGAATACGAAGAACGACGAGATGTTTGACGTCCTCTGGGGCCGTTGGCCGCGCTGGAGCGAGCTCTACATCTACTCATACGCCACCGAAACAAGCGGCAAGTTCGCTCAAATGAACAACCTCTTCCGCGTGGGCCCGAGTTGGTCCATCACACCGGCAAAGGGCCTGACATTCACCGCAGCCTATAATGCCCTGTTCGCGCCCGAAGACACCGCGACGCGCGCAGTCAACACATCTGTATTCAGCAGCGACGGCAACTTCCGAGGCCATTTCGCCCAGGCTTTTGTGAAGTACCAGATCAATAAATACATCAACGCTCATCTCTGGGGTGAAGCCATCTGGCAGGGCGACTACTACGAAAACAGGGACCTCCTCTCCTTCGTGCGGGCGGAGATTATGTTCACGTTCTAGGACGGATGCGATGTCTTGCAGCAAAGGGCGGCTTTCGGGCCGCCCTTTTTGTTATGGAGCCCAGATCGGCGATGGTCCCGATGAGCGGGATCGGTGCGCAGAGCGAGTTACCGGTTGGCCCTTTTCTTCTTTTTCTTAGCCGGGGCGGGTGTGGACACTGATGTCTGATCCTTATTTGGCGTGGGCATGGGCGCCTTCATTTCCTTGCGCCATGCGGCAAGCCTATCAGCCAACTCCTTTGCCTTCTCAGGTTGCGACTGTGCCAGGTTGTTCCTCTCCCCAAGGTCCTGCCGCAGGTTGTAAAGTTCACGGCGACTGTCCTCGAAGAACTCAATGAGCTTCCAATCCCCCTGCCGGATGGCCCCCGCAGGTGTCGTGCGCCACAGTCCAGCGCCGGCGCCGAGGTAGCCCGGGAAGTGCCAAAAAACGGCCTCGCGGTCGAGTGTCCCCTTGCCGCCTGAAAGCAGCAACTTTGCGATGCTTTTCCCGTCCAGAACATAGCCTTCTGGAGGCTGAGCGCCGGCCAACTCCAGGAAGGTGGGATAATAATCTATGCTGGCGATAATCTGATCGCACGTGGTCCCGGGAGCGATTGTTCCCGGCCAGCGGAAGATAAACGGCACGCGAATACCGCCCTCGTACAGCATGCCTTTGCCGCCGCGCAGCGGTGAGTTATCCGTGATGCCTTCACTGTTGAGTCCTTCAGCCCGGTGCCCGCCAACACCGCCGTTGTCGCTCGAAAAAATGAGCAGCGTATTCTTGGAAATCCTGAGCTCGTCAAGGACGGCCATGATCCTCCCGACGCTCTCGTCCAGGCTGTAAATCATGGCGGCGTACTCTGGCGACTTCTGGTTCCCGACTGGTTTTCGGTCTCTGAACTTCTCGATCAGTTCCGGCTTCGCATCGTGAGGCGAATGAACTCCGTAATGAGGGAGGAACAGGAAGAAAGGCTTTTCACGGGACGAACGAATGAACTCGACGGCCTTGTCGGTCAGGTAATCGGCGAGGTAAGTCCCGGGCGGAACGTCCTGTTTGGGATTCGTTTCGAAATTGAAGTGTTTTCCCGCGCTGACAATCGCCTGGTCGAAGCCGCGCTTGGAGGGATGGTGCTCGCCGTCATCGCCCAGGTGCCACTTGCCGAACATTGCCGTAGCGTAGCCACCCGCCTTGAGCGCCTGTGCGATGGTGATTTTCTCCAGCGGCAGTTGGCTCACGTTGTCCACCGGCCTCAAGGGACGGCTCTTCCAATCGAACCGGTCTATGCCGCCCACCGTATAGACGCCTGTGCGCGGCATATACTGACCGCTCATGAGCGCGGCGCGTGTAGGCTGGCAGTTCGGCCCTGAACTGTGCCCGTCCGTGAATCGCAGGCCTTCCATGGCCATCCGGTCCAGGTTGGGTGTCAGGTAATACTTGCTCCCCTGGCAGCCGAGATCCGACCAGCCAAGGTCATCTGCGAGGACGAGGATAATGTTGGGTTTGGTGGCAGCAGCGTTCGCGATGTGAAAAGCGAGCGACAATGCAAGTGCAATCAAGCATGTGGAAAATGCGCGCATGGAGGATCAGACGCTCTCGGCGGGAAAAGGTTTCAAACAAGTCGCAGAAGATTCAGCAGGAATGCACGGTTATCGCACTGAAGGTACTTCATCTCGCCGCCCATGCGCGCATAGCTCTTGCAAAACCGGAGGTAATAGGCCGGGTTATCTTTCGGCGGCTCGCCCCGGCTCCAGTCCCACCCTCCTCCATCCTGAATATCAACCACGTAGATAGTGTGATGTTTGACGACCGTTCGCTTCTCCTGCAAACGCAGGTTGTTGACCACGCTCAGGCTTTTCTCGAAAACCTGCGGAGCCATGATCGCTGAACCCACTGACAGAACCACGCCCCCATCCAAGCCGTCCACCGCACGGCCAAACAAGGCAAAATCAGTCGTCGCAGCCCGTCCAATCACCGCCCCGTTAAACATGGGATGGGTCGAGAATATGTCGTAACCGATTCCAGGATGGACGGTCAAAGGCACGTTCGCCCGAAAAGCGTTCGCAACAATCGAAACATCCTTGTGCGGATGGGTAACGCTGATTCGGCCCCCGGGAATGCGGTGCGTCGTCATGGCCGTCAGAAGCTCGGCCCGGGCGGGCGTCAGGGGGTGCGCCGGATGCTCGCGAACCTCGCGCTCGAGCGTCTCGATCGAAGGCAGGGTGACACCATCCTCGACAATGAATCTGCCAAGACTGCGTCCGTAGCCTTCCCCCTTCAATGCGCCCGCAAGCAACGCAAGGTGTATGCAGCGGCCGGTCTCATCCCATGTGCCAAACGTGCCGGTGGCAACATTTTCCCGAACGCTTTCCTCGGTGCGGCCAAAAAAGGAAAGTTCCCAGTCGTGAATCGTGCCCGCGCCGTTTGTGGCAAGATGGGTGACATGCCCCGAATTGATCAACCTGTTGACCACACTTAGCAGCCCGTTTTTGATCAGGTGCGCGCCATAAAGCAGCATCACAGACGCACCGCGCTCCCGCGCACCGCCAATCCTCTCAGCACAATCGGCAACCAGTGCCCGCTGCTCCTGATTCAACGATGGAGCCGGCGCGTCCGGGTCTATCAGCATCGCCTCCAACCGGCTGAGACTCCTGCGCTGGGCAAGCGGCCAGGCCCGAACCGTTCCAAGGTTCAGCGGGTGTGGAATTGGTTTCATCACAGAGCCTCCGCCCCGAGCAGGAAGTGGCCTAGGGCCGGCTCAGCCGTATGCTCCGGATATTCGCCGGATTCCAGTTCTGCTCGACGCCACGGATCGCAACACTCGCCTTTCCGACCGGCAGCGACACGGTGCCGCCCTGCGTGACCTGGAACTTGCCGTAGTCACCCGTCGCGGGCAGAGAGATGATCATCGAAGATCCGCCAGCCTGCAATTCGATGCGCGTCGGCTCCGGGTTCGCGTGCTCGACAGCAATCTGGAAGGTGCCGTCCTGGTAAAGCACCACGTCCCACGCTGCCGAGTCCGCCGGGTTCATCCAGTAGCCAATACAATTCCTCTGAGCGTCATCTTCAAACCGGATTCCTTCTCCGAAGAACAGCGCCTCTTCAGCGGGAAGCGCGATCGAACCATCCGAATTCTGCAGGATGGCCCCCTGCCCCTTCAAAATCGGTTCGCCCGCAAAATCAAGAACGACCGTGGAGGAGACCAGATCAGGAGCCACCTCAGGAACAAAAATGGTCATCCCCTCCGGGCTGTAGCCCACGGTAAGCCGCTGTCCATTGGCCAGCAGGCGAGCCTGCGCGGTCTGGTTCAGCAGACCGGGCACCAGCAACTGACCCGTCGCCGGCCAGTCAAACACGTGCAGGTAAAGACGTGTGGAATTCCAGAAGCGCTTCTGCGTGCAACGGCCCCAGGGAAGTTTCCTGAACGGGCTGGCTGTGGTGTTGTAGATGGAATCGTAGTTCACATCCATCCACTTGCCAATGCCTTCGAGACGCTCAACAGCTTCCTCGGGGAAGGTGCCGTCCGGACGCGGACCCACGTTCAGCAGGAAATTGCCCCCTTTGGATGCACAATCAATCAGCTTGCGGATCAGATCCTGGGTGGATTTCCAGTTCTTGTCCGCTTTGTTCCAACCCCAGTGATCGTTCATGGTCATACAGGACTCCCAATCCACGCCGGGAATGCCCGTGGAGGGAATTTCCTGTTCGGGTGTTCCGAAGTCGCCCTTGAAGCCCCCTTGTGTGAGCCCCTGCATCCCGCGGCGCCCCTTATCCACGCGATTATTGATCAGGATATTCCGGTTCAGGCTCCGGACATAATCGTATGTTTCGGCGCCCAGTTCGTGGGTCCACGTGGATTCCCACTCGCCATCGAACCACAATATGCCCGTGCCATAGCCGCGCACCAGTTCCTTGAGTTGGCCGCGAAGGTAAGTAAGATAACGCTCAAAATCCGCGCCCTCGGACGTCCGGGTGGTCTCCCATTTGCGCCTTGGCAGGTAATCGGGATGATGCCAATCCATGATCGAGTGGTATGTGCAGAATCGCACGTCCTGCCGCTTGCAGGCATTGCGCAGTTCCTTGAGGATGTCGCGCTTGAAGGGCGTGCTCATGACGTCAAAGTCAGTGAATTTCGAGTCCCACAGGCAGAAACCATCGTGATGCTTCGAGGTGATCACCAGGTACTTCATTCCCGCGCGCTTCGCCAGGCGCACCCAGGCATTTGCGTTGAAGTTCGTCGGGTTAAAGTCGTTCACGAAGTTGTTGTATTCCTCGAGAGGAATTTGGGCAGTATCGCGAATCCATTCCGCGTGATTGCTCCGGCCCTTCCATTCGCCGGCAGGGATGGAATACAGGCCCCAATGGATGAACATGCCAAACCGCGCATCGCGGAACCACTCCATCCGCTCGTTGAATTGTTGCTCAGACTCGGCGGCAACTGCCGGGCGAATGGCGCCCAGAACACCGCAGATCAGCAAGGCGATCAGGTAGCGTCTCATAATGTAAGCAACTGATACCACAAGACGGCAGGGAGAAAAGTAAAAACGGCGTGCGAATTCGTGTGTGGAATGCCGGGGTAGCCGAGCCCGGGAACTGATCCTATGGGAACGCGACTGCATCGGAGTGGCGGTGGCCTCACCGCCATTGGTGCTGCATTGGCGATCCCACGCCCTGCCGATGGGGATGCCCCCCCTCTGTAGAAAACTCCGGTTTTGCTTGCCCCACCGGGCAGGGTGCCCTAAGAAAACCCCATGAAGCGCTACGGATCAGTCCTTGGGCTCAATGCCAAAGATATCGAACAATACAAAGAGCTGCACCGGGCCGTCTGGCCAGGCGTCCTCGAGATGATCAAAACCTGCAACATCCAAAACTACTCGATCTACCTGAGACAACTCGACGACGGCAATTACTACCTCTTCAGCTACTTCGAATACACAGGTAGTGATTACGCGGCAGACATGGCCAGGATGGCTGCCGATCCTACCACCCAAAGGTGGTGGTCCGTCTGCATGCCCCTCCAGCGCCCCCTAAAGTCACTACAGCAGGGAGAATGGTGGGCCAGCATGGACGAGGTTTTTCACCTGGATTGACCGCGAGGCGCCCATACCGCGTCCCATCAGCC
>ERZ1645192.450-NODE-450-length-33809-cov-9.566185_pt1 | contig 33809 bp, 30 predicted proteins | sample MGYA00575354_ERZ1645192 | MGnify/ENA primary metagenome ERZ1645192 (study PRJEB40844, sample SAMN11349763) | freshwater sediment metagenome | isolation source: river sediment | host: Sediment | place: India: Faizupur Khadar , New Delhi | collected 2017-02-21 ...
AAATAAGGGACAGAAGACGGAAGACGGAAGACGGAAGACGGAAGACGGAAGACCGAAGACGGAAGAACGAAGAACGAAGAACGAAGAACGAAGAACGAAGAACCAGCAACAAGTACCCATAAAATGCTGTTTACTATTCAGGTAAATAACAAAAAGATAAAGGCTGAAAAGGGAGAGACCATCCTTTCGGCCCTGAACCGCAACGGTATAATAATACCAACCCTTTGCAGGATGAAGGAATTTACCCCGACAGGCGCTTGCAGGATCTGCGTCGTTGAGGTTGAGGGACGCGACCGCCTGGTAACAGCATGCTCGCAGCCGGTTGAGGAGTGGATGAAAATAAAAACGCATTCTCCCAGGGTTATCACTGCAAGAAAGACTATTGTCGAACTCCTTCTTTCAAACCATCCCGACGACTGCCTTTACTGCGACAGAAACCTGAACTGTGAACTGCAAAGACTTGCCGAAGAACTGAATATCCGTGAAAGGAGGATAAAGGGGAAGAAAACCAAACAGCGCCTCGACCAGTCGAGCCCGGCAATTGTCAGGGAACTTGCAAAATGCATCCTTTGCGGAAGATGCGTAAGGGTGTGCGAAGAGCTTATCACATGCACCTCGCTCGATTTCATAAACCGGGGCCGCCTGACTCATATCGGAGCTGCCATGGACAAGGACTTCAACTTCTCGAGCTGCATCCACTGCGGACAATGCGTGCTGGTGTGTCCTACCGGGGCCCTTCATGAGAAGCATAACATCACCGAGGTGCAGGAATACCTTAACAAGCAGGATGTGGTGAAGGCGATCCAGTATTCCCCGGCTGTGGCGTCAGGCATTGCCGAAGAACTGGGCATAAGGAACAGCAGGGATTTTGACAAAAGTTTAAACGCCATTCTGCGAAAGATCGGATTCGATAAGATATACTCCACAGGTGTCGGGACAGATATCTGTGTGACGGAGATCGTAAATTCCATGATGGAGAAACCAGCAGGTGACTCGCCGCAGCCCCTTTACATAAGCGCCTGCCCGGCATGGGTAAAATATGCCGAACAGTTCACTCCGTCGATCCTGCCATCTCTGTCAAAAATAAAATCGCCCCAGCAGATCACAGGAATTCTTATCAAGACACTGGTTGCAGGCCAGCTCGGGGTTAAACCCGAACAGGTATTCTCAGTATCGGTTTCGCCATGCATAGCCATGAAGTACGAGGCACGACGCGACGGAATGATGAGAAAGGGAATAAGCGATGTCGATTCGGTTATGACAGTCAGGGAACTGGCCAGACTTATAAGACTCAACGGGATCGATGTCACCAATATTGAAAAGGAACCCGCCGACGAACCGCTCAGCGGAAGAAGTTCATCAGCCGTTCTGGCTGAGGTTTCGGGAGGACTTGCCGAATCGGTGATCAGGCTCCTCTATTTCAGAAAAACCGGAAAGGAGATTGACCGGCAGGAATTCAGGAAGCTCAGGTTGTCGGGTATCTTCAGGGAATCAGTTTTCACAATCGATGACCGTGAGATAAAGGTGGCTGTAGTTGACGGACTTAGCGGCCTGGAAAAGTTGAGATCCGCACAGGCTTCCGGCACGGTTTATGACCTTGTCGAGGTGATGACATGCCAGGGTGGATGCATTCACGGAGCCGGCCTGCCTTTCGCTTCTTCGAGGGAAGAGCTCAGGGCCAGGGCTAAACAGGTTTACCAGGCTGACGATACTGAGGCTATAAACCTCCCTTGCAAGTCGCCGACACTTATCAACCTTTGTGAAAAAATGCTGAAGGAAAATAAGGAAATATCGGATAAGACAATATTTTATACTCATTTTGAGAAGAGAAATGTTTTGTTGTAAAGCCCCCTGCCCCCTAAAGGGGGTTCTTAGAAGTCCCCTTCAGGGGATTTAGGGGCAAAAAATGATTTAGGAAATGTTAGTCTACACTATAAAAGAACTCTGTCGTACCTGCTACACCTGTGTAAGGGAATGTCCTGCAAAGGCTATCCGCATTGTAGGAGGGCAGGCTGAGGTGATCGATGAGAGGTGTATTGCATGCGGAAACTGCACCAAGGTGTGCAGCCAGGGAGCAAAAGTCTTTCTTAATACGACCGAAAGGGTTCTTAATCTTATTGACTCTAACAGACCTACCTATGCGATAATGGCTCCGAGCTTTCCGGCTGAGTTTCAGGAATTCTCCGACCACCGGGTTCTTGTGGGGATGATAAAAGCTCTGGGATTCAAGAACGTGCTCGAGGTCTCCTTCGGGGCTGATCTTGTCGCTGCACAGTATAAAAAGCTTATCGAGGGGAGCAATGAATATTACATCACCTCCGACTGCCCCTCGATAGTGAACTATATCAGGTATTTTCACCCGGCGCTTGTCGACAATCTGGCGCCGATAGTTTCGCCGATGGTGGCTATGAGCAGGGTGGTGAGGGCAAAGTACGGAGACGATGTGAATGTTGTTTTTATCGGACCCTGCGTGGCAAAGAAAGCCGAAAGCGGCGAAATAGACGAAGTCATAACTTTCACTGAACTGAGGGAATTGTTCGACCTGATGAAGATTGATGCCGGATCTGTTGAACCTTCTGATTTTGATCCCCCCTCGGGAGGAAGGGGAGCAATATTTCCTGTCACACGCGGACTTCTTCAGACTGCAAATATCAATGACGATGCCGTTACAGGCAATATTATTGCCGCTGAGGGAAGAATTGATTTCCAGGGAGCCCTGAAGGAATTTGAAGCCGGACTGATAAAAAACCAGCACATGGAGCTTCTTTGCTGTGAGGGATGCATCATGGGTCCGGGCCTGTCAAAAAACGGGAAACAATATAACCGCCGGGCACGGATCAGCTCCTACGCAAATGCGAAAATGGAAGGAATCGATCCGGAAACCTGGGAGAAGGACAAAGCGGAATACTCCGGGCTTGATCTATCAATAAAACACAGGCCCGAGGAACGGCGCCCCGAACCTCTGGTGACTGAAGGAATAGAGGAAGTGCTTGCATCGATGGGAAAAGTGACTGAGAAAGATCACCTGAACTGCGGTGCATGCGGTTACGAAACCTGCATCGAACATGCTGTTGCAATTAAGAAAGGACTGGCTGAAGTTGAAATGTGCCTGCCCTATACCATTGAAAAGCTCCATAAGTCGGTTAATGACCTTGCACTTACCAATGAGAAGCTTACTTCAATGCGCGAAGCCCTGAAACAGTCTGAAAAACTGGCCCACATGGGCCAACTGTCAGCCGGGATTGCGCATGAACTGAACAATCCCCTCGGGGTGGTGATCATGTACAGCAACATCCTTCTGGACGAAAGTCCTGAAGGAGCGCCTGTAAGAGACGACCTCAACCTGATCGTTGAACAGGCAGCCAGATGCAAAAAGATTGTGGCCAACCTGCTTAACTTCGCTCGCAAGAACCAGGTAAATCATCAGCTTATTAATCTGAAAGATCTTGCCAGTCACAGCCTTGAAAGCATAATAGCGCCGCCCAACGTGACTATCTCGGTTGTTGACAAAACAACCAACCCTGAGGCTATGCTCGATACCGAACAAATGACTCAGGTGCTTACAAACCTGGTTAAGAATGCTATTGACGCTATGCCTGAAGGAGGTACTATCAGCATAATCCTTGAGGACACCCTGGGCGATGTAATTATTACTGTGAAAGATACCGGGACCGGAATAAGTGAAGAGGACAGGGCAAAGGTCTTTGAACCTTTCTTTACCACGAAAGCCATAGGAGTGGGAACAGGCCTGGGACTGGCTACTGCCTACGGCATAGTAAAAATGCATAAAGGCCAGATAACTGTCGAGTCAAATACCGATAAACTAAAAGGCCCGACAGGAACAAGCTTTAGAATAATTTTGCCCCGTCGGAAAGAATGATCAGTGCCTATAACCCCCAACACACCAGGTGGGGGCTGAGGATCAGGACGGATCAGAAAGTCCCCCCCGGTGGCCTGTCGGCCGGAGCGGCAGCGCAGACAGGGATTCAGGTGTAAGGAATGAAAATGAATTGAAATTTAGGAATTTGATAATATGAAAAAAAGCGATTTCACGATTCTTGTGGCGGATGATGATCCCGACTACCTGTTCCAGACTGTCAACAATCTGGGACGTGCAGGCTATAAGACTGTGGCAGTGGAAAGTCAGGCCGAAGCTGAATCGGTGATCCTGAAAATGAAACCCAGTCTGGCCATCTTCGACCTGATGATGGAAAACGACGACAGCGGCTTCATTCTTTGTTACAAGATCAAGAAGAAATATCCCGACGTTCCGGTCATTCTGGCAACGGCGGTTGCTCATGAAACAGGCATCTCATTCAGTCTCGATTCAGAAGCTGAAAAATCATGGATAAGAGCTGACAGGTATCTTGAAAAGGGAATAAGACCGGAACAGCTCGATATGGAAATAATGAAACTCTTAAAGATATGACATGCCGGAATTAAAGGTCCTTGTAGTTGATGATGAGCCCGGTATACGATCGGGCGTGTCACGTATCCTGAATAACTTCCGCGTAGCTTATCCGTTTATGGATGAGGATTTTACCTTCGTAGTGTCTGAAGCTGCCACTGGCGAGGATGGAATAGCCATGATCGACGGCGACAGGCCCGATATCGTCCTTCTCGACAACAAGCTTCCGGGAATCCAGGGAACAGAAGTCCTTGAATATATAAGAAACAAGAGTTACGACGTGGTTGTGGCAATGATCACCTCCTACGCTTCGCTCGATGTTGCCCTTAAGGCACATAAATACGGAGCCACCGACTTTGTTCCAAAACCTTTCACCCCGCAGGAACTCAAATCGAGCATAGAAAATATCACCAAACAGCTTTACCTGAAGAGAATAACACATAAGATGAATGAGGAAGGAAGAAAGGTAAGGTACCAGTTCCTTTCTGTCCTTTCACATGAGCTTAAAGCTCCGCTTAACGCTGTGGAAGGTTATCTTCAGATGATGCAGGAAAGGCAGTCGGGCGACAGGATCGAGGATTATGCAACACCGATTGAACGTTCACTCCAGCGGATTCAGTGGATGAGAAGCCTTATTATGGACCTGCTCGATTTTACAAAGATAAGGCTGGAACGAAAGGAGGAAAAGATAGAAAAGGTCTATCTGAAGAATATTGCATCAAATGCAATTGTTACTGTCAGACCATACGCCATTCAGATGGAGGTGGCAATAAACCTGGGACTGAAATCAGATGCGGTTATGATGGCCGATCCGACCGATATGGAAATCATCTTCAATAATCTGGTCTCCAACGCAGTGAAGTACAACAAGAGGGGTGGAAAGGTGGATATTGTGATAGATGAGGATGAGGAAGACGTAATTCTGCTTTTTGCCGATACCGGAATAGGCATCAATGAAAAAGACAAAGCAGACCTGTTCTCCGATTTCGTGAGGATCAAAAACGAAAAAACAAGAAACATAGGAGGAAGCGGACTTGGACTTTCGATAGTAAAACAGGTGGTTGACCTTTACCATGGCTCGATAACTGTCGACAGTGTTCCTGATGCCGGCACCACTTTCAGGGTCAGGCTTCCCAAAAAATTCAACTAAATCCAATTGAATGCAATGAATTCTTTACCTGGTAAAACAGTAGAACGACTTAGTGAATACAGAAGAACACTTCTTGCCTGTCTCGAGGAAAAAAGGAACTTCATTTTTTCTCACCATCTTGCATCACGCCTTCATATTACAGCAGTGCAGGTAAGGCGCGACCTTATGCTTATCGGGTATTCGAGCGCCAACAGAAAAGGTTACGACGTAAAGGAACTTATTGAAACAATAGGCGGTATACTCGATCCCGACGACGGAATGAACGTGGCAATTATAGGAATAGGCAACCTGGGAAGAGCAGTTGCCGGATATTTCAAGGGAAAAAGATCAAAACTCAACCTGGTAGCTTCGTTCGACAACGATCCCCAGAAGGTAAACAAGGTGATCTCCGGAGTGAAATGTTATTCCTACGATGAGCTGGAAAAAATGATTCCCGAACTCAATATCCGCATCGCCATCCTGACGGTTCCTGCCGATTATGCATCTGAGATCGCCGAGGAAGCTGTCAGGTTTGGAATAAAGGGGATACTGAATTTTACCACTAAACCGCTGAATGTGCCATCTGATGTTTTTCTCGAGGAATATGACATGATAACCTCACTCGAAAAGGTGGCATATTTTGCAAAGGAAAATACCATTTAGATCAGGCAAGGGCAAAATGGAAATATTCAGGAGCTTTGAAGAGGCATCAGGAATACGGAACCCGGTGGTTACCACAGGTTCCTTCGACGGGGTGCACATAGGTCACAAGACGATCCTCCGAAGGCTCAAAATGCTTGCAGACAAATACGAGGGTGAATCTGTCCTCATAACCTTCGATCCACATCCCCGGAAAGTACTCTACCCGGAATCGTCCGGCAAAAACCTGAAGCTTATAAATTCACAGCAGGAAAAACTGGAACTGCTCAGGGGAGCCGGACTGGATAACGTAATAATTGTGCAATTCACACGCGACTTTGCGAGGACTACAAGCGAGGAATTTGTACGAAATTATCTTCACGGGATACTCAGGGCAAAAGTCGTGGTTGCGGGCTTTAACCATCATTTCGGCTTTAACCAGGAAGGTGATTACCGTAAGCTGTGGGAGATGCAATCAAAATACAATTTTGAAGCTGAAGAGATTCCAGAGCAGGAAGTTCAGAATGAGACAGTGAGCTCGACAAAGATCAGGCAGGCCATCAGCGAGGGCTTTATACAGAAAGCAAATGCCTATCTTGATCATTATTATATAGTTATGGGGCTTCCCGAGAAGTACGAATACCGTAATAATTTTTACGAGATAAACCTTGCCAGGGTGCCGCTGACCGAGGAATGCAAGCTTCTGCCTGCCAGGGGTCTGTATGCAGTTACTCTCAAAAGGGGAAAGATGAGCTCAAAGGGAATGGCTGTTATTAATGGCGACAATGGCGGACCTGATGAGATACTTGTAAACGTGCTCGACGGCGATCCGCTTTGTTACGGCCAGGATACAACCATATTTTTCCACAAAAAAATACATGGATCGGTCAATCTTTCCGACCAGTCCGACTCTGCCCGCAGGCTCATGGCGGCACGGAAGGAAATATCCGAACTGATTTTCTGACAGGTAAGCCGCCTGTCACCGGGTCATCTGTGAGGGCGGCCTATGGTTTGCCGAATACTAAAGGCTGTCGCCGAAATCACTCCTGTATTTCTCAGCAAGCTTCGCCGGCCAGTCTGAAAGGGGTTCCAGCCGCCCGATAAAGAAGCGAAGCAGCGGAGGCTCCTCAGTAAACCGCAGTCCTCCGACAAGCTCCCTGTTCTGGTAAAGCCAGTTCAGCCTGTCGATAACATATTCGATCTGCGAAAGGGTATAAACCCTCCTTGGCACTGCAAGCCTCATCAACTCGAGGTCGGCCAGGATGTCATCCCCGTTCACATCACGGTTGTTGCTCATGGTTCCCCTTTCCATTCCCCTTACACCCGATATGATGTAGTAAGCCGCAATCAGAGATCCAGCCGGGTATTCTTTCTGAGGAATGTGGCTCAGGAACTGACCTGCATCAACGTGGCACCCGAGAGCTCCGCCCGGCATGATAACAGGGATTCCCAGTTTGTCGAGTTCCCTGACCATATAGGCTATGTATCCCGGAGATTGGTTCACAACATGCTCATCAACAGTCTCCTTCAGGCCTTCTGCCATTGACTCCAGCTCCTTGATCGGAATACCGCCGTAGGTAAGAAAACCTTCATATACAGGTATTAAAAATTTTATTTTGTCGAATATCTCCTGTCTGTTGGTGCATATAGCGCCTCCCCTGGAGGAACTTACCTTTCTTCCCGAGAAATAAACAATGTCGCACATTCCGCTCATCTCAAGAAGAATGGATGCAAGCGAACAGTCGCGGTAACCCTCTTCCCTTTGTTTTATCATATAGGCATTCTCACCGACCAGACTTGCATCGAGGACTATGAGAAGACCATGCTTGTCGGCGACCTTCCTTACCTGCCTGAGGTTTTCCATCGAGAAAGGCTGGCCTCCGAGGAGATTTGTAGATGCCTCCATCCTTATAAACGGGATGTTCTCCTTTCCGTAATCCATTATTGCTTTCTCAAGCTTTTCGATATCGAGGTTCCCCTTGAACGGGAAGGAACTTTTTACCTTCATCGCCTCGTCTGTGTAGATCTCGAGCACCCTGCCTCCGCAAAGCTGTATATGGGCAAGCGTGGTTGTAAAATGATAATTCGTGGGTATTACAGAACCTTCTTTAACAAATGTCTTGCTCAGAAGATGTTCCGCTGCACGGCCCTGATGCGCCGGCATGACATATTTCTTTCCGAAAACCTGAAGAACGCTCTCCTGAAACCGGGTAAAACTCTGGGATCCGGCGTAAGCTTCATCGGCAATGAACATCTTCGATACCTGTGCATCACTCTGGGCATTGGTTCCGCTGTCGGTAAGCATATCCAGAAATATGTCATTGGTTGTCAGCAGGAACGAATTGAATCCGGCTTCACGGATAGCCTCAAGGCGCCTTTCAACCGGGACCAGGCTTATCGACTGGACTATCTTCACCTTGTGCATCTCGAGAGGAATGTCCTTCCCGTTGAAAAACCTTACCGTTGCTTTTGTAGAAATCTTCTCCATTATTTTTTATTGTTTTTGGGTTTGAAACTGAAAAGGCTTACCGTTTCGGGTAAGCCTTGTTCTGATATCTGATGACTGCATCTGTTACCAATCCTGACTTACCCCCGGAAGTCCGTGATAATAGTAATAATGGTAATAATAGCAGCCAGAGAGGATCATTTTAATATTTTTAAGCTCCGGACAAATCTAGCTTTAATTTATTCAATAAACAATAGGGATAGTGAATAAATATTAAAATTAGCGGTTTTGGGATTAATCTGTGAAAAAGGTGTACTTCGGCAGGATGACCCCCGGGACTAAAGTCCCGGCGACAGAGGGGAGGGCCTTCCTTAACCGTCAGATAAATCTGACGGCAACAAAAAGCACCTGGAAGATACTCTCCTGCTGAACAGGTTACTCTCCTGCAACAAGGTATTTTTCCTGGTAGAACAGGTTGCTCTCCTCCAATAAGGTATTTTTCCCGGTAGAACAGTTTGCTCTCCTGCAATAAGGTATTTTTCCCGGTAGAACAGGTTTCTCTCCTGCAATAAGTTTGCTCTTCCAGGGGATTTCTGTTACCGTTGGCTTTAGCCAACGGTAAGTAACACGCCACTACTTTCCGGGGGCTTTAGCCCCCTTTAGTTTTTTCCCGGGGACTAAAGTCCCGGCAACAGAGGGGGAGGGCCTTCCTTAACCGTCAGATAAATCTGACGGTAACAAGAAGAACCTGGAAGTTACTCTCCTGCTGTAACAGATTGCTCTCCTGCAACAAAGTTTCTCTCCCACTATAAAAGGTTACTCTTCTGCTGACCAGGTTACTCTCCTGCAACAAGGTTTCTTTCCCGCAATAAGAGGTTACTCTCCAGAGGATTTTTGTTACCGGGGGCTTTAGCCCCTTTGGTGAAAAAAATTGTAAGCAATAAAATAACAATAAATAATTATCGTAAAACGATAATAAACAGTATGAATAACAATAAATATTTTACCTGAAACGATATGTAATTTATTAAGTTATCAATTATAACCAGATGATTGAAAATCAGTTAATGCAAGCTTTAGCATGCAGAAGGTCATATCGGACTGTCTTTATCAAGCAATTTCGGAGGGAATATCAATAATCATGATTACTCTTTTGTTTTGAACTGCTAATTTTTATTATCTTGCTTTCGTTAAAACCCTGAAAATTTTGTTTGTAGTTAGCTATAATTCAGAGGGATTGTTTTTTTCAGCAGCCCTGTATGCGGGTAAGCAGAAACGCTTCGCAGGTCACTGACAAATACCAGATCAATATTGTACAACTCTTTGTAATCCAAACTTTATCTGAGAGCTGATTATGATAAATGACAAATTAATAAATCCTTCCGGGATTGTCGTTGTTGGCGGATCGGATGACCTGATGAAACCCGGCGGCAAGATCCTTCAGAATATTATCGAAGGCGGTTATTCAGGCAGCCTTGTGGTGGTAAACCCAAAACAGGATATTGTTCAGGGTGTGAAATCATACCGTGATATCAGGGATATACCGCCGGTCGATCTGGCCATCCTGGCAATTTCATCCAAATACTGCCTCGAAACAGTCGATGTTCTGGCTTACCGGAAGAATGTGAAGGCCTTCATTATCATTTCGGCGGGCTTCAGCGAGACAAGCGAGGAGGGAAGGAAGCTTGAAAAAGAAATTGCATCGATAATAAATGAAACGGGAGGCTGCCTGATAGGCCCCAACTGCATTGGTGTAGTTACCAGAACCTACCACGGCGTTTTCACAACCCCTGTTCCGCTTCTGAGCGATAAGGGATGTGATTTTGTCTCTGGCTCAGGGGCAACAGCCCTCTTCATTATCGAATCAGCCCTTCCGAAGGGACTTAGATTCTCGAGCGTATTCTCAGTTGGCAACAGCGCCCAGACCGGAGTGGAAGAGGTTCTCGAATACTGGGATCTTAACTTCGATCCGGATAAAAGTTCGCTTATTAAGCTTATCTATGTGGAATCGATAGCGAATCCCGACAAACTGCTTCATCATGCTTCATCGCTTATCCGCAAGGGATGCAGCATAGCTGCTATAAAAGCCGGAACTACCGAAGCAGGAAGCCGGGCGGCAACTTCTCATACGGGTGCCATGGCCTCATCCGATTCTGCTGTGGAAGCTCTGTTCAGAAAAGCAGGTATAGTCAGATGCCCGGGCCGCGAAGAACTTACTACGGTAGCTTCCGTGTTCATGCATAAACCGCTTAAGGGCAGAAATATAGCCATTATTACACATGCCGGCGGACCTGCGGTTATGCTTACAGATGCCCTTTCGTCGGGCGGTATGAATATCCCCGCTCTGAGCGGGGAGGATCAGAACAAAATCCTCTCTATGATGAATCCCGGAGCTTCCGCGCTGAATCCTATCGACATGATAGCCACCGGATCAATAGAACAACTGGGAAACGTAATCGATTATGTCGACAGGGAGGTAAAAGGCATTGACGGTATGAGTGTCATATTCGGAAATAACGGACTTAACGATATGACAGGCGTTTACGACCTCCTTCACAGGAAAATCAAGGAATGCATGAAGCCGCTCTACCCGATACTTCCTTCCATATCAAGCTCTTTCAGGGAACTCGAGTATTTTATGAGCAAGGGAAATGTCAACTTCCCAGATGAGGTGGTTCTCGGCAGGGCTCTTACCAGAATTTACAACACTCCCCATCCCGCCGAGGAGAAGATCTTCCTCGAAAATGTTGATGTTCCGCAGATACGAAGAGTTATTGACAGCTGCGGGAACGGTTATCTCGAGCCGGCCAGGATTCAGGATCTTCTCAGAGCTGCAAACATCCCTATCGTAAAGGAAGGAGTTGCCAAAACCAGAAAGGAGATTATAGAACTTGCAGGCCAAATCGGGTATCCGCTGGCGCTGAAGGTGGTAGGTCCTGTCCACAAGTCAGACGTCGGCGGCGTTACACTCAACATAAGGTCGCAGCGCCACCTGGAGGCGGAATTTGCAAGGATGGAAAAAATAGAGGACGTGACAGGAGTTATGGTTCAGGAAATGCTTACCGGAACAGAACTTTTTATAGGAGCCAAGTATGAACCAAAGTTCGGACATATAATTCTGTGCGGACTAGGCGGAATATTTGTTGAAGTTCTGGGCGATGTCTCCTCTGGCCTTGCTCCCCTGACCGTCAATGAAGCAAATTCAATGATAAGGAGCCTTAGGGCTTATAAGATAATCCGGGGAACCAGAGGAAAACCCGGCATCAACGAAGCCCTCTTTGCCGAAATAATAGTCCGCCTGTCTACTCTGCTCCGCTTTGCCACAGAGATAAAGGAACTCGACCTTAATCCCCTGATTGGCAGTGAGAAAAGCGTTACGGTGGTGGATGCAAGGATCAGGATCGAAAAAGGTTAATGATCCTTTTCCTGAATTATCTTCAAAATTTTCCTTATGTTGGAGAACTTTTTAAGGTACAAAGAGCCAGCAACAAGAACAAGTAACCAGTAAATATTTATAACATGATAATCCCACAGCTTTCTGTCTTTCTTGAAAACAAATCAGGCCGTCTGACTGATGTCCTTGAAGTACTGGGGAAGGAGAGCATCCGGATAATTGCTCTGAGTGTTGCAGATACATCCGAATTCGGGATACTGCGCCTTATTGTACCCGATCCCGACAAAGCCAGGGCGCTGCTCAAGGAACAACTGTTCACTGTAAACATATCTGAGGTCATTTCTGTGGTAACGCCCAACGAAGCCAGGTATTACGCCCGGCTCCTCCGGATACTTTCCGATATCGATATAAGCGTTGAATACACTTATGCGTTTCCACATGGAAGGGACGCCGTTATCATACTGAGGTGCAGTAATAACGACGAGGCAGTAAAGGCGCTCAGAAAAAATGATTTGCAGCTGATAAGCATGAAAGAACTTAAGGAGCTATAGAAAATGGAAATCTGGAACAGGCATTTCGAATGCATGGATCGTGAGGAACTGAGGAAGGTTCAGAGTGAGCGTCTTATTGAGACTGTTGAAAGGATTTACTTCAATGTACCTTATTACAGGCATAAGATGCAGGAGTCGGGGCTCGGGCCCGAGAAGATAAGGTCGATTGATGATCTGCGGAAACTTCCCTTTACTACAAAGCAAGACCTCCGGGACAATTATCCATTCGGCCTTTTTGCCGTTCCCATGAGTGAGATCGTGAGAATACATGCTTCGTCGGGCACAACGGGCAAACAAACTGTTGTGGGTTACACACGGAATGACATTTCAACGTGGTCGGAGGTGATGGCCCGGACACTTACCTGTGCAGGAGCCAACCGGCACGATTTTATCCAGATCGCTTACGGATACGGTCTTTTTACCGGAGGGCTCGGTCTCCACTACGGCGGAGAGAAGATCGGAGCATCGGTTATCCCCATATCGGGAGGGAACACCCAGCGGCAGATCCAGATCATGCACGATTTCGGAAGCACAGTACTGGCATGCACTCCTTCATACGCCCTGTATCTTGCCGAGGCCATGCTGGAAAGCGGGATAAGCCGCAACGAATTCAGGCTGAAAGCAGGTGTTTTCGGAGCCGAGCCATGGACTGAAAACATGAGGAGAGAGATTGAAGACAAGCTGATGATCAAGGCAATAGATATTTACGGCCTGAGTGAGGTCATTGGACCTGGAGTAGCGAGCGAATGTCTTGTCCAGGAGGGCCTTCATATATCCGAAGATCATTTTTACCCCGAAATAATAGATCCCGAAACACTTGAGGTCCTTCCGGAAGGTGAAGTCGGGGAACTCGTGTTCACAACCCTTACCAAGGAAGGCCTTCCGCTTATCAGGTACCGGACCCGCGACCTGACAAGACTGAATTTCGGAAGATGCAAATGCGGACGGACGATGGTGAGAATGGATAAATGTCTCGGAAGAAGCGATGATATGCTTATTATCCGCGGTGTGAACCTCTTCCCGTCGCAGGTCGAAAGTGTCCTGCTGGAGATGAGCGAGATAAAGCCTCATTATCAGCTTATTGTCGACAGAGTGAACAATCTCGACACTCTCGAGCTGAAGGTGGAGGTGGATGAGGCATTCTTCCTCGATAAGATAAGCCAGCTCGAGACACTGAGGATGAAGTTACAGGATAACCTTCAAAGCTCCCTCGGACTCGGCATCAAGGTAAGCCTTGTTGAACCAAAAATTCTGGAGAGAAGCGAAGGCAAAGCAAAAAGGGTTATCGACAGAAGAAAATATTAACAAATGATCATGGAGAACATACCGATATCTGAAGAAGTTATAGAGTCGTTGAAGGAAGCCACCGGTGTTCTTTCACCGGGTACCGCTTCCATAAGGGAGGTAGTTGCACTTGTTAACCGTATCGAACGGGAGACAGGCGTCAGCTTTGTGAGAATGGAAATGGGTGTTCCCGGCCTGCCCACACCTGCAATAGGGACAGATGCTGAAATAGAAGCTATCCGAAACGGAGTGGGGTCGCTTTATCCCGAAATAACAGGCCTCAGGTCGCTCAAGGAAGAAGCATCCCGCTTCATCAGGCTTTTTCTCAACATAAACCTAAGCCCCACAGGATGCATTCCTACAGTTGGCTCGATGATGGGATCGATGATATGCTTTCTGGTTGCAAACAGGAACGACAGGACCAAGGAGGGTTCACTTTTTATCGATCCGGGATTCCCTGTGCAAAAACAGCAGGTTAAAATGCTCGGTCACGACTATTTTTCCTTTGACATATATAATCACCGCGGCCCTAAACTGAGGGCAAAGCTCGAATCAATCCTGGAAACCGGCAAGGTGTCGTCGCTCATCTATTCCAATCCCAACAATCCGACCTGGATATGCCTCACCGAGGAGGAACTTTCCATTATCGGCGAACTCTGCAGGAAGTATGACGTTATTGTAATCGAGGATCTGGCTTATTTCGGAATGGACTTCAGAAAAGATTATCTCAATCCCGGCGAGCCTCCTTTCCAGCCTACAGTTGCCCGTTATGCAGACGATTACGTTTTACTTATCTCCAGTTCCAAAATCTTCAGCTATGCAGGACAGAGAATAGCCATCATGGCTATTTCCGACCACCTTTTCAACCGTTCATACCCCGATCTGCTAAGGTATTATTCTTCCGATAAATTCGGACATTCAGCCATATTCGGAGCGCTTTACGGGATATCGGCCGGAGTAACCCATTCAGTCCAGTACGGTTTTTCAGCCCTGCTTAAGGCAGTCAACGACGGTACCTACAGGTTCCGGGACGATATCATTGAATATGGAGAAAAGGCAAAGATCATGAAGGAGCTTTTTACAGGCAACGGGTTCACAATCACTTACGATAAGGATCTTGATGAGCCTATTGCCGACGGATTCTATTTTACAATTTCCTATCCCGGAATGACCGCCTCTGAACTTATAGATGCGCTTATCCCCTTCGGCATCAGCGCTATCACTTTAAATACAACGGGAAGCGAGAGAAAAGACGGCCTCAGGGCATGTGTTTCACAGGTTCCCCGTTCACTTTTCGGTGATCTGGAATACCGTCTGAAATGTTTCAGAAAAAAATATCCGGTTTATAATTAATAGTCACAAAATGGCAAAAATAAAAGGAAGCATCGTTGTAGATGTGGAGAGGTGCAAGGGGTGCGAAATATGTATGGTTTCGTGTCCCACCGGTACTATTGCCATGGCCAGGGAGGTCAATGGCAAGGGTTACAATTATGCATACCCGGCAAATCCCGATCTGTGCATAGGATGCGCAAACTGTGGCATGGTATGTCCCGACGGGGTGATAACAGTTTATAAAATCAAAGTATAGCGGCTATGGAAAGAGAACTTAGATTGATGAAGGGAAATGAGGCTGTTGCCGAAGCAGCTATCAGAGCCGGTGCTGACGGGTATTTCGGATACCCCATTACGCCGCAAAGCGAGATAATAGAATACCTTATGGAAGCCGATCCGGCAAAGACCACAGGAATGGTCGTTGTTCAGGCCGAAAGCGAGGTGGCTGCCATAAATATGGTATACGGCGGAGCAGGTTGCGGCAAGAAGGTGATGACCACATCATCCTCACCGGGGATAAGTCTGAAACAGGAAGGTATAACCTATATAGCCGGTGCTGAGCTTCCATGCCTTATTGTAAACGTCGTCAGGGGCGGCCCCGGCCTTGGTACCATACAGCCTGCACAGTCGGACTACTTTCAGGCTGTGAAGGGAGGCGGTCACGGCGACTACCACCTAATAGTACTTGCTCCTGCTTCTGTTCAGGAAATGGCCGATTTTGTCGGACTGGGATTTGACCTGGCATTCAAATACAGAAACCCTGTTATGATACTTTCCGATGGCGCCATCGGTCAGATGATGGAAAAAGTATGGCTCGATCCTCCGAAGAAAAGGTCGGACAACATCCCCGGATGGGCCACTACCGGCAAGCCTGCCGGCAGGAAAAGGAACATTATAACCTCGCTTGAACTGGATCCGTTCAGACAGGAGGTCTTTAACCGGAAACTGGTGGCAAAATACAATGAGATAAGGGAAAAGGAAGTCCGGTACGAAGAATACCAGTGCGAAGATGCCGAATATCTGCTTGTTGCCTATGGAACAAGCGCCAGAGTCTGCCAGAAGACAGTCCAGCTTGCGCGTGAACAGGGCATTAAGGCCGGACTTCTCAGGCCAGTAACACTTTTCCCGTTCCCCTCGAAAAGGATAAGCGAACTTTCCACCAGGGTTAAAATGGCACTGGCAGTCGAGATGAGCGCAGGACAGATGGTCGAGGACGTGATGCTGGCTGTCAACGGAAAAGTCCCCGTACATTACTACGGCAGAATGGGTGGAATGGTACCGACACCCGACGAAGTTGTTGAAAACCTTAAAGAAAGGATAATAGGAGGCTGAGATATGAAGGAAGTAACCGGAATAAAGGAATACATTAAGCCCGAGAATCTGGCTTACAGGAAATCATCGCTGCTTACCGATGATATAATGCACTATTGCCCGGGCTGCGGACACAGCACCACACACAGGATACTTGCCGAGGTGATAGAGGAGGAGGGGATACAGCACGATACAATCGGGATTTCACCCGTCGGCTGCTCGGTATTCCTCTACAACTATATTGATATCGACTGGCAGGAAGCTGCCCATGGCAGAGCCCCGGCAGTGGCTACCGGGATAAAGCGCCTTCTTCCCGAAAAATTTGTCTTTACTTACCAGGGCGACGGCGACCTTGCCGCTATCGGGACAGCGGAAACAATACACAGCTGCAACAGAGGTGAAAATATTCTTATCATCTTCATTAATAACGGAATATACGGCATGACCGGAGGCCAGATGGCCCCCACAACCCTGCCCGGAATGAAATCTTCCACTTCACCCTACGGAAGAGACGTGGCTACAATGGGAAATCCGTTGAAAATCACTGATATAGTTGCCACTCTCCCCGGGACATACTATGTAACAAGGCACAGTGTGCATACACCGGCTAATGTAAGGAAGACCAAAAAAGCTATCCGCAAGGCTTTCCAGTACCAGAAGCTTAACAGGGGAACATGTTTTATCGAAGTGGTGTCAAACTGCCCCTCGGGCTGGAAGATGACTCCTGTCCAGGCAAACAGGTGGATGGAAGAAAATATGTTCCCGTATTATCCGCTGGGCGACCTTAAGGCGCCGGAGGAAGAGAAGGTCCAACAACCTAAAACAGAGTAAAATGACAGAGGAAATATTGATAGCAGGATTCGGAGGACAGGGAGTTCTTTCCATGGGCAAGATAATGGCCTATTCAGGCATGATGCAGAATATGGAGGTAAGCTGGATGCCATCGTACGGACCTGAAATGAGGGGAGGAACAGCCAATGTGATAGTCATCCTGAGCAGCGAAAAGATAAGCTCTCCGATAATAAGGCATTTCGACACAGCCATAATACTTAACCAGCAATCGATGGACAAGTTCGAGCAGGCAGTCAAACCCGGCGGAGTGCTGATTTACGACTCAAACGGTATTACTCGCCATCCCGAAAGAAAAGATATTTCTGTCTACAGGATAGATGCAGCCGAAGAGGCTGCCAGAATGAACAGCCATAAAACTTTCAATATGATAGTGCTGGGAGGATTTCTTAAGATAAAGCCCGTGCTTACGATGGAAAAAGTAATAGCCGGACTGAAGAAATCGCTTCCCGAGCGATACCATAAAATGATCCCTGAGAATGAGAAATCTCTGATAAGGGGAGCTGAGATAATCAAAGAAATTCACAAAGTATAACCGGAAGATATCCTTGCTGACCACAGAGTGAACCTGGACTGATGCTTTCAGGGCTCACCCTGTGGTCTTTTTTTTCTGCTCATTCGTAGAAGTGCATCTCTCTTATATAATTCCAGACAGCCGGATTGAGGTAATAGGACATATCTTTCCCTTTTCGGATGCCGTTCCTTATAAAGGTTCCTGATATCTGCATCAGGGGAGCTTTAACCCATTTAATCGAAGCTTTACCGAGAATGGCCTCAAGTTGTTCATTTTTTACTTTTTCAGTATCAGGACGGGGATATACATAAATTGGGAATCTCCTTACCAGCTCTTCGGCATTCTTCCACTTGTGAAGGGTGTACAGGTTGTCTTCTCCCATTACCAGAACAAATTTGCGATCGGGGTGTTTTTCGGTGAGAAGTGCCATGGTGTCGATTGTATAAGAAGGAGAGGGACGGTTGAACTCGATGTCGGACGATCTCAGGCCTTCCCGCTCGCCAATGGCCAGATCGACAAGATAAAGCCTGTCGCGGTCAGAAAGAAGTGATGACTTAAGCTTGAGAGGATTCTGAGGACTTACCACAAACCAGATCTCGTCGAGATCGGAGAATTCCTTCATATAACCTGCAATGGCAAAGTGCCCGATATGAACCGGATTGAATGATCCGAAAAATAAGCCTGTTTTTCCCATATAACGGTTTCCTGAGTCGTTTCCTGAGTCGTTTCCTGTACTTAAATTCAGTTTATGACATTGATGTCATTGTTGATCAGATAGAAAACTACTTACAATCCGCAAAACTTCCATTTTAGCAAAAGCAAGATCGTCGTTTACAACTATATGGTCGAACATGCCGGCAAGATTTATCTCCTCCCTGGCCTTTTCAATCCTTATCTTTATTCTTTCCATGTCGTCAGTAGCCCTTCCGAGAAGCCTTCTCTCAAGCTCGCTGACCGACGGGGGCATTATGAAAACCGAAATTGCTTCTGAACCATATAGTTTTTTCAGATTGACTCCTCCCTTTACATCTACATCGAATATAACATTTCTGCCTGCCTTCCTGATCCTTTCTATCTCACTCTTAAGCGTTCCGTAACAATGGCCTTTGTAAACCTCTTCCCATTCTGCAAATTCTTTATTTTCAACTCTTTTCCTGAATTCTTCCGGAGAAAGGAACCAATATTCCTTTCCGTTTTTTTCATTTCCCCGGGGAGGCCTGGTGGTGGCGGAAACCGAGAACTCCAGATCCAGACCGTGTTCAAGGAGATGGTTTACTATTGTAGTTTTTCCTGCGCCCGACGGAGCTGAAACAATAACCAGCCTTCCTTTCATCAGTAAATAGTTTTTGTTTTAAAGGAATGTCGGAGTCCGCATGTTTCAGAATTATGTACATACGTGATCGTGTATTTGTTACATAGATCTTTCATATTATAAAATATTGTTTGTCTGTTCCTTGATTTTCTCGAGTTCATCCTTCATCCTTACCACCAGCTTTTGTATGGAAGCATCGTTAGCCTTGGATCCCAGCGTGTTTATTTCCCTTCCTATTTCCTGGGTTATGAAACTCAGCACTTTACCATTTGGAGCAGGGCTTTCGACAGTCTCAAGGAAATACTCACAGTGCTTTCTGAGCCTTACCTTTTCTTCATTTATATCGAACTTTTCAAGGTAGAAAATAAGCTCCTGCTCAAACCTGTTCCTGTCGATGTTTTCTGTCCCGCCATTTCCGCTAAGCAGGGCATAAAGCTTCTCCCTCACCTTTTCAATCCTGCCGGGTTCGAATTTCTCCACTTCAGCCAGGGATCCAAGAATTCCGGATATTCTCTTTCCAAGATCCTCCTCAATCGATTTGCCTTCCTCCGTCCGGTACTGGTTTAGGGTATTCACCGATTCATTGATGCAGTCCTTTACCAGATTCCATTCCTCTTCGGGCAGTTCAGGCTTTTCAGTTTTGAGGGAGTCGGGAAGCCTCATGATTATTGGCAAAATCTGGTCGTCGATATTTACTTCAAGCTCCGAAGCCAGCTCCCTGAGCTGCCTGAAATATCCTTTTACTATTGTCTTGTTGATGATTGGAATGCCTTCATCTTCAAGTATGTCGAAATAAATCGAGAGGTCTATCTTGCCCCTGTCGAGCATCTGGCTGATCATATTCCTGATTTCCGGTTCTTTTTCCTTATAAAGCCACGGAACCTTGGTGTTAAGGTCGAATTGCTTTGAATTCAACGATTTGATCTCGACGGTTATTTTTTTCTGAGGTGTTTCGGCTATGGATTTGCCATAGCCTGTCATTGACTTGATCATATAAGTTCGGGTTAGCGCTGAAAGGTACGAATTCCCGCTCTTTTAATAAAAAATGTTAAAAAAATAATGCATAATGACCTGCAATATTCATGTTTTGAGTGACTTAGGTTCTTTCGTCAGGATAATTCCGGATTATACAGGATTGATTTTGTTATCTTTGTGCAAATTAAACGTCTTAATCGACGTTATGATTTCAGCCATTAACAGGGATCTCATTTACCGGAGCATTTGCTTATGAAACCCATATGTTTTAAAAACGCAAACGCGTATATTATTAATTATCAAGTATATGGGTTCTGTTATTTCATGAAAACCAAAATTACATTATGATGAAAGGAAGACGATTACTCCCTTTTATTCTGACTTTTTTCTTCTACCTTCCTTCCGGAATATCTCAGGAAATTACTGACACTGCAGATAAAGGCGGATTTTCAGTTGTTTTTCAACAGGATGAAATGACTGTTGCACAGGATTCAATTCCCACAAGGGTGATTGATCTTTCCCGCGATCAGGCTGTGAGACTGTTAGAGAGGCAGTTCAGGATACGATCGGGGCGCCGGCAGGGCAATCCGCTTTTTACTTCAATAAGCCGTTTGCTGCATGCCGCTTCATCGCCTCCCTTCGATTCCACACGACTCTTCCTGACTGACTATCCTTACGATTCACTCAGGATAGCAGGCGATACTCTTCCGGTATTTAAAAGGATAACATACTTATTGCCTGCAGATACGCTTCCGGGCAATGACTCGATCAGGCTGCCTGTCGCGGCCGATTCGGTTGTCTTTTCAGGTTATAAATTCAGGAACGACTCGATACAGGCGGCTGTAAGGGTTCTTCTGGGTTACCTTGAGGACCGTGATTCCAGCCTGATAAAATTCACCGGAGCCGGTGTCGGAGAGTATCCTCTCTGGCTTAACTCGAAAACCGACCGGATGATAAGATTCTGGCTTAAGAATGACCTGTATGACTCTGTTACAGTCTGGATTGGCAATCCTGTACGAAACACAATCGAACTGTATCTTGAACATGGTGTCAATATCAGAAGACCATCCCGCCAGGGTTACGTGGCTGAGGCAAGGATTGATGTTGAACCGCGCGATAACACCACACTGGTCGATATAAACAGGATACTTACAAAATCCCAGTACTGGAAGTACCGTACCGAAGCTTCATTTTCGCTCAACCAGGGGATGGTGTCAAACTGGGTAAAGGGCGGAGAAAACAATATTTCCACAGCATTTGACATTACCTGGTTTGCCGATTACAACAATAAGAGCAAGCTGCTTTCATCTTCTAATTTTGCCAGGATAAAGTACGGCCTTATCAAGTCGGGAAGCGAGGACATAAGAAAGAATCTCGATCTTCTCGAAACAAACTCAAAGCTAAACCACAAAGCATTTGGCAAATTCGATTTCAGCGGAATCATGTTGTTCAAGACTCAGGTTTCGAAGGGTTACAACTATCCCGATACGATACCTGTGTCGAAACTGCTTAACCCCGCGATCCTGACACTGGGATTCGGACTCGATTATAAACCCAACAAGAAAACATCCATAAACCTGTCGCCTCTTTCATACAAGGCTACTTTTGTACCCGATACCGCGAGCATTGAACAGACAAAATACGGCATTGCAGCCGACAGGAGATCAAAACATGAGCCCGGAGCCAGCTTTATGATTACTAACGAGATGCGCCCCATGAAGAACATGACTGTGACTAACAGGTTGCAGCTTTTCACAAATTATGTCAATAATCCCCTTAATATCGATGTTGACTGGGAAATGATTGTACAGGCCAACCTGAACTGGTTTACTGATGTGAGGCTCAACACGCACCTTATTTTCGATGATGATACCAAAACTCTTCTTTTTGACAAGGATAAAAACCCGGTAATGGGAGAGGACGGCAAACAGAGAAAAACCGCAAGGGTGCAGTTCAAGGAATTGCTTGGATTTTCTTTTATTTTCAGATTCTGATAACAGAGGGCGAACAGGGGATTTATTCAGCAGCGGGTTGCCCGGACGATTTTTTCATACCAGGCTTTTCTGATAAATCCTGAAACGCTTCACAATTTTACCGTTCATCCGCTCGCATTCGGCTCTCATCCGGGCATTCAGTTCCATTATAAGATGACTGTCGAGAATCGTCTTGTTACGCTTTCTGGCCGATTCGAGGACCTTTACTCCCAACATCACATCAATTCCCTTTCCCCTGAATTCTTCCTTAACTCCTCCAAGCATCAACATCAGTTTGGTCGATTCTTTCATTCCTTTCAGGATCCTGAATATGCCGAACGGAAAAAGTTTTCCTTTGGCCGCGATTATTCCGGAAGTCATATCGGGAAGCGCCACTATGAAACCGACAATCTCGTTATGCGACACTGCAATTTTGACGAATTCAGGATCCAGGATTGGCAGATATCTTCCTGCAAAATCCTCCTTCTCCACGTCATTCAGAGGAACATAACCGTAAATATCACGGAAGGTCTTGTTCATCAGTTCCAGCACGGGAATGATTACCGGTTTAATCTCTTTCTTCGTTTTAAACTCCTGAATAGTTATCTCTCCGTTCCTCGCGTATCTCTCGAGAGCTTTAAGGTAAACCGGAGGATATGATTCAGGTATGGGCAGATTGTAGTTCACCAGGTCGATCTCCTTTGTATAGCCTTCTTCTTCAAGCAGAGCAGGCATGTAAGGCGAGTTGGTGGGCGCAGTGAACAGGAAGGGGTATTCGAATCCCTCTATCTGGAATCCCTGGGGATCCTTGTCAGAAAATCCCATCGGCCCGACTATCTTAACCATTCCCCTTTCCCTGACCCACTCCTCAGCCCTGGAGATCAGGGCGTGGAACACCTCCCTGTCGTTATAGCATTCCATAAAGCTGAATCTGCCGTGCTTTTCTTTCTTGATTTCGTTGTACCTGTTGTTAATCAGCGTCATGATCCTTCCTACCGGTTTGTTATCCTTCCATGCGATGAAGAAGTCGGCATCCGAGTAACTGTACGAACTGTTTTTTTTCTTGTCGAACAGGTGCCATTCATCTGAGTAAAGGGGAGGCAGCCAGTTTGGTTCCCCCCGGTGAACCTTTGCAGGCAGATAAATGAATTCCCGCAATTCACTGCGGGACTCTATTTTTTTTACAATAATCTCAGACATCAGGCCAGGGTATTTTAATTCGCCAATAAACAAAAAAAATCAACAGACTATTGAAATCAGGTGAAAATAATAAGGTCGAGTATTACGAATGCTGCAAAAACGACGCTTGCAATGCCGTTGGTTGTCTGGAATGCGATATTTACCCGGCTAAGGTCGCCCGGCTTCACCAGAAGATGCTGCCATAGCAGCAATCCTGTGAAGATGACAGCTCCGGCCAGATAGAGTATGTTTCCTTTGCCTGCAATCCCGGCTGCAACAACAAGCAGGAATGTAACAAAATGAACTAGCCCCGAAATTGAAAGCGCTTTCTTTCGTCCGGTAAGCGAAGGAATGGAATGAAGTTTTTGTTCCCTGTCAAATTCGACATCCTGAAGAGAATAGATTATGTCAAATCCGCTGACCCAGGTAAGCACTATCAGTGAGTATATTATCGGAAGGAAGTGGAAAGAGCCTGTTACCGAAATGTATGCCCCTATCGGAGCGAGACTCAGCCCCAGTCCAAGGATAAAGTGACACAGGGAGGTAAAGCGTTTCGTAAGGCTGTAACCCAGAATGACTGCAAGGGCTACAGGCGAAAGGAATAAGGTGAGCCTGTTTATCAGTCCTGCCGAAACAATAAAGAGCAGGGCATTTGCAGCAACAAACAGGGAGGCCTGTTTTACCCCGATCTTCCCTGAAGGTATCTCTCTCTGCCCTGTCCTTGGATTAAGCTTGTCATATTTCCTGTCAACCAGTCTGTTAAAACCCATTGCAGCATTTCTTGCGAAGATCATGCACAGTATAATAAGCAGGAGAAGCCTGATGCTGAATTCATTAGTGGTAGTGGTGACTGCAAGAGTGAATCCTATCAGCGCAAAAGGCATTGCAAACACCGTGTGTATGAACTTGACAAGAGAGAGATAATCACCTGCTGTTTTGAGTATTCTTGCCATCTCAGGAATTGGAATTCAGTTCAATAACAGAATCTGGTTCTGAGGATTCTCATCTTATAACGGCCCCAAGCTCTTTCTCGAAAGCTCTCCTGAGGTTGTCCATTACCTTGTCTATATTCTTGTCGGTGAGTGTTCTCAGGTCATCACGCAGAATAAAGCTGACCGCGTATGATTTCTTGTTTGCACCAAGGCTTTCGCTCTCATAAACATCGAAGAGGTTTACTTCGCGCAATACATTCCTTTCGGTTTTAAATGCGATATCTCTTATACGGATGAACTTAACCTCACGGTCGAGAAGCATTGCCATGTCACGCCTCACCGAAGGGTATTTCGGGAGTTCACTGAAATTAATTGTTTTTTTCCCTATCAGTCTGGTCAGCAGGTCCCAATCGATGTGGCTGTAAAAAACATCCTGACCTATATCGAAGCGCGACAGCATCTTTTTTGAAAGTTTTCCCGTTTCAGCCAGTACCTTATTGTTTATAATATAGGTTACCGATTCCGAGAAATATTTCTTGTTGCTTTCCCCGTTCGACATCAGGTTAGCATCTATGCCAAACCGGGCAAAGATCATCTCGGTGACCGATTTCATGTGGTAGAAATCGGAAAGACCCGTCTTATTGTTCCAGCTTTCCTTTCCTGTTTTTCCTGTGATGTACAGATCGAGTGATTTTCTTTCTGTATAGTCATTAACTGAAGGAACTTCAGAGCCATGTCCGGTTCTGAAGTAGCAGCTGCCGAATTCATAAAGCTTTAAATCAGAACACTGACGGTTGATGTTCCAGATCACCGAGCTCAGTCCCCCGTAAAGCAGCGATTGTCTCAATGCATTAAGGTCGGAGCTCAGGGGATTTGCCAGTGTCACAAGCTGAGAGGAGTCGAAATCGCTGTCGCCCTCATACCATGCCGCCGGGTTAAGGGAATTGCACATTATCTCGGCAAAACCATTGCCCGACAAAAGGTCTGAAACGGTGTTTACAGCCTTTTCGGTATCAGGTTTCTCTATGTAGCTGAGGGTGGAATTTACGTGGTTGCTGATCTCCACGTTGTTGTATCCGTATATCCTGAGTATCTCTTCTATCACATCAGCTTCCAGCTTGACATCGACCCTGTATGCGGGGACCTCAATAAGCATTTTTTCTTCATCTTCCCTGAGAATTATAAAGTCAAGCAGGCCAAGTATCCTTTGTATAGTTTCCCTGCCGATCTTTTTACCTATAAGCCTGTCTATGTTACTGAAACTTACTTCGGTAATGGCATTTTCGATCTTTTTGGGGTATATGTCTATTATTTCAGAGCTTATTTTACCTCCGGCAAGTTCCTTCATAAGAAGAGCTGCCCTTTTAAGGGCCCATACCGTAATGTTCGGATCGGTTCCCCTTTCAAATCTGAATGATGCATCTGTCTGCAGGGAATGCCTTTTTGAGGTTTTCCGGATTGAGACGGCATTGAAATGGGCGCTTTCGAGGAAGATGTTCCTGGTTTCTGAGCTTACTCCCGATTTTATCCCGCCGAATACGCCTGCAATGCACATTCCTTCTTCTTCATTGCAAATCATAAGGTCACGGTGTGAAAGATTCCTTTCGAGTCCGTCGAGTGTGACAAATCTGGTTTTGTCGGGCAGGTTGTCAATAATGACTTTTTTCCCGGCAACCTTGTCGGCATCGAAAGCATGAAGGGGCTGACCTATCTCGTGCTGAACGAAATTGGTTATATCCACCACATTGCTTATGGGATTAAGTCCTATTGACCTGAGCCTGTTTTTGAGCCATTCAGGCGATTCTCCTATCTTTACATCGCTGATCGTGAGTCCTGTATATCTTGGACAATCCCTGGTATTCTTCACTATTACCTCAAAACCTGAAGTATTGCTGTCGTGGCTGAAACTATCTACTGAAGGTCTGACGGCCTTATGACCGATGCCGCTGTTAAGGCTGAGATAAGCTGCCAGATCGCGGGCCACCCCAAAGTGAGAACCGCTGTCAATCCGGTTGGGAGTAAGACCTATCTCGAATATGGTATCATGCTCAATCCTGAAATATTCACTCGCCGGTGTGCCCGGAACAGCATCGCTGTCGAGAACCATTATACCATCATGGTTTTCTCCCAGTCCAAGCTCATCCTCGGCACAAATCATTCCTTCCGACACTTCACCCCTGATCTTTGTCTTTTTAAGCTCAATTGTTTCATCGCCCCTGTAAAGCGTCGTTCCGGCAACAGCAACCGGCACTTTCTGTCCGGCAGCCACGTTTGGCGCTCCGCAAACTATCTTAAGAGGTTCAGGCAGACCGATGTCAACCGTAGTTACCGAAAGCTTGTCTGCATCGGGATGCTTTTTGCAGGTAAGGACTTCTCCAACAACGACACCTTTCAATCCGCCCCTGACCGACTCCCATTCCACGACCCCTTCGATTTCGAGACCGATGCTGGTGAGTATTTCCGACAATGAGTGTGCATCTATGTCAGTCTTTATATATTCTTTCAGCCAGTTATAAGAAATTTTCATTTTTCAGAAAAAATTATTGTTAAAAAGTCCGTCCGGTTTGTGGGTTTCTTTCATCGTTCCCTTCTGTCCGGGTCGAAAAAAATATCAAGATTGCAAAAGTAAACAATTTCTCCAAGCTAAGGGTAATTATCTATCTTTGCACATCAAAACTTGTAGATATGACGCTGGAACAGAACGACAGACTGATACTTATAACGAATGATGACGGATTGTATGCTTCAGGACTCAGAACTCTTATTGAGGTAATGGAGGAATTTGGAAAGGTTGTACTGGTTTCCACTCAGGAAAGCATGTCGGCAATGTCGATGGCTCTTACTGTTAAGACGCCACTCAGGGTCAAGCTTTTGGAGGAGACCGACCGCCGGAGGGTTTATGCGTGTAACGGAACACCAACCGACAGTATCAAGCTTGCAGTCAATCAGCTCCTTGAAAGAAAACCCGACTGGGTGGTATCGGGGATAAACCATGGGGCCAATGCGTCGGTCAGCGTTCTTTATTCAGGAACCATGGCTGCTGCCATAGAGGGCTGTCTTTACGGCATCGACTCCGTAGGGTTTTCGCTCAGCGACTTCTCACGCACCCCCGACTTCTCGGTTTGCAGGAAATACATAAGGATAGTGATGCTAAAACTTACAGAAATGAAACTGCCAGCCGGTATCTGCCTTAATGTCAACATCCCTTCCGTACCTGAGAGTGAGATAAAGGGAGTACTTGTCTGCCGGCAGTCAAAAGGAAACTGGAAGGAAGAATTTGAAAAGAGGAAGGATCCTATGGGACGGACTTATTACTGGCTTACAGGTGTTTTCCAGAACCAGGAACCCGAAGCAAATGACACTGACGAATGGGCTCTTGCCAATAATTATGTTTCGATAGTTCCCGTTTCAGTCGATATGACTGCCCACTCCTATATAAACACGCTTAAAGAGCACTTCAGCCTATGACATTCATCGGGAAATATGACAGGCAATGGATCGGAGCCCTTTCCGGGTTTGTTGCTCCTGTCATCATTTCACTTGCAGTATGGTTTTTTTCAAGGGATGGCGGTAGTTTAACCGGATATTTCAACAGGATAGTGGAGGCCGATATTCTTACTCACATTATATCACTTTGTGTCTTTCCCAATATTTTCCTTTTCCTCCTTTTCAACCGGCTTGATATGCTGAGAGCTACAAGAGGAGTGCTTGCTATTACAATATTCTGGGCAGTACTTGTTTTTTCAGTCAAGTTTCTCTTATGAAGTATTTCATTATAGCTGGAGAACAATCGGGTGATCTTCACGGATCGAACCTTGTTAAGGAACTTTTTCACTGCGACCGCGAAGCTGAAATACAATGCTGGGGAGGTGATATGATGCAGGCGGCCGGAGCGGAATTGTTGATGCACTACCGCAGGACAGCCTTTATGGGTTTTGTCGAGGTTGCAAAAAACCTGGGCTCGATAGGAAAGCTGTTTTCACTCTGCAAACGGCAGATATCTTCATTCAACCCCGATGTAGTTGTGCTTATCGATTATCCCGGCTTTAACCTCCGGATTGCTGAATTTGCTAAAAAATCGGGATTTAAAGTATTCTATTACATCTCACCCAAGCTCTGGGCCTGGAATGAAGGAAGAGTCAGAAAGGTTAAGAAATTCGTCGACAGGATGTATATTATCTTTCCTTTCGAGGTGGATTTCTATTCGAGACACGGTGTTGAAGCTGTATACAAGGGGAATCCTCTTCTCGATGAGACAGAAAACAGGCTAAGGTCTCTTCCTCCGGAAAGCGAGGTACGGAAATCCCTGGGAATCGGAGAAAAACCTGTCATTGCAATGCTTGCCGGAAGCAGAAAGAGCGAAGTACGACAGATTCTTCCAAGGATGCTTGAAGCCATTCCCGCTTTTCCGGATCACCAGTTTATTATTGCCGGAGTGAAGAACCTGCCGGAAGAATTATACAAGGGTATTATTAAGGATTACCCTGTAAAACTTATCAGTGATAAAACATACGAGATACTTCATATTTCGGAAGCAGCGCTTGTGAAGTCCGGAACTTCCACCCTGGAGGCAGCATTGCTTGGAGTTCCTGAAGTGGTTTGTTACAGGGGCGACTTTATATCCATGCTTATTGCCCGGGCTGTGATTAAAGTGAAGTACATCTCCCTGGTAAACCTGATAACAGGTTATGAAGCCGTTAAGGAACTGGTTCAATATTCACTTAACAGGAAAAACCTGATACACGAACTGGAAGCAGTCCTGCCGGGAGGATATAAAAGAGAAAAAGTTCTCAGGGATTACGAAAATGTCAGGGAAATACTCGGTCCCGAAGGAGCATCGGAACGCGTGGCATACGATATAGTGTCGGTACTGAAATGACAGGAAAGCGGACTGCAATAAAAGTGCAACCTGATTTCCAAAGAGATGAAAATCAAATGTCAAGGATCATCCTGAGTATACTGCTGGTTGTTCTGCTTTCACCGGGTTTTGTCTCAGCTCAGGTGAAAGTGAGAGTTTTTGCCGACAGAAAACCCTCCGGTGTGTCGCTTCTGGCTGATAAGGGCAGGTTTGAACTGGATATTTACGACGGAACCCCGACGGTTGTGGAACCCGGCGACCTTGTAGTATTTGCAATGTACGGAGACAGGATTGCAGTAAAGCTCAAAAATTCAGTGAGTTTCACTGTTGATTCACTGATTGTCCGCGGACTTGGCGTCAACGACCTTTTCTTTCTCAGAGTCAACGGAACTCCCGGAGAGCGTCGTCACTACAGCGGAAGCCTTAAATGCTATGCCGATCTTGGCGTTATGGTTCTTATAAATTTATGTGATCAGGAGGAATATGTTGCCGGAGTTGTCAGGACAGAAGGAGGACCAGGCAGAAGAATTGAATACCTTAAATCGCAGGCTCTTCTGGCCCGGACTTACCTTTACAGGCATCTCGACCGTCATCTGATCGATGGCTACAACCTTTGCGACCATACTCATTGCCAGGCTTTCAACGGAGTAACTTCCGACTCGCTTGTTCTCAGAGCGGTGAAGGAGACCAGGAACCAGGTTATTCTGGCAGCCGACAGCACTCTGATCATCTCGGCATTTCACTCGAACTGCGGAGGAGAAACTTCAACTTCCGATTTTGTGTGGCTGGCATCACATGCCTATCTTAAGAAAGTTAATGATCCGTTCTGCCAGAAATCTCCGAATGCAAGATGGAAAAAAACAATACCTCTGGCAGAATGGGAGTCATATCTGAAACGTTCGGGCTTCCAGGGTCCGGGTAAAACCCCGCTGTCGTATAATTTTGTCCAGGATAAACGGCAAAACAACTATAAAGCAGGATCCTTTTCAATCCCCTTTAACAGGATCAGGAATGACTTTGACCTTAAGTCATCTTTTTTCTCGGTAACAAGGGAAGGGAATTCAATCATTCTCAGGGGAAGGGGATATGGCCACGGTGTTGGTCTGTGCCAGGAAGGCGCCATGGTAATGGCTGCAAGGGGATTCCTGTCTGACGAGATAATTAAATTTTATTATTCGGATGTGATCATAACCGATGTTAAAAATGCCAGACCTTTAAAAGTGATAAAAACTATCAACAGTAGTGATTAAGACCAGAAGGAAACTTATTGATTATTTTTGCCTCGCAACTTGAAGTATAAACTATTGAAATAATATCGATGTTCGCAATTTTCAGAAAGGAAACGACAGGATTTTTCAGCAGTCTTACCGGTTATATGGTAATTATTGTCTTTCTGCTGATAAACTCACTGTTCATGTGGGTGCTTCCAGGTGAATGGAATATTCTCGACAGCGGCTATGCCGGCCTTGACACCCTTTTCCTTCTGTCGCCCTGGATCTTCCTGTTCCTTGTGCCGGCTGTCACTATGAAGATGATTGCGGAGGAGAAGCGGCTTGGAACATTGGAATTGCTGTATTCCAAACCCGTCACAGAACGGGGGATCGTCTATGGAAAGTTTTTTGCCGCAGTGGCCCTGGTACTGCTTGCCCTGGTTCCGGGGATAATCTATTACCTGTCAGTCCACTTTCTTGGAGATACTCCCGGAAACCTCGACAGGGGAGGCGCTGCAGGTGCTTTCATCGGTTTATTTTTCCTTGCTGCCGTTTATGCCTCCGCTGGTCTTTTTGCCTCCTCACTTACCGACAACCAGGTTGTCGCCTTTATTCTTGCGGTTCTCATCTGCCTGGGCCTTTTCATGGGATTCGATGCCTTTGCATATCTTCCCGGCCTCAGAAAAGTTGATGAATTCGTTATCGGATTAGGGATAAATGAGCATTACAAGTCGATGAGCAGGGGAGTGCTCGACCTCAGGGACATAGTATATTTCACCGCTGTAGTTATAATATTCAACGAAGCCACCCGGATGGTACTTCTTTCCAGGAACAGGGAAAAAAGAAACTGGATAAGTTTCGGAACAATGGTTGCGTTAGTTATTCTTGCCGCTGTTGCTGTTTCATTCCTCAGAATACGGGCCGACCTCACTGAAGACAGGCGCTACACGCTGTCGGAACCCACCAGGAAAGTTCTTTCAGGTATAAAGAACGATATCTTCGTTCAGGTCTGGCTCGACGGAGAAATGCCGATACCTTTCAAAAGATTGAAAAGATCAGTCGGAGAAATGCTGGATGAATTCAGGATATACTCCGGCCGCAGGGTGGATTATGATTTTATAAACCCCTCGGATAGCGATGATCCTGAAAAAAGGGATGCCCTTTACCAGTCGCTTCTTGAAAAAGGGCTTAATCCCGTAAATATTCAGGACAGTGATGCGGAAGGAGGATCGAGCCAGAAAATTATTTTCCCCGGGATGACTGTCAATTACAACGGGATCGAGGTGCCTGTCAATTTTCTTAAGAACAATCCGGCCATGACGGCAGAAGAGAATCTTCTTCATTCTGCAGAAGGTCTTGAATATGAGCTTATACAACCAATTGCAACTCTTAGCGCCGACACTGTTTACAGGGTGGCTTTCATTGAGGGCCATGATGAAATCCCCGAGACGGAAGTGGCCGATATTATTTTCCACATGGCACGATTCTTTACAGTCGACAGGGGAGTGATCGGAGGAACTCAGGGCATTCTCGACAAATATTCGGCAGTAGTGATAGCAGGACCTCAAAAGGAATTCAGTGAGAACGACAAGTTTGTGCTCGACCAGTATATAATGAACGGAGGAAAGGTGCTCTGGCTGCTTGAGGAGGTTAATGTAAATGCCGACAGCCTTGTGATGGGGGAGACTGCAGCAATCTACCGGCCGCTTAATCTTGAGGATCAGATTTTCAGATACGGAGTACGTATTAATCCCGAGGTCGTTCAGGATATAGAATGTGCTCAGATACGGCTGATTCTGTCGAGCGGAGGGGTAAGGCAGCAGCCGGTTTCGGTACCCTGGCTTTATTTCCCTCTCCTTACTCCTCAGACAGAGCATCCCATAACCAGGAACATAAACAGGGTAAGAGGGGAGTTTTCCAACTACATCGACACTGTGGGACTTGACCCGAATATCAGGAAAAATGTCCTCCTGTCTACATCCGGATTTTCCAGGACTTTATCACCTCCTTTCTTTGTAAGTCTGAAAGAAGCTGAAATGGTGCCGGAGGAAAATTTATTCAATAAATCAGGCCTGCCTGTCGCCGTGCTACTCGAAGGGGTTTTTCCTTCAGCTTTCAGGAACAGGCTTACAGGAAATATTGTCGATGATGCTTCTGTAAAGGTAAGGAATGAAAGTGTTCCTACCCGCATGATTGTTGTGGCCGACGGCGATATAATCAGGAATGAGGTAAGGAGGACAGGAACCGTTGAGACTCCCCTTCCCCTGGGACAGGACAGGTACACCCTTGAAATGTTCGGAAACAGGGATTTCATTCTGAACAGCCTGAATTACCTGGTCGACGACAACGGGATAATGGAACTTAGGTCGAGGGAGCTTAAACTCAGGCTGCTCGACGCCGCTGAAATAAAAGACAGGAGAGCATTCTGGCAAATCCTCAATGTTGCCGGGCCGGTTCTGCTCGTCCTTCTTGCAGGAGTCCTGTTTGGTTGGCTGAGAAGAAACAAGTACTCTAAACCGTGATGAAGAAACTCAAATTTTCACTTTCTGCACTTGGTGCAGCAGCCATTGTTTTTGCCGTGCTCCTTCTGGTAAGGGACAGGAAACCTTTCGGAGGAAGAAATACCTCCTTTGCAGCCGCGCCCGTAAAGGATATAACAAGAATTGAATTCACCGAGGGCAAAAGAATCCTCACACTCAGCGCCGACGGGGAAGAGTGGCTTGTAAACGGGAGTCAACCTGCAAGACGAAGCAGTATTCTATTCATTAAGAGGATACTGACCGGGATGCAGATCAAATCGCCCGTCTCAGATGATCTTTTCACTACTCAGATTACAAACAAGGGTATCGAGCCTCTGACTGTAAAAGTTTATGAAAAGAACAAATTGCTGAAGTCATTTCTGGTTTACAAAACAGCTTCCAACCAGTATGGAAATATCATGAAGCTGAAGCCAGGGTCGCTTCCGTTCATTGTATCAGTCCCCGGAAGCGAAGCAGAAATAGGATCAGCCTTTACCGTGAATGAACTCTTCTGGCAGCCTTACACCATTTTCAGCCTCCAGCCGGGGGAGATACACTCAGTAACCTTTGAAAACCTTGCAGATACGGCATCATCGTTCATGATAAGATATGAAGGAGGAATTCCTTCATTTTTCGGAAACGACAGGCGGATTACAGGCTGGGACAGCTCCCGTGTCGTAAGGTACCTGTCATATTTTACTCATGTGCCCTTCGAATCGTGGGCTACTGACCTGAGCGAAGAGGAAAAGACATCAATTTTGAAGGAACAACCATTTTACAGGATCACGGTTTTTAGCGCGGAGGGGGAGAAGAGCACAGTCAGCATGTGGAAACGCTATACGGCAGGGAAGGATTCCACAAGCGAGGATACCGACAGGATGTGGGCATTTAAACAGGACGGCAGGGATATCTTTATTGTTAAATATGCGGATATGGACCCCCTGATCAAAAAGCGCTCATATTTCCTGCCTGAGTAATAATTTGTTTGAGGAT
>ERZ1645192.451-NODE-451-length-33799-cov-22.351707_pt1 | contig 33799 bp, 17 predicted proteins | sample MGYA00575354_ERZ1645192 | MGnify/ENA primary metagenome ERZ1645192 (study PRJEB40844, sample SAMN11349763) | freshwater sediment metagenome | isolation source: river sediment | host: Sediment | place: India: Faizupur Khadar , New Delhi | collected 2017-02-21 ...
CACCCCCCCCCACCCCCGACCCTCCTACCTCAGCCCTTCAGACCTCAGACCCTCACACTTCAGACCCTCAGACCTCAGACCCTCAGACCCTATCAGCTCAATTTCACGCGACAGATCCAGCACTTTCATACCGGGATTGACCTGCATGAAGCGGTCCATCCAGGCATGCTCGAATCCAAGCTGACCATTGATTATGAATGCCTCTGAGCCGGCGAGGGCGCTGATCTGTGCCGGAAGAGGCTCCCAAATATGGTGGTCAGCGCCTGGCGGCAGAAGCACGCTGACCTCGAAATCATCTCCGCCGATCTGTTCAACAAACCATGCAAACGGAGGAATGGTCACCGTGATAACCCTGGCTTCCTCAACTCGTGAGGTGCGGCGACCGCATGAAATCGCGGCAAGCGCTATAATTACAAGAAAGACATAAATTTTTCTCATGAATCTTTTTTGTACAGTGCAAAATTAACAATTTATGGAATCTCTGAGAACAACGATTCAGAGGCGAAACAGTTCAACAGCCCCGGGTAAGTGCCCTGAGAACCCGCCTTACACAGCGGCCTGCTAAAAAGAAACAGAGACAGGTGGTGTGTCTGTCTCTGTACATTGACCATGGAAGCTGCATCCTGTCCGTAACAGCTCCCCCTGATCCGAACCAATTAAAAGCAGAAAACCAAAAATCAGTAAGAGTTCATTGAAATACGCAGGTTTCCCGTTGCCTCCTTAGCTTTTATCCTGAATGTCCACTTGCCGTTCTTCCAGCCGTTCCCCTCACCGGCCTCAAAATTCTTCCTCCAGTTCAGACTGCCGTTCTCATCAAGAACTACTTCCGAAAGCTGTTTCCCGTCAGGCATGATGATTGTCACCACCATTGATCCCTCCGCGCAATCACCTGACACAGATAGATTTACATTTTTTGCATCATCTGCACTCATAGTCATCTCATTGGTGAAGGAGGCTTCCATCACCTGGCGCGAATAATTCCATGATGAACCAGGTTTGTTGCCAAAAGGGTGACCCGCCATAACGTAGACGTTCCTTCCGAGATTGCTTACATCGATAGCCTCATCCAGGTTATAAATTTCAGTAACTACATCCAATGGCATATCAGGGTAGAGGTTTCCCGCATGCCTGCTCATGTCAGCATACTGCTGATAATAAAACTCAAGCTCCTTATTCTTTTCGACACTCTTTGCATCAATCTCCTTCATCTTCTCCTGTATCTCCTTCCTCTTGGCCTCGATGTCTGCCTGCTTCCGCTTCAATTCCTCAGTGAGGGCCTGCTGCTTCTGGTATTCGGCCTGCTTCTGAAGTTCTGCCTGCTTCTGCAGTTCCTCCTGCTTCTTCTTTTCATCTGCGGTTTTGGTTGATGTTTCCTGGCCAAATGCGCCCGCTGATGAAAGCATTATTGCCATTACGGCGACACTGATAAAATTTACTGTTCTTTTCATGACTGCCCATTTAATGTTCGACAATGTAAAATTACATCCACTTTTCACAGGCTAAGGTTAATGGGAGGTTAATGCAAGGTTAATCTTCTCCATCTTCCGCCGGCAATGATTAATTTTGAACAAAAGTCGGTGAAATGAAGCGTCAACTCCTTTTTGCTGTTTCTCTTGCCGCCCTGCTTCTCTTCGTTGCGGTTCAGGTCTTTATGATCCGAAGTACATGGAAGCAAAAGGAGGAGATCATCATGATGAGATACAAGAGTCTCTCACGCGAAGGGCTCTCCCTTCTTCTTGCAAAAAAGAAGACCAACGGCTTCGAAAAGGCCATGGACATCACAGACAAGTTCGCCGAGTACCTGATTTCAGAGGAGCTCTGCAAATTATACACCTCCTATGACAGTGTATCCCTCAGCAGGCTTGCCCTCAAGGAGACCTTTAAGATAATGCAGGAAAACGAGCAGCTGACCTCATTCTTCAGATCATATTTCGGCAATGCCGGTTATGATAACGACTTCAGACCGATAATTGCCATTTCGAAACTCGTGCTGCTGGCTCCCTCGGATAAAATGATCCTGGCAGATACTGTCTATTCCAAACCGGGGAAAACGATGGTGGCAGTAAATACATTCCGCGAGGAACACAACAATTTCATAATAGAATTTCATTACCTGCTTGACCTTACACACAAGAACGAGATGGTCTTCAGGGAAGCCCTCCTCTCCTTTATCCTTATTATCGGCAGCATCCTGATCGTATTCCTGGTTTACGGCCTGACATGGAGAAACCTTATGGAGGAGCGGAGGCTTTCTGAACTGAAGAGCGACTTCATCAACAACATGACCCACGAGCTCAAGACCCCGCTCTCCACGATCACAGTTGCCGGCAGAACACTCGAAAAGGAACAGATCATTTCAGACCGTGACAAGGTGCTTGAAACAGCGAAACTGATAGGGAAACAGAGCGTACATCTTAACCAGCTGATTAATACAATTCTCGAGGTGAGTTTCCTCGAGAGACAGGAGTTCGAACTTGACAGGCACAGGGTAACCATCGATGAACTGCTGCACCAGGTGGTTTCATCATTCCTTACATCATGTGACGGCTGCGCGGTTATTGAGGAGGATTACAGCACCAACGGCCTGGAAGCTTCTGTAGATATAGTCTACTTCACCACGATGATAAGCAACCTGCTCTCCAATGCAGTCAAATACTGCGACAGGGAGCCGGTAATAAAAGTGTCGGCAGGTGTTTGCGGCGGTGATGTGGAAATATCAATCGCTGACAACGGTGTGGGGATCCCTGCTGAACACCTTGGACATATATTCGAGAAATTCTACAGGGTGCCCCAGGGAAATATCCATAAGACCAAGGGGCTGGGACTGGGACTATACTATGTCAGGCGGATTGCAACGGCGCACGGGGGCGATGTATCTGTCAACAGCAAACCTGGCCGTGGTACAACATTTAAAATCAGAATACCAATCCAGAATAAGATATGAAACTCCTGCTTGCCGAAGACGATACAGATTTCGGGAACATCCTGTCACAGTACCTCTCAATGAGTGGTTTCGAGGTTACACTCGCGCGAAACGGCCGCGAAGCATGGGACAGGTTTCATGATTCAAAACCTGATATCTGCGTGCTCGATATTATGATGCCGGAGATGGACGGCTTTACACTTGCAGAGAAGCTGAGAGCAAAGGACCCCGGTATACCGTTTATATTCCTGACGGCAAAGAGCCTGAGGGAGGATATGATCAGGGGACTGAAACTCGGGGCTGATGATTACATAACCAAACCCTTCGATCCGGAGATGCTTTTACTGCGCATAAACAACATTCTGCGAAGGATTTACACGGTGGCTGAAGATGAATACAGGATCTCGGAAACCACACTCAGGTACAACGCCCTTGAGCTCATAACCCCCGCAGGTAAGGAGAAACTCACCCTCCGTGAGGCCCAGCTGATGCGGCACCTGATGATGAACAGGAACAAGGCGCTGACCCGTGAACAGATACTTACGGAAATCTGGGGTGAGGACGACTATTTCCTGGGCCGGAGCATGGATGTGTTCATCAGCCGTCTGCGCAAATACATTGCTCCTGACCACGGCATAAGCCTCCGCACCCTGAGGGGTTTGGGATTTATCCTTGAAGAACTGCGGCAATAAGCCCCGAAGCTCCTGACATCCGGAAGCATTTTACCTCCCGATGGACTGCAGACAGGAATACTAATCGCCGGTTTTTTCCGCCTCGTGAATGAGAAACTCTGTCAGGTTTAGATCATGACTGAGATTCAGCTTTGACCTGAGCCTGTAACGTGCAATCTCCACAGCTCTGGTTGAAATATTTGAAAGATTGGCTATCTCCTTGGTGGTGAAATTCATCCGGAGATAAGAACAGAGTCTCAGGTCATTCGTGGTCAATGCAGGGTACTTGGTCTTCAGCTTCCTGAAGAACCCTTCCTGCGACAACTTCAGATTCTTCATCACAGTCTGCCACTCCTCCGTCTGGGTGTCAAGTCCGTGGTCAATTATCTGCTCCATTTCCCTAATAAAACGGGCAGGCATCTTTCCTGAGCTCTCCTTTGCGGTCTCAAGCTTGTCACGAAGCTCTCTCAGTGTGTCTGTCTTCCTTATGAGATAACGCATGGTCAGCATCAGCTCATAACTCTTGTAGTCGAGCTCGCTTTCAAGCCTGTTCTTGCCAACCTCGTATTCAATCATACGGCGATGGCTCTCGAGTTTGGAACGGAAGAACATAATCCCTGCAACTGCAATCGATGCTGCTGCCACCAGGTAAAGGGCCAGAGCCCAACCGCTCAGGGCAAAGGGTCTCCTGATAGTGAAGCGTGCTTCCGCCATTCCGTTTCCTGCTGCCTCCCGAACCTGGAGATGATAGTCTCCGTGCTTCAGATTTAACAGTGAGAAGTTGTCTGTCGTCGTTCGGTACCAGCCGCCGCCCAGTTCAATGATCCTGTAGAGATACTCCCTCCCCTCGCGGTCGAAGCCGGAGGGATTTGCTATGTAGACTGTAAGGTTGTTCGATCTGCCGGACACCTCCTTTTCCTGGCTTGAATCAGGGAGGAGGGTTGTGCTCCGGTTGCCCCCGCTGAAGACCAGGCGGCTGACAGCCAGTGCAGAAGCCCCGGAACTGCCGGCCAGCCTTTCAACATCATAAATGCTGAAAGCCTGTCGCGTGGGGATGAGAAGCCTTCCTGAATCAAGAGACATCACCTGCTGTTCCCTCCAGGGGAGGTCAGCATACTCATGCACGAATTCCATCACCTTCTCAGCCTTAAGGTCACGCGTGATGCTGAACATTGCAATCCTGTTGTCAAGAACGAACCAGTAACTGTTTTTCTGAGCCTGTATTATCTGCGTTGCCCCTACAAACTCACCCAGTCCGGGTTCCAGCGACGTAACAGGGAAGAATTCCTTCCTCTCATAGTCAAAAGAATAAATATGGTCCGAGGTGATGAACACCATCTGGTTGTTGATCACTGCCATGGAGAGAATCCTGGCGCTGTCGCCCGCCTGGCTGAAATAAATTGAACTGATTACCGAATCAGCCTCCTCGTTCAGCTCCAGCCTGTACAGCCCTTTCTGTGGATACAGCGCCCAGACATACCCCAGGTAATCTATTTCCACAAACCTGGTTGGTTCAGCATAGCCGTCAATCCTGGAGCTGAATTCCCATTTGCCTTTGGCTCCCTTCCTGAATGAAACTATGCCGGTGTAAGTGCCCTGAACCAGGTAATCACCAAACGGCCTGACAGTCCAGCCACCAGTTACATCCGAAATTCTGACGGCGTTCAGTCCGTCAACGAGGAAAGTACCGTCGTTATGACCGCAGAGTATCTGTCCGTCATACTGTGACAGTTTCCAGACCTGTCCCTGGGTTCCCGGTATGATCCGCAGATTGGAGAAACGGTATGACCCGTCACCGTTTTCTATATCGGTTGCAAAAAGTCCGTGGTTTGTGCCGAGGAATAGATGATCACGGTCGCGTATGGCGGTATAAATGGTACCCAGGTCACCGCTTGAGTTCTCGTAAAAGGCTACCGGTGAATAGGTATCGAGATAGTTTGCACCATCATCCAAACCGGCCCAGAGTCCCTTTCCGGCATCCAGGTGAAGTGACAACACGGTATTGTTGCTGAGACCGTTTGAGTAATCGTAGGTTTCAAGTATCCTGCCGTTCCGGTCACAGAGCACCAGTCCCCTTAGAATGGTTCCGAAGACAAGGAGCGAATCATTTACAGCAAGACCGGCGTTGCAGGTAGCATCTTCCAGGTATGCTGAGATCTCACTTGCCACAGGTACGAATTTCACTCCGTCAAAAAGAAAGATCCCGTCGTTGGCAGTGCATATCCACATCCCGCCCTGACCAAAGTCAATCATCGCATGAATCTTGTGCGCTGCGAAGATTTCACTCCCCGTAATAAAACTGAATTCTTTGCCGTCAAACCAGTAGAGCCCCTCATCAATCGACTGTGCAAGGAAACGGTCTCCTGCCCTGAAAAAGAAAAGCATAGAGGAAGGAGCCGCAATCCTTTTTACCCCGTTGTAGTCATATACATATACAGAGGTGAATGACTGGAAATAGAGGGTACGATCTATCTCGCAGATGTTCCATATCTCGTCATTCTTGACAATATCAGCCGGTACGGCAAGGGAGGTGTATGAAAGGATTCCGGACTGATCCTTCACCCAGAACCCGAAATCCTCAAATGAACCGGTGAAAATCACCCCGTCACCGTTCACGTAAACTGACCTTGCTCCCTGGCGGTTTGGAACAGGATAACTCCTCGCGGTTATACCATTGTATTCTATAAGTCCTGCAGAATTCGCAAAATAAACGTAACCGCTGACAGGGTCCCTGTAAATCTCCCAGTTCTGGCTTTTTACAGGGATAGTGCCCGGAATGAACCTGTTAATGTCATTTCTGCCTTCTGCCGCCTGAGAATGGGCAGGCAAGGAAAGCAAGGTTATGCAAATGACCTGAATCAGCAGCCTGAGGGTTCCCCCAACTGGTATCTCTGACATAAGTCCCGGTTGTTACGCAACTTCCTGTTACCAGTGGTAAATATAGAAAAAAGTCGGGACCTCAGAGGAATATTTCCACTCTGTTTTCGACGGGCGAAAGCATTCCTTCAAACAGGAACTCATCCAGCGCCGCGCCACCACGCCGGTACTGGTTTTCAAGTGTATTGAATGCAACTTCGCTTCCGTTGACTGTTATCCGCTTCGGACCGCAATTCCCTTCCCTGACATGATAAATAAAGTTGACGGCCCGGCCCAGGATTGACATCGATGCCTCCAGTCCGTCAAGGGAGACAGGAATTACCGGATCAATTACGATTCTGCCCCTATCCCTCCTTATTCCGAGCAGGTGCGTTATGATGATGCCGGTAAAAATGCCCGGGCCGCTTGAGTAGACACGCCAGCCTCCTCTCAGGGTGATTTTGCCCTCAATTATCTCATGATATTGCCTGTCAGCCTGGTAACGGGTTTCAAAAATAGCGTCAGAGCTGCTGTAATAGCAGTTTGCCTGCCTTATATCAGCGCATGGCACCGTGTCTGAATAGCCCACCGCTATCGCCTGACGCAATGCCTTCATGAACTCATCGGCCCTGCCTGTAAGGGCAAGAGACTCAGCATAACGAATGTGTTCATGTACATACATCAGCCCTATTTCCCTGCCGAAGAAGGTGCTGCTCTCGGCCCTCCTGAAGAGTTTTTCGATGCCGCCGCTGTATTTCAATGGCCGGTCCATAAGACGGGCTCCGTCAGGACCGGTGAGATGCCTGCTTATAATGCCGAGGTGGTTTGCTGCCTGTACCGGGGTGAATATACCGCTGACTATTCCGCGTTCCATCGGCAGAAGGCTGTACCTGATGCCTGTAGTGTTGTCAGAGGGATGAAGCAGAAGGCTTATCCTGCCGTCATCACCGGCAAGACCGTAACCAGCCACAACACCGTCGCCGACAAGATGCCTGTTGAAATCAGACCTGATAAGCTCTGCATAACGTCTCATCTCTCCTGCACGGGTATGATCGCCTGCAATGGCACAGACTTCCTCATATTGCCTGAATGCCTGGTAGTTCATCTCAACCGTCCATGATGAAACCAGCTTGTCAGCCAGATCCTTGCTGACAGGCTGCAACGAATCGTTCCAGTCGCCTCCCCCGTAACGTACAAGAGAGGTTCCGGGAACAAAGGATCCAATCACCTTTTTAACCAAACGGTCAACATGTTCTCTAAGTGAAGTAATATGGCTTTGCGCACTTTCCCCATTTATGAAATACGGGAGCTTTTCGTCAAGAAACGCGAAATCTCCCGTTGCCAGTAAATATTTCCCGAGTGCTATAAGGCACCAGTAGATGACATCTCCGTGTGCGCTGTCAGCCCGTATATCATCGTAGCTGTCAAACATCCACCACTGTGGCCATCCGCCGTCAGGTTCCTGGTTTGAAAAGATGACTGTCAGCACCTTCCTGGCCTCTTCATACCTGCCGGATGCAATCAGCAGTTCTACGGGGCCTTGTGATACATCACGCGTTCCCCATGCGGCGCCGCTGAACTGCTCAAGGCCGTAAGGAGTAAGAAAATGTGTGAGGGCATTCATCCCGAACCACGGGAGTATCTCTGAAATTGCCTTTATATCATTATCGTCGCTCCTGATTGAAAGCGCTCGGCTCATCACCTTCCATTCCTCCCCGGCGTCATCGGCGTCTGACACAAACTGTCTTCCGGCATCGTCAAAGCGGACCGGTTCGAAACCGGCAGGGACACAGCCTGTGAAGCTCAGGCAGAATCGCGTAAGCGGTTCAGTATCAACCGTAAAGAGACGATTGTCGGCCGGCCAGCCGTCATTTCCGTTGTGCCGGTTATCTCCTGCACTGTATCTGCTGCCTGAATACTGAACGGAGAGCCTGAAGAATGCATCCGGGAATTTCCGTGCGATCATGCTTCCGGCGGCAGGGAATGCGATATATTCACCGGCTGCTTCGCCGGGCTTTATGCTCCAGTCGTTAGACTCATCAAAATCATGTGTCACAATCAGGGCAACAGGCTCACCCTCGAGAACCATGAAATCCATATTTACCTGCGGCACAATACCTGTTGTCCAGGTGCGCACCTGGAACATGCTGCTGCCATACCGGTAGAGCCATCTGCAGTGGTTAAGTCCCATCTCGAATGCTGACGGAACACCGAGAAGCTTCCTTTTGCCTCCGGCAACCACGAAAATCCTTTGCCCTGAGACAGGATTGATATTGAACTGGCTGTTGCATACTGACAGAAGGGTGTTGAAATTGGTATTGCCCTGCGTAATGTGAGAATTGAAAACCCCAAATGCAAAAGCCGTGGTTGACATAATTGTCTCATCCGGTACCAGTCGTGACCTCGTATGCATGATATGCCCGTGAGGACGGTCAGCCAGCATTTCCTTCACTCTGAGCATCACATGCCGGTTTTCACCGTAAAAGAATGAAATCAGACGGTCTCCGGAAAATTCGGCAAACCTGCGTGGCCCGGGGAAATATGCTTCAATTTCCTTTTGTGACAGATCCTCAGTCTCTGACATGACCGGGACACTGAACAGGTTAAGCTCCGGTTTCCTGAATCCCTCCAGATCCGATACCGCATCAAACCCGGTCATTAATCTGGCAAGTCCCTTATCAGGCATTTGCTTATCTGTCCCCGGATGGCTATGGCTGAACTCCATGGCCAGGCCTTTCAGCCTGTCCAGATCTGCCTCGGAAGTTGCCGGCGGATGATTATGCAGAAATGTCAATACAAACCTGACGGTCCGCTCTTCTCCGGCCCGAAGAACAAAGGGTTCCTCCTGAATTGCAACCAACGACGACTCGCCGGCATACTCGCCATCCAGAGTCCCGGCCTGTAATGCTTCCACAATGCCCGTAGCGCGGTAACTTTTCCCGTAAAATTGCATACCGTCAGTGCAGGCTGATGCTGCACGGCCCATAGAAGCCATCATCAGCCACGGATAACCACCCGATTCCTGCATGTTCTGACGGCAGCATGCCACCTTGCCATAGACGGGATCTTCGAGTACCCTCCTTTCAGTATACTGGCTCACATAGTACTCATTGACAAGGCCCTGCGAAAGAGTCTTCAACCCGGCGTCCTGGAGACAAACAAGGTCCAGGGCAACATCACTGTCACCGCTGTTGATCAGTTCTGCTGTCCATTCCCAACTCAGGCTTTTTTCCGACAGCCTCAGGCTGCATATGTAGCCGATTCCATCCCAGCTTCCGGCCGAAGTGAATGTGCCGTTCTCCATCCGGAAGAGACTCTCGCTTTGTGGACCCGTCAGCGGATGGTACCTGATTGCGCCATCCCTCTTCCTCAGCCAGATGCCGGCATATGCAGCTGAATAAACCGTTGCCCGGCGAAGGCTGATCATAATGCTTGCAGTATGTATGCATGACACGGCCCCGTTCTCCAGAAACTCAACCGTAAGTCCTGCACTGTTGCTGATCTTCATTGCTGATTGTTTTACAGTTTAATGTAGTTGCCCGTTCGTCGGTGATTTTCAGAACACCTCACCGGTTGAAATGTATCAGGACACAGTTTGACCCAGGGTGATTCTTAGTTCCAGTTCCTGTCTGCCGCCGTGGCTGTAGGTGATACTCCTCCGATCCCCGGTGACACTTTTTTCAGCCTGAATGACGCTGTTCCCGGCCTGAATACCACTGATCACAGCCGGCATGCCGTTGATCTCCACCCTGTTTATCCTTCCGGTTCCGGATCCTTCAAGAACCGTCTCTCCCGGCAGGTCGCGGTCCCCGGCAAGAGCCAGAATAATCTCATTCCCTTCATTCCTGACACCCAGCAGATCAGAGGTGGTATGCAGCAATGTTACACCCTCGGCCAGTTGCAGGCTGACAGGCGACAGTATTGCCCTTAAAGGTGGCCACGGAATCTTTTCTCCGCTCAATGGAAGGCTAACAGTCTCACCCGTGACAGGATGAAGATAGGTGACACTGCCGATCAGTTCCTCGTTGTAGTAGTTTGCCACGAAGAGCATTGCCCTGCCGTCACCGGTAAATCTCTGGCGGGTGATAATGAATCCGTTGTCAGATGCCGCATTGCGTAACTTTGCACCTGACCTCTCCAGCAGCTTTGCATAGAAGGCCCTGTGTGCTTCAGTATCAAATCCGGCCCACGTACCGATGAAAGTTACAATCCCGTTGCCTACCCGCTTTTCAAATCCGCACGGTTTGCCGCTGATTGTGCGTGCAATGATCTGAGCGCCTGACAGCGATTCCGGTGTGAATACTACCTGCGGATTGCTGCACTTGATGTCACGCAGATCAAACAGGTCTATAAGAGGGGAGTCTGTCACTTCGGTTCCTGAGGGAGTCACCCCGATTGTGTCACGAAGGATTGTACAGGGCTGTTGAGATGCCTCCCTGTCGGGAAGGTAAGGATAGATGACAGCATGTCCACCGCCGGATAAATAACCGGCTACGGTCATCTGAGCCTTGGAATCCATCTCATCAGTCGCAAAAACCCAGACCTGCCGGTACTGTGAAAGTGATTCAGGCGAGGCGCTGCCGAGGTCATCCATATCGTAATCGACGTTGAGCACCTGGAGCGCCTTGAGGAGTCCGTCGAAATATGCAGGTCTTCTGACTGCAGAGGGCATGTAAGTCATTCCGGCGTCTCCGGCAGGCCTTTCAAGCTCCGAAGCATACCAGTGAGGGTAGAACAGTACGCAGACATCAGCCCTTCGGCCGGCATTTACAATTATATCACCTGACACCCCTGTCATGCGGCTCATCTTCTGCACTGCGGGCCAGGCACTGCTCCGCCTGCCGTCGGCATCGAGCGGAGTGAACCAGTAAAAAGTGTCTCCGGAGTAACCTCTGCGGCTAACATTCCGGCCCTGTGAAAACATGTAAAAGTTCCATCCCTTCAGTCCGTTGGCTATGCTGGCCTTGTAAAAAAGCTCCATTTCGCGCGGATTTGTCACCACATGATACTCACGCGAACCGCTCTGGAACTCAGCCGCAAAGAGTGGCCCGCCTCCCTGCATTGCAAGGGTGATGTCATTGATGATCCTGTCGTCATGCAGGTTCCTGTAAGAGACAAACTCGGGAATATGGTCTACACCGAATATAATTTCGCTTCTGCCCCTGAAGAGGTCTTCATACATCGTAATATTCACAGGAAACTCGTAACCGTTACCGTAGATCCACCCAGGCAGATTATGATACAGGGGCACCGTCACTCCCCGGTTCCTTATCATTGAGCTTAGCATCCGGAGGTAGTCTCCGTAATACCTTCTCCAGAAGCTGTGCCATGCATTGTCTCTGCCACGGTCAGCCGGAGATGAATAGGGTTCTCGTCCGTCAGGGGGCAGTTCAATCTCCTCAAAGCTGCTGTAATGTGTTCCCCACAGCCTGTTAACCTCACTGACAGTCATGCACTTCTCCGAAACCCATGAGATGAACCTGTTCCTGACCTCGTTGCCGTAATCGGCCTGCCTGGCCAGCCACGAGAAAACACCTATCTCATTGCATACCTGCATCATTATCACTGGGCCACCAGCCTGCATCTCATGGTGCCTGATGACAGGCATTACCCTGTCATACCACAGCCTGACTTTATCAAGGTAATCCCTGTTGAAGAGGCTGACACCGTCACTCATAACCCTTACTCCCCGGCGTGTGCGCATACGCACTCCCTCGCCGTACCTCTCCAGGAACCAGTCTGGCAGGCCCGCACCCCTGAACTCGGCAAGGATGAAGGGACCGGGCTTGACAATGGCCATCAGGCCATGCTCTTTGCACTTCCTGAGCCAGCCGTTAAGGTCCTTCTCGGGGCATGAATTGCCGTCGAAATCAAATACTCCCTCTTCCTCTTCATGCCAGGCCCACGGCACATATGTGCTTACCGCCTTCAAACCGGCGCTTACGGCTTCATCGAGATGCCTGTCCCATAAATCGCGCCTTATCCTGAAATAGTGTATCTCGCCGGAATTGAGAAAAATCCTGTGACCGTCGAGATAGAAATTGTTATCCTTAACACTGAACTGCATGATCTACATTTTTATCTGGTCTGCTCCACTCCTTCAGCATGAATGTCATTGTTCCCGTTGCCTCTTCTCTCCCTGAGCAGCTCCTTTATCTCCATCGTCCTCTTCTCCGTCAGTCCGTACCTGAAGGCAAACACCAGTGCCAGCAGGCACAGGATAACCGGCAATCCTATCTCCACAACGCGCATCATCAGGAGGGTGTAGGGCGACTGTTTCTTGAGCGGTTCGATGTCTTTAATAATTGCTGCAAGGCTGGTTTCAAGATCAGTAATATTTGATGTCGGCTCCAGGGCATATATCCTGTTATTCATGTCTGCCACGCTGCCGATAAGGTGTTCTGTGTGGTCACGGCTTTTCTTCTGTTCATTTGACCTGGAACGGAGATGAACAAGCAGGTCAAATGAGTTCATCCTTGCCTTTGTCAGTTTTGATTGCATTATTAAGGGCATTGTGGCCCTGATCAGGCTGTCGGCGACCGTGGACGTTACATCTGACGCCGCCGAGGCGATGGCTGCACTGTGCCTTTCGAGAGAGGCTATGTTCTGCCTGGTAATTGCATTTGCGTTCATCAGCACATTCTTTCTCTGCGCTTCAATCTCAGGCGAAATGCTTTTTTTCCTGCCAGGCTTTTTAACCGCCTCACTCTCAAGGTATACCAGGTAATCATTTGATTCCTTAAGTGCATCAGCTGCCTGTGACTGTGCATTCTTAAGCCAGGTGCCTGAAGCAGCGGCATCACCCGTGTAATCTTTCCAGTAGGTTACTTTTGCCTGCATGTCACGAACACTGCCCTGCAGCCCGTCAACTTTTGTAACCTGGGTCTCGTCAAAGAGAGTGAGGGTGATCAGTATCCCCGCCACGAAACTGGCGAACGCAGTACCCAGTTTAATAAACCACCAGTAGATTGAATAATAGCTCCCCTCTGTACGGTGACCGGTTCGAAGCTCGTCTTCATCACAGATGTCTCCTACCATCGAAGAACCGAGGGTGAAGAAGAAGAGCATACCGGCAGAAAGCAATATTGTGGGAATGATAACCAGGTAAGGGTGTGCAGGATTATAGCACACAATCTTGGAGAGCTGCGCCAGGGTCATGAGAAGCATCGATATAATCAGGGTGTTTCTCTTCCCCAGCTTCGGACTGATCCAGTTAAGCGGGAAAACGGCAAGCACACCTGTTATCGCCCATATCGTTCCGTTGATTCCCAGCAGTCTTGCACCGGCAACCTTGTCACCTCCGAAGACGTAAAAGATTGGAATGTATGAGCCCAGCAGGTTGACAAAATTGAAACCCATGGCCAGAGTGAAGATAGTCAATACCAAATAGATATAGTTTTTGTTGGTGCCGACAATCTTCATATCCTGCCAGAAATGGGTCTTTTCCTGCTTTGCCACCCTGACGAATCCCGGTTCGCGCAGCTTCGCAGTCCACCAGAAGGATAGCGGGATAAGCACAGCAGCAATCATCAGTGAGACATACCGCATTCCGTCAGCCTCATTGCCTCCCGGACCCCGGAACACTTCCATATTGGCCAGGGCGAAGAGCCATGGGGTGCTCATTGCAAACAGATTTCCAACGAAACTCTTTCCGCTGAAGAGTCGGGTGCGCTCGTGCGGATCAGATGTCATCTCCATCCCGAGCGCACCGTGAGGTATCTCGAAGATTGTTGTGGCAGTAAAGAAGAGAAGAAGTGCAAAAAGAATATAAAACAGCTGAAAACTCCGGAAACCGGATTCACTCGGGAACCAGGCATGCACAACCTCTCCCTTCGGTATCCACCACAAGACCACAAAGAATACAGCCACGGCTATTCCCCCGATAAGGAGGAACGGCCTGCGTCTGCCGAACCTGCTTCGCGTATTGTCAGACAGGTGCCCTACAATGGGATCCGAAAAAGCATCCCATAGCCTGGGTATAATCATTATTAGCCCCAGCCAGAAAGCGCTGAGACCAAGGCTGATATTTCCCATCAGGCCTACCAGCTGCCCGGCTATATTGAAAAGCGCCACGGGTATGATGCCACCAGCAGAATAGGCAGCGAACTGACCGAAAGTTATCCGGTCATAGCCCTGCACAGCTTTGCCGCGAACTGTCTTCGTTTTTTCCATCAGATTACCTGTTTTAATGCTCTTAATACCGAATTATCACCTCTGCCGGGACCTCTTTAACAGTAATATCCCGCCGGGTGAAATCCGTCACCACGGTTCCGTTTACAGTCACTCCTGACGGCATGGACCCTCCGTTGAAGTTGCGTACCCTGATGCCTCCTGCGGGAAGATTAAGGTCTCCCGTAATAGTGTAACGATATGCACTTCCTTCCTTCCTGATTGAATAGGATATGTCTCCGTAATAGGTAGGCAGGTTGGTTACCGACATGCCTTCAGGGGCGTCTATCCAGTCGCGGTAAAGGGCTGCTCCAAGAACGAGCGTGTGGTCATACTCGTTTTCATAAACGAACATTGACCTGACAGAATTGATGAAGTCACTGCCGCACCAGGTGTGAGGCATATCCCCTATGAATCCGGGGTAGCTGCGGTCTTTCCACACAACCTCAGCCCAGTGGTTCCAACCATGCGGTTTCTGGTCATTAAGAAAAAACTCAATCAGTTCATGGGCCCTCTCAGGCTGGTCAAGCATTATGAATGAACCTATCAGCCTGTTTTCATAGGGAGTGTAGTTTATCCAATCCGTCAGGCCGTCTCTCCTATCCCTGAAAAAATCGTAATACTTTTCAAAGGTGTTGTAAACCTGGGGTACCGGGAGGTTGCCCATCTCATTGCACGGGGTCAGAGCTATGGTTGTTGACGTGGCGTCGAAATCTCCGAGTTCAACGCAACCAGGTATGTAGTCGATCCCTCTTACCTTCATCGCCAGGTCAATCGAATTGTAAAGGTTTTTACGGAACTCGTCGCGCATAAGAACCATTCTTTCCTGCTGTTCATCTTCACCCAGAATGTCCTGGATCTCAACCGCATCCTTCAGGCCTTTCATGATGAAAAAATTGTCCCAGTATGAGTGCATCGGCTTTGCCGAATAACCCTCATGGCTGATTGATTCGGGCACAAGCCCGTAATAAGCCCTTATACTGTCATTGCCGTTCCTGAAATGATCTGTAGATCTCTCCGCCACAAGCGACCCGATATAATCAACCGCTCTGATTACATGCGGATTCATGGATCTCAGAAACGCGGTATCACCTGTGAAATTGAAATACTCACGTATGAGATAAATAAGCTGGCCGTGACTGTCATTCTCCGGTACCGGGTCTGGCCCCCGGAAGTCAACCACGCATGGAACCTTTCCGTTCTCATACTGATGCGCGGCATACCATTCAATGAACTCCCTCACCTCGGTGACTATACCTGACTTCAGCAGGGCGGATGATGTGAGTGATCCGTCACGGATCCAGCTTCTGTCATAGGAGCGTGAGCCTGGCTGAATGCCTGCCTTATCCCTGTTGATAAGTATATATGCCAGGTTCGACCGCCAGGTCTCTATCAGTCTGTCGGCCGAAGAAGGGAGATCAAAACGTATGTGACCCGTTCTTTTGCTCCAGTAGTCCGAAGAGGCAAAAAACTTATCCCTGGTTGCAATGCCGGTCAGTGTATCCCGTACTCCTTCGGGCAATACCCTGTGATATGGGATTACGGCGAATATCTCCTTCGACTCACCGGCATCAAGATTTATCCTGTACCTGATTATGCCGCCCGCCATTCCTGTAGGGTCTGTCACACCCGACGAGACGGGCATCTCACCCCTTCCAATCATCTCCACAGGGTTGCCCTCATCGAACTTCGCCGCGCCAAACGATTCATATTCCTCCATCAGGCGGACCGGTTTGCCGTCAACTGAGATCAGACCTTTGCTGATTTCTTCCAAAGTCATTATTCTTCCGACTCCACCTACGGTATTAAGGAACTGGTAGTACGGATTCACCTGGAACGGCCGGATCAGAAGGTAAAATTCGAGTTCCAGCGGCTCTGCCGAAGTATTTTCAAACCTGTACCCGATGTAAAGCTCCGAATCGTCATTGGGCATGCCGCCCGAAGAGACCCCGGTAACAAACCTGAGTCCCTCATGCTTCCACTCCACCGAGGGAAGAAAGACAAAATCATCGTTATATCCAGGGAAGCCCATACCCTGCACAGGCTGAACGTTGCTGTGATTCAAGAGGGTGTTACCTATTTTCAGCATTGGCTCTATCGAGAAGCGTGCCTTTTCCGCTTCAACCATGCCGTCTTCGCTTATAAGGGCCTCCTTTGTGTCACTGCTCACCCCTGTAACAGTCCAGTAAGAGGCACGGCCGCTGAAATAATCCGGGTAATTGCCAGCAGGGGAGTTCTCTGCAGCATACATAATAAAATCATTGGGGGTCAGGGTTCTTTTGACGTCAGGAATTCTAATCTCCCTTATGCCATAGGATCTGCCGCCGGCAGGTTTAAGAAGGTCAATCCGGAGAAAAGCCGCCTCAGCTTCGGGCAGTCTGATGAGACTTGAATTTCCGCGATTCATACTTACGGAGTAAGCCTTCTCCCAATTGTTTCCGTCTGATGACATGAGAACGTCAAACGCTTCGGCATGGCTGCCTTCGAGCCATCCGATATTTAGCCCTCCGAATTCCCTCCTGCCTTTGAAATCAATGGTGAGACTCTGCTTTTCACCTTTCCTGCTCTGCCAGAAAGTCTCATCTGATCCGTCAGCCGCCTGCCCCGGTCCGTGGCTCCTGGCAGACGTCGAAGCGCTCAGTGACGGCTCAGGCCAGACATCCGTCTCCGGCGGAAGTGGTTCGTACTTAAGATCGTCAAGCCAGAGGGTACCCTTTCCTCCGACAAATGATGCAACGGTGAACTCAATCCTGTCAACCCGTCTCATATGACGCTCCTCCGTCGGTCCCCATGCAAAACTTATATGCCGTCTCCTGATGCGGATCTTCGTCCATTCATGCGGAAAATCATAGTTGCGGTTATTGACCCACCACACATTGTTCCCGGTGCTGTCAATGAATTTTATCTCGAAATTGTTCGACGGAGATTCGGCCCTGAGCCAGAAGGTAAACTCATAGTTTTCCGGTAGGTCGATAGGAAAGAGTTTTTGTATCCCCCCGTAACCGGTACCTTCAGTAAAATTATAGTCAATTCTTATTGCGTTTCCTGTAACACCCTTCTCTGTAGAGGTAGTAAGGGAGACTCCGTCAGAAATGTTGTAAGACCAGCCTGAAGTCTGTTCAAAATTCTCAAGCGTTCGTTGCTGGGCTATCGCAGATATTGCCGTTACTGCAAAGAGCAACAGGATTGCTACCGTTTTTCTGATTCGGTTTTTCATGATACAGGTGGCGGTTTACAGTATAAAACTGGTCGCTGATAATTCTACAGGTAGGAAAAACCAAGCGTCTCGAGACCTTTCTGTACAACAGGATCCTTCATCACGTAATTCCAGACCAGTCCGGTTCTGAAGTTCTCAATCATGATGAGCATCGGGCCCTGGTCAATGCCTATGAAATCATCATTGACCCATCCTGCGGTCTGGTTAAACGAATCATAGTATCCGTACCTGCCCCAGATTTTGTCTCCCATTTTCTCATTGATTGACCTGATTGTCGGAATGACAATCTCCGGTGCAAAGGGAAGTGAAGAGAGAGGTCCGTAGGGAGCAATTGTGCCGTCATCGAAATAATTGTATTCGGGTCCGCTGGTGCCTCTTCCGGCATAGCCAAGAAACTCCCTGCCATCGAAGTTGTATTTGTCTCCCGGGCCGTCACTTGCCGTCACACCCCAGCAAAGAGAATCATATCCAACCCACCCGTGCGGATTGTCAATGGCATATTGCCTCTGAACGTAAGTTGCGCGCCGTGAGTTCTCGAAATAGTCTATCCCCCTGTCGCGCATATATTCGTCAGCCAGTCCCCTGAAATCGATGAAGCAGTGCGAAAACTGGTGGCCGAACAGCGGGGGAAAGGCCACATGAGAGAGTCCCTCATAAGGGGTCTGCCACTTATAGCTGCTGAGCCATGACCTGTAGCTCTCCCTTGCATTTTCCAGACCGGTGCCGGCTGCAAGAATATAAAGGAAGAGCGCCTCATTGTAACCGCTCCACCCCATCTGATGAAGGCCTGATTCAGGGTGCCATCCCATTGAGATCTGCCGGGAATATGCACCTGTGTCAGGCATCATCATAAAGTCCCATTCTATATTCCCGAGTAATCCTGAAGCCAGTGAACGGATTTGCTCCTCCGTTTCATTGTCAAGGTCATAGTAATTCCTTGCAAAGAGTATTCCCATCATCAGCAAACCGGTATCCACCGAGGAAAGCTCGCACCTCCATTCCCTGAGGCCTGTATCCATCCGGAGAAAATGATAATAGAATCCTTTGTAGCCTGACGCAAGAGTATCAGGACCCTGAAGGGAATTCACGAAGAAATTCATCATGTTAAGTGTTATCCGGGCAGCCTCATCACGTTTTATCCAGCCACGTTCGGCACCTATGGCGAATGAGGGGATGCCGAATCCTGTGGAGGCAATGCTTGCCGGTGCCCATGATGCGGTGCGGTCCTTCACTATGCCCCACTCAGGGTGATGTTCTCCCATGAAAAAAAGAAAGGTCTTTTCCTGGATTGAGTCAAGCATTGCTTCATCATCGGGTGCCATGGCAAAGGTGACCCCTACCTGCGAACGGAAGGCAGGCGGCTGTGTCTGACCGCATGCAGCCAGGACAAGGGCGGCCATCAATATGAAGTATATCTTTTTCATAGGCTTTCAGTATGTAAATCCCAGTTTATCGAGGCCTGCCCGCACTTCGGGAGCTGACATGAACAGATCCCAGAGCAGACCTGTCCGATGGTTCTCAATCATGCAGATTACCGGCCCCTGGTCAATGGCCAGATATGATGTCGCCCACCATCCCTGAGTAGGATTGAAGGCATCGTAGAAGCCGTAATCACCCCAGAGCCTGTCCCCAAGAATGTAATAGAAATGCTTTATTGCATTCATGGATTGTTCCGGCGTGTAAGGCAGTGACGAGATGGCTGCCGTGGGAGAGATGACTCCCAGGTCATTCGTCGGTGAGTGTGCACTGTAGCCCTGGTGGTTGTCACTGGCAGTCAGTCCCCAGCACTCACCACTGTACCCTATGTAACTGTACGGGTTGGTCTCGCAGTGCTTCCAGTTGATAAGTGAATGGGCAGTGTTCTGTTCGAGGTAATTGACCCATTCATCCTCCAGGTTTCTTGGGTCAAGCCCGAGGAAGGAGTAGTGGGTGAAGAAAAGCGGACCGCCATAGGCCCATCCCATAGGAAGCTTAATGCCATAGTAGGTGTTTCCGTTCATTATGGCTCCGTTGTTCATGTAGCCGTACCTGTAGGTATCCCTGCTGATTGTATGAGTGGGAGATCCCGCACCCAGCACATAACAGATCAGTGTTTCATTGTAGCCCCGAAGGATCATGTTCATCTGGAAACCGTAGTTGGGCGACCAGTGCCAGTATAATGCATTCTGGCCCTGGGTGAAGAAATCATATTCCACCGCCTGCCACAGTGCATTGATGCGGTCAATTATCTGCTTCTCCCCAGGGACGCCGGCATCAAGATACTGCCTGAATGTGATAAGCCCCTGGATAAGAAACGAGGTCTCCACCAGGTCACCGCCGTTATCTTTTTCGCTGAACGGCACTATACGGCCCGTGGAACCATTTAGCCAGTGTGGCCAGACACCATGGTATCGGTCACAGGTCTCAAGAAAATCCAGTATTTTATCAATGTGTGCAAGGCCTTCAGCCCTGGTGATGAACCCCCGCTCCATGGCCACAACCATGGCCATGATTCCGAAACCGGAACCTCCCGTTGTGACAACGTCACCGGAAGTGTTTCGCTCACGCGCCAGCCCGCTGGCAGGATGTGCAAAATCATAAAAGTACCTGAACGTCTGACGCTGAATCAGGTCCAGCAGTTCAGCCTCACTTATCAGCGGAAACTTGGGTTCAGGATCAGGACCGGTATAAAAGCTGTTATTGAAACCGTCAAAGGTGTAACCGTTGACACCCTTCAATCCGGTTGTGACTGTAAATGAATATTTTTTGTAATAGTCGAGCGGGGCAGTGGTGGTTATTGTAACCCTTTTATTGCCTTCCGAAAGGGCATACTGAAGCGGAGCCGGGATGTAAAAGTATCCCTGGTAATCAGCCGGATCCAGTGCCTCCGAGAAATCGGCGACTATAGATATGGCTTCCAGGCTGACGTTCCGCGGAATCGCCGGAGGCATGAAGGTTTGTCCGTTTACTGTCACTGAGGTTATCACCATTTTCCCGTTCACCGTGGTGAAACTGTAGGTCACGCCGGGGAAAGTTTCGCGGTTCGCGCCCCGGAGTGACGAAGTTATCTCAAGGGTGTATTCTGAGAGATTATCGAGGCTAGCTGATGGCTGCAGTACCACGGTGCGGTTTTCATCGATGAAGGTTATGGACGCAGGTACTGCAGTGACACCTCCCTTTTTCAGGAGAACGCTCTTTCGCGCCGCAGCGGTATCAAGAGCGCTGCTGAACTCGATCATGGCGTTTTTGTCAACCGGAATATCCGTCAGCGGATTGGCCAGGTCCAGATATACAGTACCCACCTTCGCCCTCACAAGCTGAATCAGTCCCGGTTCACCCCCGGGATCATTCCTGTCGCATGAAAAAAGCAACAGTGACAGTACTATGAGCCAAGCTCCTGATAAACCTTTTTGCATGTTGGATAATTTCCTTAAAAAAAGGGAGGGTCCGGGCTCTTGCCGGGACCCTCCTCCTTTATGATAACAGATAATTTTTACGGCTTCTCCGAGTTGTACATGAGTGTGATTTCATTCTCGGTAAGAGCCTTGTGCCATATGCGGATGTCATCAAGCTGGCCTTTGAAGTGCTGGTTGGCAGGATCGGCATAATTTGCCCAGTCATCGCTGATGGTCCTGTTATTCCTTCCCTGGATGAATCCGAGGGCCCACTTTTTATCAGCAGCATTACCTGCATACTTCAGCCCTGTCACACCTCTCTTGGCATCAGTGTCAGGCCAGAGATTGAAGTCGAAGCTCTTCATCTTTACACCGTCAAAATAAAGTGTTCCGACTTTCGTGGGAGCATTATATGTATAAACAACATTCAACCAGTTATCCTTAAGTTTTGCCATCATCTCGGCAGCTGTCAGGCTCTTTGCATAGGTCCAGCCCTGCCATGCCTGATCCGGGGGGAGGTTATTGTACTTAGCTTCTACAGGAAACCACATGTCTTCAGCAGCGGTGCCGGTAGCATGCTGGTACTGAATGGCGAACTTGGATCCGTCATAACCTCCGAATATCTCATACTGGATTCCGTTCCAGCCTGCGAGACCCATAACGAAATGGCCGTTGGTTTTACCGGTTGAGTTGGTCTTCACCCAGAAAGCGATAGTAAAACTGTTGGCATTCATCAGCAGATCACCGTTGGGGATCTCAATGAGGCTTGTAGTGCCGTTGAATGTGGCAGCCTTTCCGGCAGCAGTCTTTCTTGAAGCCGTGTAGGTAATGTCAATTATGTCAGCGGCAACCGGATCCCAGGCCCCTACGATATCATTGGCATTGTCCTCGAAGGTGAAGTGCGCTACAGCACCTGCAGGAGCAAAAGTGCCGGCAGTGGTGAAGGTCCTCTGAAGCGGGGTTATTGCAATGGCATCAACCGACTTGAGACCGGCACCAATGCTTAGCTGATAGAGGGCACCTGTGCCGAGGGCTCCCTGTGGTGTGATTGTGATTGTGTTGCCTGATGCTGAGACTGTCAGAGTAATCGGAGCATCATCATAATCCTGAACCATCGTTATGTTTGATGCAGTTGCTGTTGCAGGATCAATGTCAACAGTGAACTTTGCAACGATTGTCGGATTGACGGGTACGTTCGTGGGCGATGTGGCACCGTTGAGATCAATTGTGCCGGCCATGAGAGACTCCAGTTCCAGCGGATCCGGATCCTTCTTGCAGCTGGTGAGCATCAGTGAAAATGCCACAGCAAAAAGAAGCAGACTTGTAAAGAGATGTTTTCTTTTCATAAAATTTAAGATTTAAAATTCAACATTCATATTTATTATCAGAGTTATTTACCAATTGGGATTCTGCTGAAGAGACCCCTGTGATATGTCAATTTCATTCTGAGGTATGGGGAACAGCTCATGCTTTCCTGCTTCGAAGCCCATCGGACCGAGAACGGCAGCAGCCCTACCTGTGCGAATAAGGTCCCAGAACCTGTGACCTTCCAGTGCCAGCTCATGACGCCTCTCCTCCATGATGGCATTTCTGAGGGCATTCTTCTCTGTTACAGTTATATCAGGAAGGATTGTATTATTGCCCTCTCTTGCGCGCTCCCTTACCTGGTTGAGATAAAGCAGGGCGTCACCGGGTTTATCGTTCTCGTTAAGCGCTTCCGCAGCCATCAGCAGCACATCGGAATAGCGTATGAGCCTGCGGTTGTGACCCCACTGGGTTATTGTGTTCCTGCCGGGGTACCAAACCTTCTGGTTGTAACACTCCACCTCGGTTACAACACCGTCAACAACCACCTCGTCAGGAGTGGTGCCGTCTCCAAGGATTAAGATACCGTCGAGGGTCTCTCCCAGATCTATGATTGTTGCGCTGAGGCGCGGATCTCCCGTTTCAAAGGAGTTGCGCAGATCAAGCGAAGGCCTGTTAAAACCCCATCCCCTGTTTGGTGATCCTCTGACGCCCTGAGTGTTGGCATACTGGTTTCCTCCCGCACCTTCAACCTCCATGGCTCCTATCTCGAATACTGATTCAACGCCATGTTCACCGTTCTTGCCATTGGCATCGGTGAAAACTGCTTCCATGTCATATTCATCTGATACAATGACTTCAAGGGCGTATTTCTCAACATTCTCAAAATCACCCAGGAACAGGTATACCCTTGCAAGAAGCGCCTTGGCGGCACCCTTCGTGGCACGACCTGCATCATCCGGACCGTACAGACTCTTTTCAGGAAGATTCTGCGCAGCAAATTCAAGGTCCGAAATTACAAGCTGAAATATCTCATCATCTGATGATCGGGGAATTTTCGTGGCAGGGGTTGTGGTCGTAACCTTTGGCACTCCTCCGAAAGCCCGTGCAAGATCAAAGTAAAACAGTCCCCTGAGAAAGCTGGCTTCAGCTATGTACCTGTTGCGCAATTGTTCATCCATTGTAATCAGCGGGACTTTTTCAATGACCACATTGGCTCTCTTTATTCCCTCATAAAGTGCGCTCCACCAGCGGTCAAGTCCGTCCTGGGTGGATGTAAATGAAAATGTCTCATACGGTCCCACGGTAGGCAACTGGTCATTCGGGTTGCTGCCCTTGTGGGCATCATCTGACATAATGTCAAGGATCGGGTATCCGCCTGAGTGATATGCCCAGTCACGGACAGAAACATATACAGCATTGGTGGCCAGCAACGCATCAGATGCCGTCACCGGGAATGCCTCCTGTGTAAGCTCACCCTGCGGATCCTTCTGCAGGAAATCTTCACACCCCGTGGCAATAAACAGGGATGCAACAAGAAGAAGAGATATCGTTATCTTGGTTTTCATCTTTCTCAGAATTGCAGGTTAACACCAATTGAATATGTTGACGTTATTGGATAAGCTCCGTAGTCTATTCCGTTCGATAGTACATCGTAACTTCCGATCTCGGGTGTGTACCCTGTGAATTTAGTCATTGTAAAGAGGTTTGTTCCCTTAAGGTAAACCCTTAGCTGCTGAATGTATGCCTTCTGTGACAATACAGCCGGAAGGGTGTATCCAAGGGTTACGCTTCTAAGCCGCAGAAAAGAACCATCATGGATGAACCTGTCTGAGGGAGTGAAATTGTATCCCCCGAAAGAGGGTCTGGGCTCTGTATTGCTTGTCCCCGGACCCGTCCACCTGTCAAAAACATGCTGCTCGAAGTTGTAGGGGTCAGGCCTGACCACCTCCTTCCCGTTGAAGATCTTGTTGCCTGTCTGCCCCTGAAAATCTATGCCGAGATCCATCCCCTTGTATTCGATCATACCGTTAAAACCGAAAATGAACTTCGGGATCGGGGAGCCTATGTAGGTCCGGTCACGTCCGTCCAGTATTTTGTCCCCGGTCACATCCACAAACCTCAGATCACCGATACCTGCCTGTGATGTGTGCGGGTAAGCCGCCAGTTCTTCATTACTCTGGAAAATGCCGTCTGTCTTGTATCCGTAGAAAGCTCCTATCGGCAACCCCACACTGCTAAGGGTAACAGGCCTGCCGTCACCAAGGTACCCACCGATCAGTGTCGAATCTACCCCGCTGTTTCCGCCAATCTCAAGCACCTCGTTGTGAATCGTTGACCCAAGCAACCCAACCGAATAAGTTATCTCCCCCACCTTCTCCCTCCAGTTGAGGTTGAATTCAAATCCCCTGTTAAGAACGGAAGCTGCATTGTAACGAACCCTCTGACCCTGACCGTTGCCGAGATGCCCTGGTGTGGACAGTTCAACCAGGATGTCATTCGTTACCCTGTTGTAGAAATCAAATTCGGTTGTGAGCCTGTTGGCAAACATACCTATCTCGGCTCCTATGTCGGTTTGTGTGGTGCTTTCCCACTTCAGGTCAGGATTGCCGCTCTTGCCGTAGGTTGCAGCAGGAACAGGGGCGTCAGGATTGCCAAGCACTGCAATTATCGACGACTGAACCCGCGAATACCTGTCGTAATACGATATCTTGTCATTCCCTATGATACCCCAGCTGGCTCTGAGCTTCAGCTTGGAGATCCAGTCAAATGACTTCATGAAAGGCTCGTTCCCCACATTCCATCCAAAGGCAACGGACGGGAAATTCGAGAACCGGTTCTCCTTCGCAAACTTCGACGAACCGTCACGACGGAAAGTGACTGTGACTATATATTTATTGTTTAAAGAATAGTTGGCCCTGAACAGGTATGACATCATTGCATAGTATAGCCCGGCATCAACCCCATTGGAAATTGACTGAATTGTGTTTACGTTATTTGCCGGGTCATAGATATAAGAAGGACTTATGTACCAGAAATCCTGCCCGTCACGAAGCACGTTCTCTCCCGGTATGCTTGTAAACTCGGATGATGACTCCTGCATTGTAAATCCGGCTACTATATCAAGAGAGTGGATATCGGCGAAAGTGTTCCTGTAACTGACAGTGTTTTCCCAGAGCCAGTTGAGATTGTCGGAACTCCCCTTGAAAATGTCACTCAGAACATTTTGCTGCTGTGACGCCGTATTGTCAGGATTGAAGACCGTGTAAGCAGGTGTGAAGCTTGTTGATTTGTTGTATGATGCATCTATTCCCAGGCTTGACCTGAGTGTAATAGCCTTCATTATTGATGCTTCTGCAAAAATATTACCGACACCTCTTACACCTTTCCTGAAGTCATTCGAATACTCCAGTGAAGCCAGCGGGTTCCCCACGTTATAGACAACAGCATAATCGCCGTTGTCATAATATGGCTTCAGTACCGGCTGAGCGCGGTAAACGGCATATGTGACATTAGGTGCATTCTGCTGCGTATACGGGGCAATCGTCAGGTTGTTCCCGAGCTTAAGAAAAGGTGTAAGATTATAAGTATTGTTCAGTTTGAGGGTAAAACGGCTGTAGTTTGACTTGTCAATTATACCGTCCTGGATGAATGCACCGATACCGACGTAATACTGGGTCAGCTTGGTTGCCCCGGTGACCGACAACTGGTGGTTGTGAATCGGAGCCGTTGAAAAAACCAGGTCCTGCCAGTCAGTGTTGGGAACCAGGTCGACGTTGTTGTAGGAACCGGCAACAATTTCATTGGAGACTATTGCAAACTCCCTCCCGTCAAGCAGGTCTATCTTCCTTGCCAGATGCTGAATTCCGAATTCGGAGCTGATATTGAAGCTTGCTTTCTCCTGACCGAGAGTACCGGTCTTGGTGGTTATAATTATAACACCGTTCGCTCCGCGTGATCCGTAAATAGCAGTTGCGGAAGCATCCTTCAGAACCTCCATTGAAGCTATGTCTGCGGAGTTGAGGAATGAAATATCGTCAAGGATTACGCCATCTACTACGAAGATCGGCGACGAGTTGTTAAAGGTTCCTACACCGCGTACCCTTACTGCGGCTCCTGCACCGGGGGCCCCGCTGGTACTTATTACCTGTACTCCCGTAACCTTCCCCTGCAAACCCTGCTCTGCATTAAGAGAGGTCACCTTCAGAAGATCATCAGTCTTAACAGAGCTTACTGAGCCTGTCAGGTCACTCTTCCTCACTGTACCGTAACCTATCACCACAACTTCGTCCATTACAGTGGTCTCTGTGGCCAGAATAACATCTATCTGGGCTCGCGATCCGACAGGTATCTGCTGAGTGACCATACCCACCATCGAAAAGACCAGCGTGTCAGTCGGCTGGGCAGAGATGGTGTATTGACCGTCAGCATCGGACATCGTCCCCCGGAAGGTGTTCTTGACCAGAACCGATACCCCCGGCAGAGGCAGATTCTGATCATCAACCACCGTTCCCTTAACCGCTACCTGGGCAGTCAGACTGCCCACATAGGTCAGGATCAGAAAAAGAATTGAGATAATTTCTTTCATTTCGGTCAGATTTTTATCCAAGTTAAGAAGTGTCAGCAACCTGTTAAACAAACAAACCGGTCGTTTGATTTTCTCATCGAAAAAAACATATTTGCAAGGCACCTATACAATGCCTCAACAATCATCTGCATAATATTGTTTATGAATTACTTAAAAATGAATTTCGGGGAAGATCGACTTAAACCATCCGTCACTGTAATCAGCTGTGGTGACTGGTAACGTCAGGTGAACAATGAAGGACTTATCACCCTGCAGTGTATTTCAAAAGGACCGGATTGTCAGGTTTTGCTCCTGACATGTTTCGGACTTCTGTAGTTGTCAGTATCCCAGCGTGAACTCCTTTTCGGTGGCTGGAACTCCCTCCTTCATCCAGACAGGCATAGGCTCACCTTTAAGGTAATGGTTGAAGAACTGCGCCATACGCTTCTGGAAGTCAATGCGGTTAGGAAGTTTCTGTGCCCAGTGAGGCTCGCCATTGTAATTGAGAAGCCATGCCGGTTTACCGAGGCGCCTCATTGCAATAAAGAACTCAATTCCCTGGTACCATGGAACGGCTCCGTCCTGGTCATTGGCCATGATAAGAATAGGTGTCTCAACCTTCTCAATCGCAAACAGCGGTGAGTTCTCCCAGTAAAGATGCGGAGCCTCCCATATGGTTGCACCAATGCGGCTCTGCTGATGCTCATACTGCATCGAGCGGTTAAGGCCCGACTCCCACCTTATGCCACCGTAGGCACTGTACATATTGACCACCGGCGCACCTGACTCGATGGCTGCAAAAAGGTTCGTCCGGGTAGCTAGATATGCCACCTGGTAACCACCCCAGCTGTGTCCCTGGGCACCTATCCGCTTCTCGTCAACAAATCCCTTTTCAATAAGAGACATTATTCCGGGCATCACGCAGTTGTAGGCGCTCTGACCCGGATAACCGTCAATATAATTTACGTCGGGATTGAAGATGAGATACCCGTTGCTTGTATAGTAATGATAATCAATTGTCGACCTGCCAGGTTCAGGAATCCGGTGCCTGTTGAGTTCCATAGAGCTCTTCTCATAGAAATTGACTATCATCGGGTACTTCACTGTAGGATCAAAGTTTTCCGGTTTGTAAAGGAGCCCTTCCAGCGGCTGCCCGTCAAGTGAGGTCCACTTCACAACCTCCGCCGTACCCCACAGGTAGTCCTTCTGCTGCGGATTGGCATCAGTGATCCGTTTCTCATAGCTGAACGAGAGATCTGTGACCAGGTAGTCAGGGAAAATGCTGAAGTCTTCCCTGGTGTAGATCAGGCGATCAGCCTTCCGGGCCTTCACCGGGGTTCCCAGGGTATAATCTCCTCCTGCAAGCCTGACCGGCATTTCTTTCCTGCGCATGTCAATTGAATAGAAGGCTTCAGCCCTCGTAGATTCATTTACACCTATTAGGTACTGCCTTTTCGAGGGATCAATGTAATCGTTTTCCGGATCGAAGTCGAGCAGCCTGTACCTGATACCCTCACTTCTTCCGTCGGAAGTTATGTTTTGTGGAGGGCGGGCTGCTGCCGGATCGAGTGACCAGATATCATATTTGTCTGAAACAAGAAATGCCTTGTCATCCTTGAGCCAGCCTGCAGCCGGGTACGAACCCGGAAGGTCAGGCACGTCATTGAGCTCATCCCATACCCTGAGTGTTGCCGGAGTGGTCAGCCTTGTCTCCTTCCCCGCTGTGACATCATAAGAATACCATGAACTGTCAGCACCCTGGTACCAGTACAGATACCTGCCACCAGGCGAGAACCTCGGCCTTGCAACAAGGTTATCCTTAAATTTCACCGTGCTGCCTGTGTTGATATCCACAGTCCACAAATCACTGGCAGCGTCACCTTTCCACATCGATTCAAGTTCATAGGGAAGAGATGACATCCCCAGGGCCTTTGCTCCGTCTCCCTTCGCAGGAAGCTGTATTTCCGGCATCTCAGCCGTGGCCAGCTGAACAACCTTCCCGCGATCAAGAAGGTATACTGCTGTATATGTTTTTTTCATGTCGCGCGGTTTTCGCACAACCTGTGCAGTATGAAGCACACCTTCCGACCAGTGCCAGACGTCTACATTTGCACGCTCATCTTCAAGCACAGTGGTGTCCCTGATCTTGTATTCAGGCGATGTGCCGAAGAAGAGTCTCGGTGAGCTCTCGGCGAAGCTCAGCCTTGCATTCTCATTGATGATCCACCCTTCGGGCAGGCCTGCTGTTCCCCTCGCGGCGGCCACCGTTGCCTGTCCCTTGCCGTTCCATGAACAGAGTGAATATGAATTCCCGGCCTTGTCTTTCTCATCAAATGAAATTATGAATGCAGCCCTTTCACCTCTTTTATCCAGTGTAAGTTGCCTGTACTTAGCCTTGCCGGTGTAAAGTAAAGTCGTCTCTCCTCTTTTAAGGTCGATGACCACAACTCCGGCTTCACTGATGCTGTCCTCGCCGGTAGTGGCGTACATAAGTTTTTCCGCCTCCTCGGCGAAGAGATATTCGGTCACGAACCTCACGGTATCCGTCATGCCGCTGGCAAGATTCCGAATAAACAGTGTGTAGCCGTTGTCAGGCGACTCGCTCTTCGGCTTTCTGCCCTTGCTGTTCTCTTTGACCCTGGAAGCGGTGTCTGACGTTATTGCCGGCTTCTCCTTCAATGGCTCACACTGCCAGGCCAGCCAGCCTGACCACCTGGCAGGGATCTTGTACGACTTCAGTCTCCCGATAGTGTCAGCAACTCCGGTTGTGATATCATATATGCCAAGTTTATCCAGCGGCATTTCCTCCTTTTTTGTCTTTTTAAGCTTGAGAGCCCTCACCTCTTCCTCCGGCGGCTTGATTGTAAAAAAAAGAAATCGTGAATCTGAGGAAATGGTTGCCCCTGTGGCACAACCAAATGTCGCTTTCAGTACTCCTGTGCCGTCATAAAGTGTAATGACTGGATCACCCTGCGAAGGTTCCGTTTTGAAAGCAATTAATGAGCCGTCATCGGAAATGACTCTCTCTGAAATACGGTTCCAGGATACCAGGTCATCGATTGTCATCGCCTTTTTGCCCTGAGGGTACATCAGCAACGCAGCCGGTAACATCAGGGTGAGCAAAATGAGTCTTTTCATAACTTTGAAAATTTGTTCATGGCTTAAAAATAACATTTTATTGATGCCGGCAAAGATGTTTTACAACCCGGCAGGCATCATTTCATGACATATGCTGCATGCCCGCTCATTGTTCACCCCGGGGCACCTCATCCCGGGCATCACGTGCACTGTAAGGAAGGACTCAAAATATCTTTGCATTAGTGTCTTATTAAATGTACTTTTGTTTTACTGATCCTGGCAACTCCAATAGTTTGATCTGCTAATTAATTGTATATATGATTAATAATAGTTTCTCAGCCTTTGTATCGGAAGATTTTAATTATAAATGAGAAGCAGATAGAAACAACTAAAACTAAAAGCATGAAAAAGTTATCAACACTTGTTTTTATGACCCTGTTGGTCACAGGAGTGTTTGGCCAGAACTCAGACCAGAAATGGTCATTGGGATTCTTCGGTGGCAAAACCTCCTATTCCGGAGATCTGGGCAATGCCATGAAGTATTGGAATCCGTTTTATTTCCACGGAGCACTGCAGGTAGGCCGTTATCTCAATCCCTCCCTGGATCTTGCATTCCAGCTTGAGCACGGAGCCTATGGCTATTACAAGAATGCATCTCAGAATTTCCTTTCAGCAAAGACTGACGGTGCCGCTTTAGTTAAGTACAAGCTTAATAACGGGTACATCTTTAAGGAAGATGCCGTGATAGCTCCTTTTCTTGCAGCAGGAGCGGGGTTTGCCAGCTTCGCCGGAGAACCGGGAGATATTCGGGTTGACGGCTGGGACGCAATCATCCCGCTCGGCGGCGGCGTAAAGGTGAACATCACTCCCCGCTTTGCAGTCCAGTACCAGATCCTCTACAACTTCACAAACGGAGATTACCGTGACATGGATGAAACACCTAAAAGGGACGACCGTTTCCTTTCCCAATCAGTCGGACTGGTATTTGCATTTGGCAAAGCAAAAGACACTGACGGCGACGGTGTGAGTGATAAACTTGATAAATGCCCCGGAACACCGGCAGGTGTCAGCGTAACCCCGGACGGATGCCCGGTTGACGGTGACAGGGACGGCGTTCCTGATTACATGGATAAATGCCCTGCAAAAGCCGGCCTGCAGGCATTCAGTGGATGCCCTGACACTGACGGTGACGGCATTGAGGATGCAGTTGATAAATGCCCCGCTGTAAAGGGACTGGCAGCCTTGCTTGGCTGTCCCGATGCCGATGGCGACGGCGTTACAGATGCAGAAGACAGGTGCCCCAATGTTAAGGGATTGCCCGAATTCAACGGATGTCCCGACAGCGACGGTGACGGCATCACAGATGCCGAAGACCGCTGCCCTGACGCAAAAGGTCCGAAGGAGATGAAGGGCTGCCCCGACAAAGACAACGACGGTGTGGCTGACATTGATGACAAATGTCCGGATGAGGCCGGAATTGCAGCCAACAGGGGATGCCCCGAAGTAAAGGAGGAGGTCATCAACATCTTCACCCAGGCCCTCACAGGTATCCTGTTCGAAACAGGAAAAGACATCATCAAACCCTCATCCTACCCTATACTCGACAACGTTGTAAAGGTGATGAATGATAATCCGGTTTACAATCTGTCTATCAATGGCCATACAGACAATGTAGGTGATGATGCTAAGAACATGGATCTCTCTCAGAGAAGAGCTGATGCTGTAAAGAAGTACCTTGCAGACAAAGGTATAGCAGCCACCAGAATGACTACACAGGGTTTCGGTGAAACCATGCCTGTTGCTGACAACAATACAGCAGCCGGCAGAACCAAAAACAGGAGAGTAGAATTCAAGGTGGTGTTCTGATTCTGATTTAACCTGATCTGATATTATTGAGCGGCCCCGGCAATTATCCCGGGGCTGCTTGTTTTCACTCTTTTTCGTTAATTTTGTTCCTGAAGCCAGATTATAATGGCCTGTAGTCTGACATTTACCTGATAAAAGTGAATGAATAACATGATCCACCTGCCTGGCCGCCTGTCAGCCATAATGCTGCTGGCCTCCCTGTCACTCCCGTTAATGTCGCAGGGGAAAGTGGTGTCCGGCATTGTAACCGACCACCGGAATGTCCCGATCGTTGGAGTCAGGGTCTGCCAGGCCGGCACTGCAAACTGCACTGTTACAGACATGAGCGGCGCCTTCAGCCTCATGCCGGAACCGGAAAAGGCCGGGCACCTCAGTATAATCTGCCCCGGTTTCAATCCGGCAGAGAAAGTCATAAGTGACACAACCGCGTTCCCCGTCAGAATAACCCTTACCCCGATGTATATCCCTGACGGATTTTACACAAACGAACTCCCTTCAAATGAGTCATCATACGTTATAACCCGTTCTGCGATAGGCATTGACGTAATCTTCAGTGATTTTGCTGAATTCAGCAGTCAGCTGGGAACATTCAACACCGACGCGATGGACTATTTCGCCGTCACAGGTCCCGAACTGGGCGCCTCACTGCCAAGATTCTATACAGGATTCGGCATTGGAATGGGATACAGCTACAAAGACCACCATGACACTGTTGCAGTGAACCTGAACAATACCCAGTTCAAACTGAGTTTTGGCTACGACATTATAAGTTCACAGAGAATCAGGATGACTCCTGTTGTCTCCCTGCGATGGCTGAAATACAGGCTGCGCAATTATTCAACCGACAAAAAGGTACCCCTTGATGAGTACCTCCGGAACAGGGAGATCGATCTCAGGTTCAACCAGGCAATAGCCGTGGCCGGAATTAACCTGGAGTATCTTATGTATTCAGGTCAGGGTGCCAGGAGCGATTACTGGTCTCTGGGTCTCTTCGGAGGATACGCCTTAAAACTGAACGGGAAGCCCTGGGTCAGGTCTGACGGGAACCGGATAACCACCACCGGTGCAATCCGACTTCAGCCCTTTACTGCAGGTTTTAGTATCTCGTATTATACCAGATCCGGAAAACAGCAATGATCCACAACCCTTTTTGAGACTTCACATGAAAAAAAACCCTCTTCCCCGGCTGTTACCGGCTATAGGCAAAGGTACCCAGTATGTGTTTGCAATTGTTTTTCTTACATCGCTGCCCCTGGCATCAGCTGGGCAGAACCGCGGAACCGTACCAGGTACCGATTCATTATCCGCAGGGCTGACACAGATCAGATGTGATGGTTACTCGCCAGGCGCAGGCGAGAAAACAGTCATAAACACCGGGGAATTCAACAAGGGATTTGTCCTGAATGCTGAAGGACTTATAGCAGGCAGATTCCAGGGATTGCGTACAAGACTGTATGACGGATCGCCGTCATCAGGCTATGTCCTCGAGTCACTGCGCAATGCCTCATTCAATTCTTCTCTTGCTCCTCTTGTGCTGGTTGACGGGGTCCCTGTAAGCGCCGTACTTCTGCTTCCCGGTCCCCATGAAATTGAGTCAATAGCCTGGCTGCAGGGCGGACAGGCAGCGGAATATGGCAGTCTTGGCCAAAACGGCGCGCTTCTGATAAGCACAAAAAAAGGCAGACCGGGATTCCATGTGGAATATTCAGGACAGGTTGCCATATCATCTGTTAAAAAATACAGCGTCCTGTCTGGTGACCAGGTGAGGGAGGC
>ERZ1645192.452-NODE-452-length-33799-cov-7.577436_pt1 | contig 33799 bp, 37 predicted proteins | sample MGYA00575354_ERZ1645192 | MGnify/ENA primary metagenome ERZ1645192 (study PRJEB40844, sample SAMN11349763) | freshwater sediment metagenome | isolation source: river sediment | host: Sediment | place: India: Faizupur Khadar , New Delhi | collected 2017-02-21 ...
CTGCCAGCGGGTGGGAGGAGATGTGTATATCGGGTGCGGGATATACAAATAGGCGGCTAACGGCTAACGGCAAGAATCCCGCGACTAAAATTTAAGGTAAAAAAAACCGGAAGGAAGATTCCGGTTTTTTTGTTGGACTATTATCCGGATGATGCGTTTTTTTCCGTTAGCCGTTAGCCGTCCTCATTCCCCGTACAGCACGAACGCCGACCAGAAGAACGGGTGGTTGAATCCGGTTTTTTTGTCTTTCAGCAGGGCGATCTTTGCCGTGCGGAGGGCATCGATCTTGGACAGGTTCTTGTCTATCAATCCTTCGTAGAACAGGGTCATGAGGTCGCGGGTCGGTTCGTCGGCAACGGACCAGAGGCTCACGAGGGCCGCCGGGCTGCCGGCGTACATGACCGCACGCGTGAGGCCGGTCACCCCTTCGGCATTGCTTACGTCCCCGAGGCCTGTTTCGCACGCCGAGAGGACCACGAGCCGCGCGTTGAAGCGGGTGTTCATGATCTCACCCAGGGTCAGGAAACCGTCTTCCCTGTCGGACGGTATCTGGCTCAAGGCGATCGCCTGGAAACCGGGCTGCAGGATCCCGTGCGTGGAAAAGTGAATGTACGAATACCGGGCCATTTCAGGGGATTTGGCTTTTTCTTCACTGGCGTTGATCCTGAGATATTTCTGGTGCCTGGCGCCGGTTTTATCATACAGGGAGTCTATCGCCTCGATCTCCTCGGCCGTACCCTTAAGACGCGTGAGCGTACCGCCGGACCGCAGGTACAGGTCCTTGACGAACACGGCGCCCGGCGACGGATCTCCTCCGGCCGGTTTCGCCTTCCGGTCGGAGATCCGTTCGCCTTCCTTGCCCTCACCGGTTGCCGACTCCTTCCCGGCGGCATCGGTTTCCTTGAGGTATTCCTGAAAATCGTAAACGGGATCCCCGAAACCGACGAACCCGCCCTGCGTATTGTCGGTGCTGTGCTGACTCCTGAGCACACCGAGGACGGTACCCGACTGAATGTATGTCATGGGATATTTTTCGACCATGAATATCTTTTCGCCGTTCTTTTCCGTTACGAGAGCCTCAAACGGGAGATACGCCAGAATCCCCTGGGGGGCAATTATAAGCGTCTTTCCTTCTATATGCTCCTCGACCGGCTTCACGAGCAGGTCATACAGGTCCCGCGCGAGGTTTTCACGAAGGCGCTCGCCCTGCTGGTATGCCCGGATGTTCGCGAGCATTTTCTGCACGCGGGCTGTAATGTCCTCATATTTCGCCGGAAGCGTGACGATATGAAACCCGCTTTTCCCGATCACGAGGCAGTAGACACGCTTCTTGGTCAGGAAATATTCAAGCAGGGCCTCATTGTCTTGCAGGACATTGTCCTGGAGGGCCTTTGCGGAGATCGGCCGGGGGTACTCTACCGACGCGTAGAGCGGGTTTTTGTAACGTATCTCGCGCGTCAGGGCGTCGAGCTTTTCCTGCGCCGCGCTCAAATTATTCCTGAGCTCTTCGACAAGCTTCTTGTCCGGGTACTTTGCCTGGTTCTCTTCGGCGAGCCGCTTCTTGAGCATCAGGGCCTTGTTTTCCAGCTGATCGCGTTCCTTCTTCACTTCAGGGTCGATGCCTTTTTCGAGGTCAACTCTCGCCTCTGCGAGCTGGTCGAGGAACATCCTCGCCTTCATTGCCTCAATGTACTGGAAAGCCTTTTCGCCCTCTTCTTTTTCAAGCATATACAGTGCGGCGTCTTCGTAATGGCCGTACACTTTTTCCATGTAGCTTCTTTTAAGCTCCGAAAATGCCGCCCGGGCGCGTACCTGTTCAAATTTTGCAAGCCCCTCATCATACAGGCGTATCGTCTCCTTCACATCGTCCCTCCGGCCCGAGACAGAAGCTTTTTTCAAGAGGGTCAAGCCCTGAGACTCTGCATCCTGCATCTGGCCGTAGAGATCGAGGGCCAGGTTGTAGTTCTCGTCTGCTTTTTCCAGGTCGGACGCCGAAAAGAAGACATCGCCGATCCCCTGGTAGGCATGCCCCATGTCGACGAGCGAATTTGCGGCCGTGAGGAGGCGCAGGGCCTCCCGGAACATATCGAGGGCCCCCACCCTGTTTCCCCGTGCGAGATATATTTCACCGAGCGTCTTGTAGATGTCGCCCTGCCCGATAGGTTCGCGCGTTTTCTTGTAAAGGGCCATCGCCGAATTGAACATCGCGAGGGCATGGTCGGTCTTTTTGAGCCGGAGGTATGTTTCGCCCATTGTCCGGTATGTGTTTGCCTGACCGAGGGGGGAATTGGCCTTCACATACAGTCGCAGTGCATTCTCATAATACTGCATGGCGCGCGGGTAATCACCCGCGTAAAAATAGATGTCCCCGAGCGAGCGCTGTACATTGCCCTGGCCAAGGGGCTCGTTTGCCTCAACATACAGAGGCAGGGCCTTATCGTACATCTCAAGGGCCCGCGAAAAATTCCGGTTATAATACCCGATATCACCAAGGCCCTTATAGATGTCCGCCTGGCCGACAGGCTCCTTCAGCTTCCGGTACAGGGGAAGGGCGGTTTCGTACGCCTCGGATACCGCGCTCAGGTTGCCCCTGCGAAGCTGGAGCTGGCCGATGCGCCGCAACGTGTCCGCCTGCCCGAGAGGATAATCGGCAGATCTGAACAATTCGAGCGCCTTCTGGTATGTCTCGAGCGCTTCGTCATTCTTGCCGGTAAAGTAGGCGATGTCCGCAAGCCCCTTGAGCGTGTACGCCTCCCCGACGACAACGCCCGTTTTCCTGTAAAGGGTAAGTGCATTCCCGTACTGCCCGGCGGCCTCGTCGCTTTCCCCGGTCTTGAGGTCTATATCCCCGAAAGCGCGGTACACGTCCGCCTCTCCGGCCTGGTACGCGGCGCTTTTATACCGGGCGAGCGCAAGCTCGAGTGCGCCGAGGGCTGTCTTGTAGTCCCGCAGCCTCATGGCGGCGTATGCCATGCTGAGATAGACGTGCCCTTCTTCAACGGGGGAGCCCTCCCGCGAAATTATCCGCCGTGATGTCTCGAGAAGCTTTTGTGCTGTCTTGCCTTCGCCCATCTGACTGTAGACGTCGGCCGTCTTCCGGGTAATGACCCCCCTCAAAATGTTCGGCCCGCTCCGGGAGTATATCTCCGCGGCCCTGTTATACATGAGGAGCGCATTCGTCGGGTTGCCCTGGTAGAACGCGGCATCGCCGTTCCCTTCGTAGGCGCGGGCCATGAGAATATCGCTCTCCGACCGGCGGGCAAGCGGCATGGAATCATCGTAAAGCTTGAGGGCACGGTCCGGCCGGGCAGTGAAGAGGAAATAGCCGGCGGCGCGAAGCATCATTTCTGTCAGTGCCTTTTCGTCGTTTTTTTTCCGCGCGCCCTCGAGGACCATATCCACCAGTGTATCATCGCGATTGCCAATGGCCCGGTCCAGCACCTTTTCCAAAACGGGGGCCTTTATTTTTTCTTCATTGTCCGCGAACACTGTCCAGAAGCTGCTGCCCTCTTTATGCGCGCTGAAAAGCGCATCGGATATGCGCATATCCTCGTCTGTGAGGGGCGCCGCTCCGGCGGAATGGACATGGCCGGCGACAATGAGGAAGAAAAACAGGGCGACAGCGAAAAGGGAAGATACATGTCTGAATGTGATCATACTATCAGGGACCCTCTGTTTGATATATTCAGGAAGCCTTACATCAACCGCGTGTCAGGCGCCGCGCGTCACTCGCTGCCGTCGGACAAGCACCGTTCCGGCCTGTCCTCAAGGCGGCACAGGAACACGGTCTTCAGGTATCGCGTTCGCGTGGTCCCCGTCTATGATAGTCGGCACGGCGGGCGGGTCAGGGGGGTCTCGTCCTTTATCTGCAAAACACACATTTACGGATGCCGTCAGCGACAATGCCAGCAGCAGAACAAAAGAAAACCGTCTCACAATATTCAACGCCTGTAAGGTCTTCCGTCTGCCTAGCGGGGCGCAGCTACAGTCGTCCCGGCCGCTTGAGGCGGTTTCGGATCCGGAGGATCGGCGAAGCACATGCTTGACACGGAGAGCATGACAAGCGCTGAGATAACGATCTTTGTGGCTAACTTCATTGCAACCCCCTGTTCAGGCTATTACTGCCTGTAAAACCATGCCTTACAGAAAGGATAGTAAAAAGGACCGGAATTGTCAATATACCCCGGCAGGCGGGGATGACAGCGGGTGGTTTATGCCCGTGTTGTCCGTGCTCTCGTAAGGAGAGAAAAGGATTGTGACACAGCTCCCAATTTTTTTCCCGTATCTGTGACCTGAATCATTTCGGGCCATTTATTTTCCCGCTATACTTTCTCCAGTAAGGGACGAATGATGGAAATCGATTTTATTTCTTCGAAGCAAAGAATTTGCTTCTGACTTATCGGGGTGCGGGACGCCTCGGGAACTGACGCGCCCGGCATGCAAAAAGGAGGCAAATAAAATGATACGGGAAATAAGGTTTACTGTCACCGGCGAAGTGAAGAAACCGAAAAGGGGTGATTGGTTCCTGAATTCAAACGATCTTCCGATATGCGCGGCGCACGACTTCAATGTCACCAGGTTCCGCATGCTCAAAATGGAAATGATCGACGAAGAGGGCCGGGCGGTAAGAGCAGGCCGGGCAGGTTTCTAAAAACAGGCGGGAAGGCAAAGCGGTCCATTCAGGCAACTGCCGTACCTTCCCGCCTGTTTCATTTTTCCTGTGGTAATCGTAACCCTTGTCGGGTAATATAAACTTTAAAAAGGACGGAACAGGTGAAGCTCGAACACATCGGCTTTGTCGTTGAAAAGATCGAAGAGTTTGCCCGGGTCCTGAAGGCTATAGGATTCGACGACATGACGCGTCCGGTGGCGGACCATAACAACAATGTGTATGCGTCGTTTGTGCCGATCGGCGGAAATGACGATGTCTATCTCGAGGTCCTTGAACCGGTCGATGACACGTCGGTTGTCTCCGGCTTCCTGAAAAGAACGGGTGGAGGTCTCCACCATTTGTGTTTCGAAGTGGATGATATAGAAAAAGCCTCGAAGGAACTCGAAGGGCTCGGCTTCAAAATGGTTTCCGGCCCGGCAATGTGCCCCGCGTACGACGAAAATCTGGACCGCACATGCGAAGGGGTTACAAAGATATCCTTTTTCCTGTTGCCGAACCGGCTGCTCATCGAGCTTTTGGAAAAAGGACGGTAGCAGCACGCGGCGGCGCGTGAGATAAGCGATGCACCGGGGCTTTGAGCGGTGCGACGGGGACCCTTCCCGGAATGTCCTGCCCGAAATTGAATAGTGAATAAAGAGAAAGACCGGATGAATACTGTCTCCCAGGGCGGCGGGGTACTGACGAAAATAAAGAACTCACCCTACGTGCAGGCCTTTGCCAGCTATCGCATGATCGTCATGGTCATTCTCGGTTTTGCGTCGGGCCTGCCGCTGCCGCTCACGTCGGGGACGCTTCAGGCATGGCTGACCACGGCAGGCGTCGACATAAAGATGATCGGCATCTTTTCCATCGTCGGCCTCCCCTATACACTGAAGTTCCTCTGGTCACCCTTCATGGACAGGTTTGTCCCGCCGTTTCTCGGCAGGCGCAGGGGCTGGATCGTCTGCACACAGGTCGCCCTCCTTGCCGGCATTGCCGTTATGGCCCTCATGTCGCCTCAGAGCATGCCCTTTGCGCTCGGCATTATCGCCCTGTGTGTCGCATTTTTTTCGGCCTCGCAGGATATCGTCGTCGATGCGTACCGGACGGATGTCCTGCCGGCACATGAGAGGGGCACCGGGGTTGCCGTTTTCATATTCGGCTACAGGATAGCGTTTCTGGTTGCGGGCGCCCTGGCCCTCATGATGGCCGACAGGGTGGGGTGGCAGAAAACGTATATTTTTATGGCGTGCCTCATGATCCTCGGCATGCTGGGGTCCTTCGCCGGGCGCGAACCGGACGGGAAGATCGTTCCGCCAAAGAACATGGGTGAGGCGGTGTGGGGGCCTCTGAAGGATTTCTTTTCGCGAAAATCGGCCGTCGTACTCTTGCTTTTTATTATTTTGTACAAACTTGGAGACGCGTACGCCGGGGCCCTGACAACGGCCTTCCTCATCCGCGGCGTGCATTTTACCCTGAGCGAGCTCGCGATCATCAATAAATTGATAGGCATCGTCGCGACGATCGTCGGGGCCCTTTTCGGCGGGACCCTCATGGTCAAGATGGGCCTTTTCCGTTCTCTGTGGTGGTTCGGGATACTCCAGACACTATCGAACTTCTCCTTCATGGTACTCGCCGTTATCGGGAAGAGCTATACCGCGGCCATCGTTGCGGTCGCCTTCGAGAACGTCACGGGGGGAATGGGTTCGACCGCCTTCGTTGCCTTTGTTATGGCACTGTGCAACAAAAGGTTCACGGCGACCCAGTTCGCGCTCCTGTCGTCGCTCGCCGTCCTGGGGCGCGTCGTGATATCCCCGACGTCGGGGTATATCGTGACCTATGTCGGATGGGCCGTCTTTTTCCTGTTCACGGTAATAGCCGCACTGCCGGGACTGGCACTTTTGCTGTACCTGAAAAAGGATATTCTTTCGCTCGACACGGATGCATCGTAGGCCGTTTTTACATTACCTTTCACGGACTTTCCCCTCGATAAAGATTTATTAAAGTTTTTTCATAAATTTCATTGACAGGTTTTTTATACTGTGGGATACTGACAACGAAGTTTCGGAAGTCGCTGTCAGTAGTGATGAAGTTCCTCATGTACATGAACATCCACGACGCAGTTCCGTAATCTTCAAAAATATTTTAAGGAGGGGTTCAGCAATATGGCAAAAGGAACTGTGAAGTGGTTTAACGAGTCCAAGGGTTTTGGTTTTATAACTCAGGATGACGGTGTAGACGTTTTCGTTCACTACTCAGCGATCCAGGACTCAGGTTTCAAAACCCTTGCGGAAGGCCAGGAAGTGAATTTTGACGTTGTGAAAGGTCCTAAGGGACTTCAGGCTGCAAACGTAACGAAAGTCTAAAACCTAAAATTAAAATAGAGGGCCCGGTCCATGCCGGGTCCTTCAATACGTTCAGTATCAGGTCGTACTGTGGAAGATCTCGAGAAGGAACGACTGAGGTCTTAGCACCACGATTCCGGGTTTATCTGTCAGATAATTTACCAACAGGCGGTCTGTCACTTTACGCCACGGCCCTGCGGATGAGGCATGGCGCAGGTAGATGCCGTCATCATACTTGATGGCTATCCCGACGTGGGAGACGTCGAGCCCGTCAGTTTCCGTGTATATTCCGATATAGTCGCCCGTATCCAGGGCATCGAGGACCTCGCCGTCGATCAGGGCGGCCGGGATGTGCTCTATCATGCGCTCGACAACGGGAAGGCCGTCGAGAAAAAGGGTCCCGTCGGACCTGAGGTTGAGAGATTTCAAGCATCCCCGCACTCTTTCCCCGCCCACGTGCCTCGTGATGTCCTTTATGGACCCGCCGCTGTATTCGCGCCAGTCGGTAAAGAAGTGGTTGCGCATCTGATAGGACACGGTACCTGCCCTGTAGCGTACCCCCCTCAGTTTGTCGAGGAAATCCGCAAATGTGGAAGAGCGGCGCAGGGCCTCGACATAATCGAGGAATGTGAAGCAGTCGATCCCCGAGAGATCGACAACGAATTCTTCATCCGTGTCCGAGCTGCCGATGAGCGTTGACTCCCGGTAGGGCGTCTCCAGGAATTTCCCGGAAATATACTGGATGCGCTCTCCGACATCGTCGAGGCATTTTCCGGCGGCCAGCATAAGATCGATATCGTCCTGTGTCCATCTCCCGAGCGATATTCGTGCGCACATAGTCTGTTATTCTAGCACAAAAACGAACGCAATGTCCCACCGCACGTCATCTAACCCGCAAGGAAGCCGGGTCGCAATTCCCCGGGGTTGTCACGCCGACGGCAAAGAGACTGCGCCGGAATGACGTGAAAATTGTAAGTGTGACGGAGTCTCGGAACGCCGGAACGAGGGACCGGAAGGATCAGCCCTCACGTCAGTCCTGTTACTATTTTCACGGTAAACCTGTTATAATCGGTCCATGCCAACTATTCAGGGATATTGTCCGTGGTGCGTGTAACGGACGTCCATGCTCATGGTTTCGGGAAATACGATACGCGGACCGCGGACCCGGATGATATCCTTGCGATAGCCCGGCTCCACGGTTCATCTGGTGTGGACGCGATAGTCCCGGCTGTGTATCCGTCATCGGTCGATACCATGAGGCAAAACATGGCGGCCATAAAGACGGCGATCGAATGTCAACGGCGCGATGCCTCCCTGAGGGCCGAAGGGAAAAGTGCCGCCGTTCTCGGCATCCATCTCGAAGGGCCGTTTCTCAATCCGGACATGGCTGGCGCGCTCTATGCCGGGTCCTTCCTCAGGCCGACGACCGACAATTACATGAGGATCGCCGACGGGTACGAAGATGTGATCAGGGTGGTCACGATAGCGCCGGAACTTGACGGCGCCCCTGCATTGATCAGGTTCCTGTCTGGCAGGGGGATAGCCGTCGGCATGGGGCATTCCAACGCGACGTATGCCGAGGCGGAGGCCGGTTACAGGGCCGGTGCGCGGGGCGTTACGCACGTTTTCAACGCGATGCGCGGCATTCACCACCGGGAGCCGGGGATCGCCGGCTTTTCCCTTATGGTCGAGGACATATATCTCGAGGTTATTGCCGACCCGTTCCACCTGTCCGACCGGCTGATTGAATTTATCTTCAGGACCAAGGACCCCGGGCGGATCATCATAGTCTCCGACATGGTGCGGACGTCGCCGGAAAAGACCGGGGACGAGGCGCGAAGGGACGGTACGGGAAGGCTCGCCGGCGGTTCAATGACGATCAGTCAGGCGGCAGAGCGCTTAAAGGCTCTCGGGATCGACCATGGCCGCATCGACCGGGCGATACGAGAGAACCCGGAAAAATATCTGGCTCTTCCCTGACAGTTAATCCGTATTTTATACTGCTATAATGAATGAATATTATGTGCTATGCTGTCTGACACTGTGGGCGGCGGGGCTGTAGCGGTTAAAAATCGTACACCAAATGATCTATATTTTCCCGGAGCATATACGTACAGGTTGTATTACATTGTATTCTGTGGTGGGTAACCCCTTAATTAACATTGACTATCCGGGTCAATTCCATTAGAATATACCCCGCATACATTATGTTCGAAAAGTTACAGGAAAGATTTGAATCGACCTTCAAGAAGGTTCGGGGATACGGTAAGCTTACCGAAAATAACATCAAGGAAACGCTGCGCGAAGTCAGAGTAGCGTTGCTGGAAGCCGATGTCAATTTTAAGGTGGCAAAGGATTTCCTTGAAAAGGTCAGGGAAAAGGCGATGGGCGAAGAGGTGCTTTCCAGCATCACGCCCGGCCAGCAGTTCGTCAAGATAGTCTACGATGAGCTTCGCGAAATCCTCGGCAGTGCGAACAAGCCCCTCGACGTAGCGGCCGCGCCGCCCGTGCCGGTCATGCTGATCGGCCTGCAGGGCTCCGGCAAGACGACGACGTCGGCAAAGCTTGCCATCCTTATCCGGAAGATGGGGCGTAAACCCCTGCTCGTACCTTCGGACATTTACCGCCCCGCGGCCATCGATCAGCTCGTCAAGCTCGGAAAGCAGATCAACGTGGAGGCGTTCACGATGGATGTCATCAAGGACCCCGTCACGATCTGCAAAGAAGCCAGGATTTACGCGATGCGCAACGGCTACGATACGCTGATCATCGACACGGCCGGCCGGCTGCATATTGACGACGGTATGGTGAATGAACTCGTCGAGCAGAAAAAAGCGCTCAACCCGAAGGAGACCCTTCTCGTCCTCGATGCGATGACAGGCCAGGATGCCGTGAGCATAGCCGGGGTGTTTAACGAGAAGCTGGGAATAGACGGCATCATCCTGACAAAGCTCGACGGCGATACCCGCGGTGGTGCGGCAATATCGATAAAAGCCGTAACGGGCAAGCCGATCAAGTTCATCGGCGTCGGTGAGAAGCTCGACGCACTCGAGCCGTTCTTCCCCGACAGGATGGCCTCGCGCATCCTCGGCATGGGCGACGTCGTTTCCCTCGTGGAAAAGGCCCAGGACATTTACGACGAAAAGCAGGCCCGGGAGCTCGAACGCAAGTTCCGCAAGGACGAGTTCACGCTCGAGGATTTCCGTGACCAGATACGCCAGATGAAGAAGATGGGGTCGCTCGAATCCATCATCGGCATGATACCGGGGATGAGCAAGCTCAAAGGAGCAATAAATTTCGCGGAGGCGGAAAAGGACATAAAGAAAACGGAGGCGATCATCAATTCGATGACGGTGAAGGAACGGGCGAAGCCCAACATCATCGACGGGAGCCGGCGGCTGCGCATATCGAAGGGGAGCGGCACGCAGGTCCAGGATGTCAACGATCTCCTCAAGAAATACATGGAAACAAAGAAACTGCTGAAAAAATTTACGAAGGGAGGCGCAAAGGGCCTCCAGAGACAGCTTTTCATGAAATAAGGAGGTGGGATTTTGGCTGTAAAATTCAGATTGTCGAGGTTTGGAGCAAAGAAGAAACCATTTTACCGCATTGTCGTGGCTGAGGAGCGCTCCCCGAGGGACGGGAGATTTATCGATAAGGTCGGGTTTTATGATCCGCTCAAGAACCCGGCGCAGATAAGCCTCGACAAAGAAAAAATCAAGACGTGGTACGAAAAAGGGGTAAGGCCCACGAGGACCGTTGAGAGTCTGTTCAAGAGAGAGGGGGTTCTGAAGGAGCTTTCTTAAATCCTACGGAGGTGGATCGTGTTGAAAGAGTTGATCGAGTACATTGCGAAGGCATTAGTTGACAATCCTGATTCTGTAAGGGTCTCCGAAATTGAGGGGGAAAAGACGTCGGTTATCGAGCTGAATGTTGCCAAAGATGACCTTGGGAAAGTCATCGGGAAGCAGGGCAGAACTGCCCGGGCCATGAGGACGATATTGAGCGCGGCTTCGACAAAGGTCAAAAAGAGAGCGGTCCTCGAGATCATCGAATAATGAAATGGGTCCCTGTCGGCCGTGTGGTGTCGGCAAGCGGTCTCAAGGGTGAGGTAAAGTTTTACTACTACAACGAGGTGAAGCAGGAATTTCTTGACTACACCTCGTTGTTTGCCCTTCAAGGCGACGGCCATAGAGAGTTGAAGCCTCAAGGGGCGAAGTACAGAAAGAATTTTTTTTATCTCTCATTTCGTGGGCTTTCAACAATTGAGGAGGTCTCCTTCCTGGTGGGCAAAGAACTTTTTGTCCGGGAGGACGACCTCCGGCCGTTAGATAGCGGCGAGTATTACGATTACCAGCTGATCGGGCTCGAAGTGATAAACGTCGAGGGCGCACGGCTCGGCAGGGTAAGGTCCGTCCTGCATACCGGCGCAAGCGATATCCTCGACGTGGCAGGGCAGCGCGAATACCTCATCCCGATGGTGGAAGGTTTCATCGTTGCGGTCAATATAGACAGGGGCACCGTCGAAGTGAGCATAGAAGGTCTGGCCGAATGAAATTTTCGATACTCACGCTTTTTCCCGGCATGTTCGTGTCACCGCTCAGGGAGAGCATACTGGGCAAGGCCGCCGAAAAGGGCCTCGTCAGTTTCGACATCATCAACATCCGGGACTTTGCGGACGATCCCCACCGTTCGTGCGACGACACGCCTTACGGCGGGGGACCGGGAATGGTCATGAAGGTCGAGCCTATCGCGAGGGCCATCGAGCACGTCAAGGAAAAGAGCGGGAAGGCAAAGGTCGTTCTGCTGACGCCCCAGGGCCGCCGGTTCGATCACTTCACCGCTGAGCGCTTCGCCCGCTCACCGCACATCTGCCTTGTCTGCGGAAGGTACGAAGGGGTCGACGAGCGCGTCCTCGAATACATCGACGAGGAGATATCGGTCGGCGATTACGTCACATCGGGTGGAGAATTCCCGTCCCTCGTCGTTATCGACGCGGCCGCCCGCTTTATCCCGGGTGTCCTCGGGAACGACGCGTCGGTCCATTCCGAGAGCTTCAAGGAGCCGCTCCTGGAATATCCCCAGTATACGAGGCCGGAAACATTCATGGACCGCACGGTCCCGCCCGTCCTGCTTTCGGGGAACCATGAGGAGATACGGAAATGGCGGCGCAAGGAGTCGATCCGCAAGACGTTCCTCAAGCGGCCGGACCTCATCGAGGGATTTGAGGCATCAGAGGAAGACAGGCGTTTCATGCGTGAAATAATGGAGGAGATCCCTGAATAACGTGAGCGTCGGGGTTATCCATTACCCCGTGTACGACAAACGCGGCGATATCGTGGCGACGAGCCTGACGAACCTGGAAATACACGATATGGCAAGAACATGCATGACTTTTGGCATAGACCTGTGCTATATTGTATCTCCTCTCGCGAGGCAGCGGGAGATTGCGGAAAAATTGGTCCATCACTGGGTGCACGGGTACGGGGCGACATACAACCCGAAACGGGGAAAGGCGCTCGAGAAAGTGAGGATCAGGCAGGATATCGATACGATGATCGGCGATTATGGCGATGGTCCGGGGCCGTTTGTCGTTGGTACGTCTTCCCGGGTGCGGGAAGGGAAAATGATGTCCTGCGGTGATTTCTACGACATTATTCAGGAGGGGCAGAGGCCCGCTCTTGTACTCTTTGGGACAGGCTGGGGCCTTGCCGAAGAGGTTGTGGAAAGGTGCGACAGAATGCTTGAACCCATCAGCGGCGCGGGCGATTATAATCATCTTTCCCTGCGTGTTGCACTGGGTATTATACTGGACAGGATTTTTAGTCTAAGAGGAGGGAACCATGAATGAGATGGTCGATATGCTTGAGAAAGAACATATGAGACTCGACCTCCCCGAGGTCGGCATAGGCGATAACGTAAAGGTCTATACACGGATTTTTGAAGGGGACAAAGAGAGGATCCAGATTTTTGAAGGCGTCGTGATCCGCAAAAGGGGCGGCAACACCCGTGCGACATTCACGGTGCGCAAGGTGTCGTATGGCGTAGGCGTGGAAAAGACCTTTCCCGTTCACTCACCGCTCATCGACCGCATCGAGAGGGTCTCGAAGAGCAAGATCAGGCGCTCAAAACTGTATTACCTGAGAGAGTTGAGAGGAAAAGCGGCAAAGCTCAAAGAGAAGAGGGATTAGAAAAAATATATGACCTGCCGGCTGACAGGCCTGGTTGGAGGGATAGACGAGGCCGGGCGGGGCCCGCTCGCAGGCCCGGTCGTTTCATCCTGTGTCATCTGGGAAAGAGTGCCGGAGGCGAAAAATGGTGTGACCGACTCGAAGCTCCTGACGGACAGGGAGCGGGTCGGTCTTTTTTCGTGGATCATGGACAATGCGCTGAGCGTCGGGATCGGCATGGCGACCCACGAGGAGATCGACACCCTGAACATTCTCAACGCAGCCATTCTTTCCATGGAACGCGCCTTCCGTGACGCGGGCATGGAACCCGATATCCTGCTCATCGACGGCAACCGGGGGCTGCCGAATTACCCGCAGGCCCGGCCGGTGGTGCGCGGCGACCGCAAATGCTTTTTCATGGCGAGCGCCTCGATCGTGGCGAAGGTCGTCCGTGACCGCGCCATGGACGAGTACGACAGGATCTATCCCCCGTACAATTTCAAGAGGAACAAAGGGTATCCGACCCGCGAGCACCGTGCAGCCATAAAGGAGTTCGGCGTCACGCCCATCCATCGCAGGACCTTCAGGGGTGTCAGGGAATATTGTGGATAACAGGAAACTGGCAGGAAGGGAAGGGGAGGACAGGGCGGCGGCCGTCCTCAAAAAAGAGGGCTATAAGATCTTGCTGAGGAATTTCAAGAGCCGTTTTGGCGAGATCGATATCATAGCGGAAGAGAGCGGTTTTCTGGTCTTTGTCGAAGTGAAAAGGCGGACAGGACGGAATTTCGGCACATCCTTCGAGGCGATCGATTCCCGGAAAAAGCTCCACATCATTCGCTCCGCGCAGATGTATCTCAAGATCAACCATTGCCTCGACAGGAGGATCAGGTTTGACGTGGTCGGGATAGACGGCGATAATGTAAAGGTGGTCAAGCATGCATTCGGAGATGACAGATGATCGATGAAAAGGTTATCGAGCTCTTAAGCGCGGTGGCCGACGGGAAGCTTTCGGTCGCAGATGCATATGAAGGCCTGAGGCACGTTCCCTACGATGATCTCGGGCATTCCAAGATAGACCATCACCGGCTTTTAAGGAAAGGGGTGCAGGAGGTCGTCTTCGGGGAAGGGAAGTCCCTTTCGCACCTGCTCGACATCGTCGGTTCTTTCAGACAGAAGGACCTCGATGTCCTCGTCACCCGGATCGGCGCCGGTGATGGAGAAGAGCTCGTACGGGCATATCCCGGGGGCGAATACCACGCGGATGCGCGGTGCTTCACCATACGCAAGGAGCGCCCGGCTGAAGGAAAGGGAATGGTCCTCATCGTATCCGCCGGGACGAGCGATGCGAAGGTTGCCGAGGAGGCGTATCAGACGTCGCTCTTCTTCGGCAACGATACGGAAAAACTGTATGATGTCGGCGTGGCGGGGATCCACCGCCTCTTTCACAACATGGAAACATTGCGGCGCGCGCGGGTTATCGTTGTAGCGGCCGGCATGGAGGGGGCGCTGCCCTCCATCATCGCGGGCATCGTCGGGGTCCCCGTGATCGCCGTTCCCACAAGCGTCGGGTATGGTGCGAGTTTTTCGGGGCTGACGGCCCTTCTCGCGATGCTCAATTCGTGCTCCACGGTCGCGGTCTTCAACATCGACAACGGGTTCGGCGCAGCCTACTATGCAACACTGATAAACCGGTTATGAAGATAATCTTTATAGACCCTGTTTTCGGGATCAGCGGCGATATGACGGTAAGTGCACTTGTCGATGCAGGTGTCCCGTTTGATGGCTTGCAAAGGGTCCTGAGCAAGGTGCCCGGCATTCCCTCCATGAAACCGGTCCGCCTCACCCGGGGCATTTTGAGCGGGGTCCATCTCGAGATCGGACGGTCTTCCCGGCATTTCTCCGTGGCGGAAATGGAGAAGATCATCACTTCTCTCGATGCCGGACAGAGCGTGAAGGATGACGCCCTCGGGATGCTCGCGCTGATCGTGAGCGCGGAGGCAAAGGTCCACGGGGTCTCGCGGGACAAGGTGCACTTCCACGAGCTCTCGCACATCGACACGGTCATCGACCTCGTTTCCGTCGCGTACGGGATGCGCTCCTTCGGCGGGGATGCAGTGTACTGCGGCCCCGTCCCCTGCGGCAGCGGCACGATCACGACATCGCACGGTGTCCTCCCGAACCCGCCGCCGGTCACTCTCGAGGTCCTAAAGGGCCATGAACTCATCTTCTATCCCGAGAACCTTGAATTGACGACCCCGACAGGGGCGGCCATCGTCGCGTATTATGCCCGGAAACAGGGCAGGGTGCCGCCGTTCAGGGAAATTGGCAGGGGCTATGGCATGGGGACCTACGAGTCATCGCGCCCGGACGTCCTCAGGATCTTTGTTGGCGAGGCCGCCGGCCCGGTTTCCGACGAAGAGGCCCTCGTGATCGAGACGGACATCGACGACATGGAGATGGAATATCTCGGCGCGGTGATCGAACGCATCCGCTCCGCCGGGGCCATCGATGTCGTTCATTTCCCGGTGTCAATGAAGAAAGGAAGAACAGGCGTGAGGGTCAGCGTGACCGCGGATCCATCCCGGTTCGACACTATCGTTGAAACGATATTCGCCGAGACAACCACCTTCGGCCTGCGCTGGCGCACAAGCTCACGGCGCATCCTGCGGCGCGAAGAGACAACGATAACGACCTCACTCGGGCCCGTCCGCGTAAAAAAAGGGTTTGACAGATCGGGCGGCCTTATTAAAACTCATATAGAATTTGACGATGTTAAGAAAATTGCGGACGAGAAGAACATCCCGTACCGGGAAGCACTGAAACAAATAAGGAAAGAGACAGACTAATCGTCAGTCGTAAGTGGTAAGGTGCAACGGATCCAGCCCTTATCTTTCGTCATTCCGGCGCTTGACGCCGGAATCCAAGGTTTTTCTTCTGGGTCCTTTCGCAAGAATGAAACGGAGAAAAACTGATAGAAACCAAACCTTGGATCCGGGTGTCAAGCGCCGGAATGACGACGGGGGTCGCTTTTCACGATCACGTCTTACGGTCTTTATTGCTTCAAAAAGAACCGTACATCCTTTATCGCTTCTTTTTGCAGCGCTTCCGCAATCTTCGCCTGTATGTCCGCCTTCATGTACTTTACCTGTGCGAGCCATATGGGGTCGTCGACTTCGACGTAGAGTATTCCGCGGCTGATGCGGACGGGCTGGCAGTGGGCGGCGAGCTTTTCCCCTGTTATGCGGTCCCAGACGGCAAAGATCTTGATCGATGCAAGATCTTTGATGTTGAATCCTTTCAGGACCTTTTCAAGCGTCTCCTGAATCGGGGTGAAGCCCCTTTGTTTACGTGGTTTCTTCAATACGGGGAAACACCGGCGGTATTTTGTCGATCGCGGCCGTGTCCGACGGGGTATAGAACCCCATCTCCTCGTCCCAGTTCGACGTTTCGATCTGTTTGCCGATCCCGAGGGCCTTCCAGATCGCCTGCGATTTGACGGGCATGAAGGGGTTGAGGAGCATCGCGGCGATGCGGATGCCGTTCCAGAGGTTGAACATCACGGTCTTGACGCGCACGTCATTTTCCCTGGCAAGTTTCCACGGTGCCTCGGTATCGATATACTTGTTCAGGATGGCCATGATCTCGAAGACATTGCCCAGCGCCTTGTGAAAGGCAAGAACGTCCATTTCCTTCCGGTATTCCCCGATAAGCCTCATTGTCGTTTCCTTAACGGTATCGTCCATGCCGCCTGACCTTTCCGGCGTTTCGATCTTCCCTTTAAGGAATTTGCCGATCATCGTGACGGTCCGGCTTGTCAGGTTGCCGAAGTCGTTGGCAAGGTCGCCGTTTATCCGGTGGACTATGGCCTGTTTCGAAAAATCGCCGTCGAGGCCGAAGGGCACTTCCCTGAAAAGGAAGAACCGGAACTCATCGACGCCATACGTGTTCATAACCTCATGGGGATCGATGACATTTCCCATGCTTTTTGACATCTTCTGTCCGTCGCGCGTCCACCACCCGTGCGCGAACACGTGTTTCGGCGGCTCGAGGCCGTACGACATGAGGAAGCTCGGCCAGTATACCGCATGGAACCGCAGGATGTCCTTCCCGATGAGGTGCACGTCGCAGGGCCAAAAGGTGTTGAACTCCTCGTCATTCTCGAGAAAACCGATGCCCGTCAGGTAGTTTGTCAGGGCGTCGAACCAGACGTAGACGACATGCTTCTCGTGGGATGGTACCTTGATGCCCCAGTTGAAGCTGGTCCTGCTTACGGAAAGGTCGCGCAGTCCGCCTTTGACGAAGCTCGCCACCTCGTTGTAACGGATGTCGGGCATGACGAAGTCGCGGTGCTGCTCGAGGAGGTCGAGAAGGGGCTGTGTGTATCTTGACATACGGAAGAAATAGCTTTCTTCCTTGAGCTTCTCCGGCTTTCTCCCGCAGTCGGGGCACAGGCCGTCTTTGAGCTGCAGCTCGGTGTAGTAGCCTTCGCAGGGGACGCAGTACCAATCCTCGTATTCGCCGAGGTATATGTCTCCCTTGTCACGGACCTTCTGGAATATGTGCTCGACGACCTTCCGGTGGCGTTCCTCGGTCGTCCGTATGAATCCCGTGTGCGTGATGTTGAGCGTTTGCCAGAGGTCGATGAACCGGTTGACCATCAGGTCGGCATGTTCGCGGGGGTGTATGCCCGCCGCCGCCGCCGCTTTCTCCACCTTTTGCCCGTGCTCGTCCGTCCCTGTCAGAAAAAAGACGCGATAACCCTGCAGCCTTTTATAACGGGCCATGATATCGCCTGCTATCGTCGTGTAGGCGTGCCCTATATGGGGAACATCGTTAATATAGTAGATAGGCGTGGTTATGTAGTATTTTTTGTCCATTTGATCTCAAGCACCTTTCATATCATCAGTTGCTGTTATTGTTCTTTTTTTGACTGACAGCGGCGTTATTTCCCGCCTTATCGGGATCGGTGCGATCGGCCTGTCCCGGGCGGTGCGGCCTGGGATTGTTGTTCCCGTTCCTGTTCCGTTCCGGGGCGCCCTGCTGCTTCTCCCTCGCCTGGGGCTTCTCGCCGTCCCGTCTCTTCGGCTTATCGACAGGGTTTTGCGGCGGGGGATTTTTCGAAGGGTCGACCAGGGACACGTCGTTAAAGGGGAGGGTCACCTCTTTTCCCTCATCGAGCTGAACCGAAACAGTTCCTGCCAGGGCGTTATGCTTTACGACCTTTCCTTCGCCCTGCGGTGTTTTGACCCTTTTGCCGATACGGGGAAAGTTCTGCTTCAGCGCGAGATAGGTCTCATATTCATAGGCAAGGCAGCACATGAGGCGGCCGCAGATACCGGAGATCTTGGCCGGGTTCAGTGCCAGCCCCTGCTCTTTGACCATCTTGATGGACACAATGGAAAAATTATTGAGGAACCTCCTGCAGCAGACGGCATTCCCGCAATTGCCGAGACCTCCCACGATCTTCGCTTCGTCGCGGACACCGACCTGCCTCAACTCGATCCTGATCTTGAATTCTTTGGCCAGCTCCTTGACCAGTTCCCGGAAGTCCACGCGGTTCTCGGAGATGAAATAGAAAAGGAGCTTCGAACCGCCGAAGAGGTACTCGGTTGACAGGAGCTTCATCGGGAGCGACATCTCCTGGATCTTCTTCCTGCAGAAATCGAAGGCGTAGGTCTCTTTTTCCTTCAGGGCCTGATGATCGCGGATCTCTTGTTCCGTGGCCTTTCGCGAGATCTTCGCCAGGTTCGCCTTCCCGGTCTCCGCCGGCTCCGTAACAACGGTGCCGAGGCAGGTCCCTTTTTCGAGGTCGCTGATAATTACGTCCCCGGCCTTTATGTCTTCGGTGGCCTCCAGTTCAACTATACCGGTCAGCCTGTCTATATTAACGTAACAACTTTTCATTACCTGTTCCCTGTAATCTGGATCAGAAGGTTCTCAAAAATGAGCCATCGGTTTACATTATACCTCATTACACGGACGCTTTCCTGTATTCTTTTTATGGACCGTTCCACCCAGCCGGGGTCGTACCGTGTCGCATCGAGCTCGCCGGCGAGGTCGGTATTGACGATGCGCGACGCATCGCCCGTCTCGTACCGGACAAAAAGGTCCCGGAAAAAGGAAAGAAGAAAAGCGAGATGCATTGCCGCGGTCCTGTCGGTGCGCGATGCCATTTCTGCGACCGAGGAAGACGTGACAAACCCTGTTGTCTGTCCCGATATGATCCGGGCAAGCTTCAGCCTTATGGAGAAATTTTCATCATCGAGCCAGAAGAGCCCGCCCCCGATGCTCCCGAAGGATATCGAGGACAGAAGCGATGCCCTCTCGGGGCCAATGTCCTTTGCATCATGGAAATAATTTTCAAGCTGTGCCGTCGAAAGAAGGGAGAACGGCACGCGGGTGCAGCGGGACCGTATCGTCATGGGTATGTCCCGTTCTGAAGACGTAATGATAAAGAAGTGATTGTTGGGTGGAGGCTCCTCGATCGTTTTCAGGAGCGCGTTTGCGGCTTCCGTGGTCATCGTCTCCGCATTGTCGATTATTATGGCCCTCTTTTCGGCTTCGAAGGGATGTTCCGATATCTCCTTCGATATGAGGCGCGAATCATCTATCCCGATGGAACCCTCGTTCTGAATGACAACGAGGTCGGGGTGGCTTCCCCGTTCCAGCTTGAGGCACGGCCGGCATGTGCCGCATGCGTCGCGCGTCTCACAGAAGAGGTGCCGCACGAACTCGAGGGCCATTTTCCTTTTGCCGATTCCTTCCTGCCCGCAAAATAAAAAGGCGTGGGGAATGTTCTTATTTTCCAGGAAGTACTTCAGGAAGCGCTTTTGCCTGTCATGTCCGATGATGTTTTCAAATGCCATAGCTTTTCAGTGTGTTTTCCACCTTTGCCCTGATGAGGTTGTGGAGCGCTTCGATCTTGAGGTTCGCATCGACGACGAAGAACCGTTTCGGGTCCTCCTTCGCGAGCTTTTCATACGCCGCCCGGACCCTTTGATGAAACGACAGGTCTTCCCCTTCTATCCTGTCCATGTCCGATGAGGCGGCCCTGCGCCTCAAACCTTTTTCGACCGGGATATCGAGGAGGACCGTGAGATTCGGCCGGATACCTTTCGTTACCATGGTGTTGAGAGTGTCGATGGTGGCCGTATCTATCTTTCTTCCCGATCCCTGGTATGCGTAGGTGGCATCGGAAAAACGGTCGCACAGGACGATCCTGCCGTCCCTGAGGGCAGGCAGGATGACCTCATCGACGTGCTGCGCCCTCATTGCCATGATGATCATGAGCTCGCACAGGGGATCGACATCCATGTCCTTCTTCAGGAGAAGCTCGCGCATGGCTTCGCCGAATGGCGTCCCTCCGGGTTCTCGGGTCCTGACAACGGAATAGCCACGCCGGGCCAGGTGATCGGCCAAAAGCCCTGTCTGCGTTGTCTTGCCGCATCCCTCGATGCCTTCGAACGTTATCAACATGAGGCCCTATTTCACACGCTCAATGTATTGGCCCGTTCTCGTGTCCACTTTTACCTTGTCTCCCTCTTCAACGAAAAGGGGGACCTGCACAGTGTGTCCCGTTTCGAGGACGGCCGGTTTCGTGGCGTTCTGGGCGGTGTCTCCCTTGATCCCCGGCTCACACTGGGTGATCTTGAGGGTGACAAAGTTCTGTATGTCGACGCCGATGGTTTTTCCCTTGTAGAAAATGACGGTTATCACCATGCTTTCCTTCAGGTAGTTTTTGGCGTCCCCGAGGTTTTCCTCTTCGATGAATATCTGATCGTACGTGGCCTCATCCATGAAATGGTACTGCGTTCCTTCCTTGTAAAGGAACTGCATCTGTTTCTCTTCGACGTCGGGCACTTCGGCCTTGTCACCCGACCTGAACGTCTTGTCGAGGACATTGCCCGTGATCAGGCTCTTCAAGCGGGTCCTGACAAAGGCGCCGCCCTTGCCGGGCTTGACATGCTGAAATTCCACGATCGTGAACGGCTCGCCGTCCTGGATGATCCGTAAGCCCTTCCTGAATTCCGTTGTATCGACGATCATATGCTTCCTCCTAATAAAACTGGCCAGTAAGCGGTAAGGAGTGAGGAGCAAGGAGTAAAAACAAAAGATCTGAGAATGTCTATTGTTTAACTCTTGTATTTTTCTCTGTCTCCTTACTCCTAACTCCTTACTATTTTAAACCTTCATTATATCTTTTCTAATGCGAGTTAAGATCTGCGGTGTGTCTCCCGTTATTAGTATCATATCTTCCAGCCTTACGCCACCGATATTCGGCAGGTAGATGCCGGGCTCGATCGTGATCACCATGTTGTCCTCGAGGAGCCCCTTTGCCTGGGTATTGATCGCCGGTGCTTCGTGGACCGCGATCCCGACGCCGTGCCCGACGCCGTGGCGGAAATAATCACCGTACCCTTTTTCCTCTATGTATCCCCGGACAACGCTGTCAAGCTGCCTGATCGGGGTCCCTGCCGCTGCCTTTTCGATGCCCAGCTTCCGGGCGTCATCGACTATCGTGTATATCTCAGCCAGTTGATCGGAGGTCTCGCCGATGCAGACGGTCACGGTCTCGTCGCTGCAGTAACCGTTGACGGTCGCGCCGAAATCGAGGATAACGGTATCGCCCTTCTTGAGCTTCCTGTCGCTCGGTTCGGCGTGGGGAAGGGCCGAACGCGGGCCGGATGCGACGATAGTATCGAATGACGGCCGTTGAGCGCCCCGTTTGCGCATGATATGATCGAGCTCATCCGCTATGTCCTTTTCAACCGAGCCGGGCTTAATGACGCCCATAATATCGCCGAAGGCCTCGGTGGCAATCGTTATAGCATCCATCATCACCGCAATTTCCCCGGCTTCCTTATTCTTGCGTATCTCTTCGATGGAGGAATTCATGGAAACAAGGCTGACCCCGGGGAGGCCTTCCGCCCATGCGCTGTATGTATTGTAAAGAACATGCGTCCCGTCGAAGCCCAGTTTGGAGATCTTGTATTTCGTGCATAACGTGTACAGAACGTCATAGCCGGGCCGCATCTCGTCAATATGGATGCCGTTCGTCACTTCCCGGGCATGTGTCATATAGCGGAAATCGACGATGAGGACGACATCTCCCCGGGTCACCAGAAGCATGCCCTCCGAGCCTCTGAAACCGGTCAGGTAGAAGATGTTGTCCATCCCCTTGAGAACGCAGCCGTCGAGCCCCATTTCCCTCAGGAGCTCCTGCAGACGCTCTATGCCTGATTCGTAGCTCATCGCTTCCATAGCTTTTTGAAATTCTTCAGAACGCCTTTCTTCTCGTCTGCCTTGCATTGTTTCTTGAGGAAAGAAAGACGGCCGGCATAGGCCTTATTGCCCGGTTCCCGCCGCACAAGCTCGGTATATATCGTGACGGCCATGTCGATGTACCCCTGCTCGAGGTATATCTCTGCCAGCGTCGCGGATACCATAACAGGGGTTTCCATAAGGCATAAATATATGATTATATTAATGAAAAAGCAAGATAAAAAGATCGGCGAACGGCTAACGGCTAACGGCTAACGGAAAAGACAAAAAACTGCGAGGACGAGGCAGGGCCAATTTTCTTGGTTTTTACCGTTCGCCGTTAGCCGTTCGCCGTTAGCCGATAGTATATTCCATATTTTGCCGCCGCGATCACCCCCTCGCCTATTCCCGTCTGCTCCATTATTTTTGCCATGAGTACGGCGGCCATGTGGCGGTGGGAGTAGGTGTCGTATTTGTTGAGGACGACGGTCCGGTCCATTCCGGCCGTGCCTTTCAAGAGGGCGTCGTCCGAGAAGAGGCGCAGGAATATGTCGGGGTATACGAGCCGGGGGGTGAGGCCTGTGCGCTCGCGGAATAGCCGGCTGCGGAAGACGGCTTCCTCGAACGGCTTGAAAAGCCCGTCCATGCCGGCAACGATGAACACTTTTTCGGTACAGGGCATGATGACGGGCTCGTAGTCCGCCGGGTACTTGAGGGGGCACTGCCTGGCGCCGTCAGCCTCGACGAGCACGACGTCATATGCATCGCCCAGGGATTTTACCTCATCGGGGGTAAGGCCGGTGAGCTTGCCGTGCTCCACCGTCTTTCCTATGCGGACAAACGCCGCGCCGCGCCCCTTCTTTTTCCAGTCCGCAAACGTGACGAACGGTTCCACGGCGAAGATCTTTGCCGTTGTGGCGATCGCCACGGTCTTTCGATGTTCCGTGCAGGACCGCGCCAGCTGTTCGGTCAGGGTTGTCTTTCCGCCGCCGCCCGTGAAGGACGCGAATTTAACTCCGTCGATCAGGCGGTACGGGTCATTCGTCCTTTGAATATGCAACATAGGGAAGGGTACGGATCCGTTTTACTATATCAAGGGCACGGTTCTTGTCGTCCTCATGCACAAAAAGGGACGCATATCCTTTTTGCAGAATAAAAAGGCCGTCATATGCCGTGTCGTGGTGTTCCTTTATCGTGTACGATATTCCTTCTGCGTCGAGAGCACCCTTGATCATGTCCATCTCAAAGATGCTCTCTATCGTGTGTATGTTGATCTGTTTATTTCTTTCCATCCATGGGGTCCGGTCTTGTTATGGACCCTTTGTCTGCGGGCCCTACCCAGATTTCGAGCTCGGTCTGGAACGCTCCGCGGGAGATCTTGATATTACATGTCTTGTCATCCTTCACGTAGTTGAGCACGGTGTCCTTGTACCGGAAGCTGTTGATGTACCTCCAGCCGTTCTTCGACATATTGATCTTGAAGTAATTCTCGAGCGATGCGGGCTCGACGTTCCCGCTGAAGACGATAACGCCCGCTTTGAAAGCCGGCGTTTCGTACACGAAGCTTCGCTCGTTGACGATGTCGACCTCTTTCGGGACCGGCACGTCGGGGAAGCCGTAAAATTGCTGGTTAAATCCCTGCGGCTTGGACGGCGCCGGGGTATCGGAGGCCGTCTGCTTCTGCTGAAAGGCCGCGCATCCCGCACATATCAAGGACAATACGAAACAGATAACTATCAATTTTTTCATATGCTCCCTCCCTTTTTATCTCTTTCAAGATATGCATACGCACTGTGATTGTGTATGCTCTCGAAGTTCTCCGCTTCTATCGAAAACCACCGGACATTTGCGTCCTGCGACAATTTTTCCGAAATATCCCGCACGACGTCCTCGACAAATTTCGGGTTGTCGAACGCATGCTCGGTTACGTATTTTTCATCCTCCCTTTTCAGGATCGAGTATATGTCGCTGCTGGCACTTTTTTCGATGATCGCGATAAGGTCTTCTATCCAGAAGAATCTCCGGGTGTTGACCTCTACCCGGGTGATCCCCCGCTGATTGTGGGCGCCGTGCTCGCTGATCTCCTTGGAACAGGGGCACAGGGTATTTATAGGCACCGATACGAAGACGATGAATTCCGTCATTCTATTGTGTGCGTCCATTGAGCCCCGGAAGCCGCACTGGTATTCCATGTAGCTTGGCGTTTTCGATACCGGGGCCTCCTTCTTGATAAAATAGGGAAAACTGACGGACATGTGCGCGGCCTCAGCGTCGAGCCTTGATTTCATTTCCCTGAGCAGGTCCGGGAAATTTTTCATGTTGATCATGTTCTTGTACTCGTGGAGGATCTCGACGAAGCGGCTCATGTGCGTGCCCTTGTAATGATGGGGCAGGTTGACGTACATGTCGATCGCGGCTATCGTGTTCTGATGGCCGTTCGCCCTGTCGAGGACCACGATCGGGTACTTGACGTTCTTCACTCCCACCTTGTCGATCTCTATCTCGCGCCCGTCGTACATGCTCTGGACGTCGGCCATTCCGGTCTTATCGTTCATACGATGCGCTGGCCCTGTCTGATTCCCATACCGTGACCTTCTTTAAGGACACGCGGTCATTGCCCACGCGCTCCTCCATCTCCGAGAAAACGTACAGGGCAATATTCTCGGCCGAGCTTGCGCGCCCGGAGAAAAATGGTATGTCATTGATATATTTGTGGTCGAGAACGTCGAGGACCTCGTGAAGATGGCCCCTGAGGATGGTGAAATCCAACAGCATCCCATCGTCCTGCAGATCGTCTCCGGCAATGGAAACCTCAACGGTAAAGTTATGCCCGTGCAGTTCCTCGCACTTCCCCTTATAGCCCACGAGCCGGTGCGCGGCGGCGAATGAATCTTTTACAGACAATGTGAACATGCCATACTGTATCGTCTGGAAGGGGGGAAAGTCAAGAAGATGGGTGATGGATGACAGGCGATAGGCAATAGGCGATAGGCTATAGTAAAATTATACCAAAAACCTAATACAAAATGGCGGGGCCCAACGTTAATGGTCAGGCTATGCCCATCGCCCATCGCCCATCGCCGGTTCACATAAAAAAGCCCCGCAAAAGCGGGGCCTGTCAATTTACATGTTTTATTTATTTTGCCGGTTTTTTGATGGCGCGCCTGATGACGACGTACCCCTTTGAGGGGCCCGGGACCGCTCCCTCGATGAGGAGCAGGTTGACATCGCCGCGGACGTCGACGATCTTGAGGCTCTGGACGGTCACTTTCTTCGCGCCCATGTGCCCGGGCATTTTCTTGCCTTTCATAGTGCGGCCGGGGGTCATGTTCTGCCCTATCGAGCCGCCATGCCTGAAAGCTTCGTGCGATCCGTGTGTCGCAGGAGCGCCGCCGAAGCCGTGACGCTTCATAACACCGGCAAATCCCTTGCCCTTCGATGTTCCTGTAATGTCGACGAAATCGCCCGGTTCGAAGATATCGACGGAAAATATCGAGCCCACCTCGTTCGCCTCAAGGTCCTCGGGAGTGACCTTGAATTCCTTCAAGACCCTGGTCGGCGTGAGGTCCGCCTTTTTGAAATGGCCCGCTTCGGGTTTGTTCACGCGCTGGACCTTGATGACCTCGTCAAAACCGATCTGTACGGCGTTGTAGCCTTCTTTCTCAGCGCTTTTCTTCTGGACGACATAGCAGGGGCCTGCCTTTATGACCGTAACAGGAATGACATTCCCGTGTTCATCAAATATCTGCGACATACCGAGCTTCTTACCGATGAGACCTAACGCCATGATAGACACCTCCGAAAAATTGTAACATAATAGTCAAAAACTCCCCGAAAGTCAACATGAATTCGGCTGACCCCCCTTCTTTGGCCGTCCCGGGGCCATGCTGAAAATACAGGAAAACACTTAATGGAATGTCCATACGTCCGAACAATATGTATATGCCCAATGCAAGCACGATACCGCGAGAGCAATTGATAAGCCGGGCGAGCGAGATCAAGATGATACCGACGCTCCATACCATCGCCGACAGGGTGTTCAGCGTCCTCGACAACAGCAATTCATCCTTCAATGACCTCTCGGATATTGTCAGGTATGATCAGGCCATTACCTCGAAGATCATCAGTATTGCCAATTCCGCGTACTACAGCCGGGGGATCGAGATATTCAACCTGCAGCGCGCAATGCTCACCATCGGGTTCGAAGAGGTCCGCGCCATAGTTACCTGCATTCTTCTCATGGACGGCATCATGAAACTGCTCAAGCTCAACGAGGAAGACCTTTTGAGCCTCTGGAGGCACTCGATCGAGGTTGCATGCGCGGCCCGCGTACTATCGGAACGCCTCATGCTCGAAGACCCGCAAAAGGCTTTTACCGCATCCCTCCTGCACGATATCGGCAGGATAATCTTCTACGCATTCTCCCCTGAGTACAAGGAAATGCAGGACAAGGCAAAACCGGGTACCGACCTCGCTGCGCTCGAGAGGGAGCACTTTGGGATAGACCACCAGGAGACGGGCCATATCATCGCCGTGAAATGGAAGTTCCCGGCCGATTTTGCGAAGGTTGTCCGCAATCATCACAAGCAACTTCCGGATGCCGGCGACGGGCTCTTAAGGCTTGTCGCTGCATCGGACCGTTTTTTCACGAAGGAACCGGGAGGCATCTCGCCGGAAGGAATGATCCTCGACAGGGAACGCGATGCGATAGCGTTCGAGGTGAAAAAAATAATGAAATTCATGCAACTGGACATACGATGACCTGGAATAATGCCCGTACCGAAACGATGAAGACCGGATGGAACTTCTATCTGAGGGCCGTGGACAATTATTCGATAATCATGCGTATCATGGAGCTGGAGGGAAGAGACCTTCTTATCAGCGAGGCCCCGCGGATTTTTATCGAAGAATCGTTCTTCGACATGTGCACGATAATCGTCAATGGCGACGGGACTCTCCGGCAGGCTTTCTATGCGGTGGACGACACGTTCGGCCCTGTCAACCCCGACGATATAAAGGGCCTCAAGCAGTGGACGGGAAAATCAAAAATCGTAGAAGACTGCCTGGACTACGGCACGCTCTATATTTATATGGTACAGCGTGACCTGGAGACCGTGGCGTACATCATCCTCGGAAAGCGGTACCGTGTGGACCTGAACCAATCCCAGATACGGGAACTTGAAGTTATCGGGGAGTTTTACGGCAGGGCATTGATGCGGGGCTCCCTTTTCGTGCGGACCTCGGATGCAACTGTGTTCGAGACTGTCCTCGGGTCTTTTCCTGATCCCCTCATACTTGTCGATCCGAACGGGTGTATCGGCTATGCCAACGAAAAAGCAAGAGAGCATTTCGAGACGAGGAAAGGATTTTTTCTCCATGAACGTGCGGACAGGGCGATACCGGGCCTTCCCGAGGCCCTTGTGAAAGACCGCAAGCCATTCAGCGGGGAAATAAATTACAGGTCGGACATGAGCTACAGGATGTACAGGGTCGAAAGCTTTGTGGTCCCCGAGACCAAGGGCGGTCAGTGGCTGGCCATAGTGTTCAAGGACGTTGTGGAGACAAAGGCCCATGAAGAGGAAAAATTCTTAAGAAAGCGGAACGAAAGCGTGGGTATGCTCGCGGGCGGCATAGCTCATGACTTCAATAATATGCTGACAGGGATCCTGGGGTACGCAGCCCTGATGAAAAAAATGGTCAATGACGTGCAGCTCGGCCGCTACGCGGAGGCGATAGAGAATTCCGCCCAGCGCGCTTCAGGACTGACGAAGCATTTGCTGAACTTTTCACGAAGGCAAAAAAGGTCTGCCGGTCTTATGGAGATCAACCCGCTTCTTGACGACGTGCTGTTTCTGGTCAATAAAAGCTTCCACAGTATCGAAATCGTGCGTGAGTTTGACAATGCGCTGCCTGCGGTCAAAGGCGACGAGGCTGAGCTTCAGAACGTTTTCCTCAACCTCTTCATCAACGCGCGGGACGCAATGGACGGCAAGGGGACCCTGCGGGTAGCGACGTCCAGGTACGGTACAGAGTATATATGTGTTCAAATTGAGGACACAGGAAAAGGGATCGACGAAACACTCCGTCACAAGATATTTGAACCTTACTTTTCCACGAAGGGGGATGCCATCAATCTCGGTATGGGCCTCTATCTCGTGGATAAGGTCATCAAGGAGCACGGGGGTTTCATCGAGATCAAAAGCGAAACGGCGAAGGGGACCTGTTTCGAGCTTTACCTTCCGGTCCAATCGCAGCAGCCGGCTTCCGCCTGCGGGCCGCAGCCGGGATCAACCGAAAAGGCAATCGCGGGGAAGAGGGTCCTCATCGTCGACGATGAACAGCTTATACGGGAACTTCTGAAGAGTTGTCTCGCGGCAAAGGGAGCAAGCCTCCTTGAGGCGGAAAATGGCGAGGAAGCGCTCACCATCTACCGGCAACACGGGGATGCGATCGATCTGATCATCCTCGATGTGATCATGCCCGGTATGAAAGGCGATGAGGTCCTGCGCCGGATCAGAAAAGACACCACCCCAATGAAGGTCATCATATCGAGCGGCTTTATGAGCGAAGAGCAGAGAAAAAAACTGAAAGAGCTCAATGTCGACGGTTTTCTGGACAAGCCCTTCAAAGGTGAAAGCGCATTGTCCATCATCGGGGAAGTACTTTCAAAATAAATCGTTCCACGTTCTACGGTAAAAACCGTTCTACGTTCTACGTTAAAAAGACCAAAGACGCTAGATTCCGGCAAGCCGGAATGACGACCTTCCCCTGTATCATCCGGGAATGAAACAACGCAGAACGCAGAACCGGGAACTATTTTTTAAGGTTTTCCTTCTTCCTCCACTGCCTGTGCGACGAGACGGCGAAGCGGTGGGCTTCATCGCGCATTCTGACTATTTGCTTGAAGACGGCAGAGGCCTTCGGCAGGGCGAGGTGGTTCTTGCGGGCGGGGATATAGATGACGTCCTCCATCCGCTTGCGGCCTTCCCCTTTGGCGATGGATATGATGTCCCCTTCGATGTTGCGGGACCGCAGCACTTTGTGCGCCGCGGCGAGCTGGCCTTTGCCCCCGTCTATGATGTAAAGGTCGGGCAGGGGGCCGAGCTCCGGATTGCCGATCCTGCGGGTTAAAACCTCGGTTATCATTGCAATGTCGTCAAGCGTATCCCCGCCGCGGATATGGAATACACGGTACTGGTCCTTTGACGGCTTGAAATTCGTGAAGACGGTCATGGCCCCGGTAGGGTTTTGTCCGGCTATGTGCGAGATATCGTAGACCTCGATGCGGCCGGGAGGGTTCTTGAGCCGGAGCGTGTCCCTGAAAGCCTCGTCGAGGGGCCGGGTGTCCGTTTCGTGGAGGTTCTCGATGGCAAGGCGGACCATATCCCGCGCCCCCCTGTGGCCGGGCCCGAGTATTCTTACCGGCGCCCTCTTTTTTTCGGTGAGATATCTTTCGAGGACGTCCCTGTTCTCCGGCTCTTCCGATATGATTATCTCGTCGGGGATCGGATGTGCCGAATAGTACTGGAACAGGAACGTCATCAGGGTCTCACCGGCGCCCTCCGCATAGAAAGTTTCCTTGTAAAGCCGCCGTGACAGGAGCACCCCTGCCCGCACGGTCAGCACAACGATGGAGATGACCTTCGCCCGTTCCGAAAAGGCCCAGACATCACGGTTCTTGCCGAAATGCTCATGAACATTCTGTTTCTCCATCATGCCCTTGATGGCCGTGTAGCGTTCCTTGAGGACCTGGGCCGCTTCGAAATCCCATGATGCGATCTTCCGGGCAATGTCCGATTCGATCGTCTTCAGGACCTTCTCGTCCCTGCCCGAGAGGAAATCCCTTACCTGCTCGATCGTCTTTGCGTATTCGGCCGCGTCGACGCGCATAACGCAGGGGCCCGGGCATTTCCCGATCTCAAACAGGATGCATGCCCTTTTCCTTTTCCGGAACACGGAGTCCTTGCATTTCCTGATGGGGTACACCTGCTCCATCAATTTAAGGATGTCCCTCACCTCGCGGCCGTGAGGGTAGGGCCCGAAATATATCGACCCGTCGTCCACTATCTTTCGTGTCGGGAAAAGGCCGGGATAATCGTCCTTTACCGTCAGCTTGAGGGAGAGATAGGATTTATCGTCCTTCAGGACGATATTGTACTTTGGGGCATGCTGCTTGATCAGGTTGTTTTCGAGGAGAAACGCCTCTTTTTCGTTCGCCGTGAGGATAAAATCGATGGACCGTATGCTCTCTACGAGCAATTTTGTCTTCGTGTCCTTCACATCGCTGCGAAAATAGCTCCTGACACGGTCACGGATATTCTTTGCCTTCCCGACGTAGATTATGCAGCCCGCGCCGTCTTTAAACAAATATACGCCCGGTGACCCGGGCAGGCCGTCGAGAACGAGCTCCCCGATCACAGCACAAGCTCCGCCTTTTCAAGGGTGAGAAGGCGGTCCCGCAGCTGGGCCGCCTTCTCGAAATCCCATTTTTTCGCCGCCTCGGCGATCTCTCTTTTCAGCTTCCTGACCATTTTGGAAAGCTGTTTCGGTTTCAGGGCCTTCGCATCGAACCTGTCAACCGGGGCCTCGTAGTAATCTTTTTCATATATGGAAGACAGGACATCGACTATCGATTTCCGGATCCCCTCGGGGGTGATACCGTTCCTTTCATTATATTCCCGCTGGACGGCACGTCTGCGCTCGGTCTCGTCTATCGCCCGGCGCATGGAATCCGTTATCGTGTCGGCGAACATGATCACTTTGCCGTTCAGGTTGCGGGCGGCGCGCCCGCACGTTTGAATGAGGGAGGTCTGGGAGCGCAGGAAGCCCTCTTTGTCGGCGTCGAGAATGGCAACAAGGGAGACCTCCGGCAGGTCGAGGCCTTCACGCAGGAGGTTCACCCCGACAAGTACGTCGAATTTTCCCATCCTGAGGTCCCTGACAATGGCGACCCTCTCGAGGGTATCGATGTCGGAATGGAGGTACTTGGCCTTTATACCCCTGTCGAGGAGGAAGTCGGTGAGGTCCTCGGCGAAACGCTTCGTGAGCGTGGTCACGAGGACGCGCTCCTTGTTCTTAATGATCTGGCTGACCTCCTCTATGAGGGATTCAACCTGGCTGGTCGCGGGTTTCAGCACGATCTCGGGGTCCATGAGGCCGGTAGGCCGTATTATCTGTTCGGCAACGTGCCCGCGCGCCTTTGTCAGTTCATATTGGGCGGGGGTGGCCGAGATATAGAGGACCTGTTTTTCGCGCGCCTCAAATTCCTCGAACATGAGCGGCCGGTTGTCGAGCGCCGAGGGAAGCCGGAAACCGTGCTCTACGAGCGTAGTCTTGCGTGACCTGTCCCCCCGGTACATCGCTGCCAGCTGCGGTACGGAAACATGGCTTTCATCGATCATTATGAGAGCATTCGCCGGCAGGTAATCCATCAGGGTGGGCGGCGGTTCACCGGGCGCCCTGCCCGTGAAGTGGCGTGAGTAGTTCTCGATCCCGGAACAATACCCGAGCTCGGCAAGCATCTCGAGGTCGTACCTCGTCCGCATCTCCAGCCGCTGTGCTTCGAGGAGCCTGTTCTGCGACCTGAGGAACACAAGATGCCGGTCGAGCTCTTCCCCGATGGACCTGATGGCGCGCTCTATCGTTTCCTTCGGCATGACGTAGTGGCTCGTCGGGAATATCGTCAGCCGGCGCAGCCTTTCGAGGGGTTTCCCTGTCAGAGGGTCGAAGCTCGAGATCGACACGATGCGGTCCTCGTCGTGGATGATCCTGAAGGCCCTTTCCTCTTCGTACGGCGGGTAGACATCGATCGTCCCGCCCCGGACGCGGAACCTGCCCCTGTAGAAATCGATGTCGTTGCGTTCATACTGGCACTGGACGAGTTTTTTCAAGAGCGCCTGGCGGTCAACGGACTGCCCGTCCTCAACAGACAGGAGCATGCCGTAATACGCCTCCGGCGAACCGAGCCCGTAAATGCAGGAAACACTGGCAACAATAATGATGTCTTCCCGCTCGAAAAGGGCATTGGTCGCAAGAAGCCTCAAGCGGTCGATCTCCTCGTTGATCGACGAGTCCTTCTCGATAAAGGTATCGGTAGAGGGGATGTAGGCCTCCGGCTGGTAATAGTCATAGTAACTCACAAAGAAATGGACCTCATTGTCCGGAAAGAGCATCTTGAACTCGGAATAAAGCTGGGCGGCAAGTGTCTTGTTGTGAGAAATGATGAGTGTCGGCCGGTTGACACGTTCGACCACATTTGCCATGGTGAATGTTTTGCCCGATCCCGTTACACCGAGGAGGACCTGGTGCGGCACACCTTTGATAATATTGCCGGATATCGTATTGATGGCAGCGGGCTGGTCGCCTTTTGGCTCGTAGTCGCTGGTAAGCCTGAATTGGTGCATGGTGTAAATAGTTTAATGTCCTTTAGGGCCTGTGTCAAAAATATGAAAAGTGCGTCCGTTACCTTAAAGATTGGCGTGAAAGTGGCGATATACCGTGTACGACATCATGGCGCAGAACAATACCGGCCACGATGAAAAAAAGTATGCTCGAAGCGCTGCCCTGAAACAAAAGCTCTTGACATGGTGATGCCAAAAGTTTAAAGATTTAAGCATAAATTATTTATAAAATCTAAACAGGAGGAAGGGGTTATGAAAAAGGTTTTATTGTTTGCACTTGTCTTGCTGATTGGCATAGCTTTTGTCAGCACCGGTTTCGCGCAGGAAAAGGCAAAACCGGCACCGGCGGCAGAGAAGAAAGCGCCCGAGAAAGCACCGGCGCCCGAGAAGAAAGCGCCCGAGAAAGCCAAACCCGCCGCCGAAAAAGCTGAGCCGGCAAAGGAAGAAAAACCGGCAGCAGATACAGCAAAACCTGCAGAAAAACCGAAACCAAAACCAATCCCTGGTTTTGTCGGCAAAGTGACGGTCACAGAGTCTGTATATAAGACGGTCAGCGTAGAGCGCGGCAAAGAAGTCGTGACATTCGACGTCAGCGATGCCAAGTTTAAGGGCTACAAGAGCGCCGATAATATCGGCGTTGGCGACAAGATTGCCATGAAGTATGACAAGAAGGGCAAACTGACGGTCACCAAGATCGCAGCCGCCAAGAAGGCAAAAGCGGTAAAAGGGAAAGTAGCAAAACCGAAGAAAGAGAAGAAAGAAGAAGCTGCCGGCGAGCAGAAGCCTGCAGACGAGAAGAAGCCGGCCAAGAAAGCCAAGAAGGCCGCACCGAAGAAAGAGGAGAAGAAAGAAGAAGCAAAATAACCTCTTTACGACATAACGAACCCCGCTTCCGCAAGGAGGCGGGGTTTTTTGTCGGCGTAAGGCGTAAGGCGTAAGGCGTAAGGCTTCTACCACTGCCCGTCATCCCGG
>ERZ1645192.454-NODE-454-length-33740-cov-22.766424_pt1 | contig 33740 bp, 29 predicted proteins | sample MGYA00575354_ERZ1645192 | MGnify/ENA primary metagenome ERZ1645192 (study PRJEB40844, sample SAMN11349763) | freshwater sediment metagenome | isolation source: river sediment | host: Sediment | place: India: Faizupur Khadar , New Delhi | collected 2017-02-21 ...
GGAAGTATTCTTCGCAATTTGTCTTTTAACCGGTTAATGACACTTGCTCTGGCTTTTCTTGGTGTCGGATTGATTATACTCTTTGTGCCTGCACCTTTTTACTTCAAGGCAACCGGAATGTTCTTCATAGGAGCCGGTCTGGCGCCGGGATTTCCGGTGATGCTCGGCTCTGCCGGCGAATTATTTAAAGAAGTTTCAGCCACAGCTTTCAGCTTTGCCATGCTTATTGCGCTGATTGGTAACACGCTGATAAATTACATCACAGGCGTGTTGACTGAGAAATTCGGCATGGGAGTGTTTCCTTACGTTATCATGACTGAAATTGTTGCTCTACTACTTCTATTCGTTGTTATAAGAACCTACAAACAACAGGCAAAGGAATAAAGAAAACATTTATTTTCAAAAAAAATATATATAAATTCCACGGATATGAAACATGTGAATTCTCTTGATTTATCGGTCACAAACTGGGGTGAGGTTAAAAAACACAACTACGACATGGCCATATTACCGTGGGGCGCAGTAGAACCTCACAACTATCATCTTCCGTATCTGACAGATTCAATTCTGACTTATGAAATTGCGAACGATTGCGCCCGCGAAGCCCTCGAAAAAGCAGAAGTGCATGCAATGGTTATGCCTCCGCTTTACCTCGGTGCTCAGAATCCGGGACAATGGGAATTTCCATTCTGCATCCATTTCAATTCCGAAACTCAAAAGGCCGTTTTGTCGGACATAGTGGCCTCACTTCGTGTTCAGGGATTAAGAAAACTGGTCATTATCAATGGTCACGGCGGCAATACTTTCAAACCGATGATTCGCGATTTTGCCATGAAATATCCCGATTTCAGCATCATCCAGTGTGACTGGTGGACTTTCATACCCCGAAAAGGGTATTTCGAAGAATCGATTGATGAACATGCCGGCGAACAGGAAACCTCTGTGATGATGCACTATCGTCCGGAACTGGTTCACCTCCTGACGGCAGGCGAAGGAACTCCCAGACCGTGGAACATGGAGTCGCTGAATGATAAAACCGGCTGGATGCCACGTAACTGGCTAAAAACAACGGTGGACACGGGTATCGGGAATCCTGAGAAATCGACTGCCGAAAAAGGTGAAAAGTACATAAAGGCAGTACGTGAAAAAATAGTACAACTTCTCATTGAATTAAAGAATATTTAAATTGACTCAACTTTCGCAAATGTAAGTAGTTATAATTAAAGCATTTACAATTATACTTACAATTTTCTACTTGTGATGACCTGTTCCCCTCTCCTTGGGAGAGGGGTTAGGGGAGAGGTCAAACGATAAGAATCTTTTAAACATCATTTTTTATAAACATTTGATAATCAATATTTTCGATTTTATATTAATCAGTATTTCAAACATTTATATACTTGCGAAAATTAAATAAATTGATATGGCAATTAAATTAATTCTCAGATATTTAATCCTTTGCTGTATAGCAGCAGGTTTTTTTGCATGTTCCACCATCCGTAATTCTAATAAAATGAAAGAACCAACTGTTCAGATAGAAACCACCGATGGAAACATCGTAGTAAAACTTTACAACGAGACACCTCTGCATCGCGACAATTTTATGAAACTTGTCAGTGAAAAATTTTATGATGGAGTACTTTTTCACAGGGTAATAGCCGATTTTATGATACAGGGAGGCGATCCGGATTCGAAAACGGCCAAACCGGGAGCTCAACTGGGTGAAGGCGATACAGGCTACACCATACCTGCCGAATTCAGAACACCCGCCATTTACCACAAAAAAGGGGCCCTTGCCGCAGCCCGTGAGGGCGATAATGTCAATCCGCAGAAAGCATCGTCAGGATGTCAGTTTTACATTGTAGAGGGAAAAACATTTACCGATGCCGAGCTGGATAAAATGCAGGAAAGTAAAACGACGAAATATGGAAATATTGCTGCTACGAACGACTCCACATACAAATTCAGCCTGCAGGCACGCAAAGACTATAAAACAGTTGGCGGTACACCGCACCTGGATGGAAATTACACGGTATTTGGCGAAGTGATCAAGGGGCTGGATGTTGTTGAGAAAATCTCAAAAGTTAAAACAAATGCATCTGACCGGCCTCTGGATGATGTCCGGATAATCACAATGAAAAACAATAGATAACAAAAAAAGCTGCTTTTATGCAGCTTTTTTTGTTATCTAAACCACCGTCCCTCCCGATAATGCCTGCATCATGCCTATCGAAAAAATAATAACCGGGATAATCAATAACATGAGAGCAAGTGAAATGACAGTAACTACACCGATGAAAGTAGATAAATTCTTCATATTTCTGAGCCCTTCGTTCAGGGTTGACAAATCGTTGTTTTGCATCGCTTTTTTTGTTTTCATCGAAAACCGGTACAAAAAATTACAGGGAAAAAAGTATATCACAGCCATAATAAAGTAAAAGATTCCTATGAAATAAAACGGCATTGGCATGTATTGAAACGACTGAAAATCCTGGAATTCGCCCAACACCGGCGAAATGAAAAACGCCGCTATGCTGCCTAAAACCATGATGGCAATCATGGCGAAACCAACAATTGCAATGAATTTAGACCATTTTGACGTAGTCAGAAGATAGGATTTTGCTTCTGCATTGATAGTCAGTTGATTATCTGTGCCGGTTTCTGTATCCGGTTTTTTAATTTCATCCTGATTTAAAAATACATGTTGATTATCAGACATAATTTCTGGTTTTTTAACGAATTATTTACTTTTATTTTACAAATATACAAACGAAATTTTGAAATCCGGTTCTGAGAATATAAATTTCCATCCTGCTCACTTTCAAATGTAAAGATAGAGTAATATTGTAAATTATCTTAATAAATATTACACTTTCTCTATTTTGGCAATAATTTCGACTGCTTCAGTTGGAATGGAATCAAAAAATATTGGTAACTTTGCACACCTGATTTTAAGACATATATATTACATAACGAAATAAATTATGGCAGACAAAAAATTGAATTTATTGGCTGAATTTCCTTTTGTATCTACCGAGCAATGGAAAGAGGTAGTAATCAAAGATTTGAAAGGTGCGGAATACGATAAAAAACTCGTTTGGCGCACCAACGAAGGTTTTAATGTACAACCATTTTACCGTTCGGAAGACATTGAAAATCTCAAAACCACCGACGTAAAACCGGGTGCATTTCCTTACGTTCGCAGTACCAAACCTACCAACGAATGGCTTGTCCGTCAGGATATTGATGTAGAAAATGCCGCTGAAGCCAACAAAAAAGCACTCAATGTGCTGAGTCGCGGAGCTACTTCACTTGGTTTTAAGTTGAAAAAAGCGGATTTATCTCCCGCTTATATAGCTGAATTACTGAAAGATATAGTTCCAACGGCGGTAGAACTGAATTTTCAGATTTGTGTAAGCAAAGGCGCTGAACTGGCAACCATCCTTACCGATTATTTCAAAGCAAACGGATTCTACACAGATCCGACTCTCCTTGTAGGTTCCATCAATATTGACCCGATCAACCGCATGCTGCTCAAAGGCAAAGACCTGAGCAAAGAATTTGTGCTTGACCGGGTTAAATCTGCTATTATCGCTGCTGCCGGACTTCCATTTTACAAAATTGCGAATGTAAATGCATCTACTTTGAGCAATGCAGGTGCTTTCTGTGCGCAGGAATTGGGTTATGCACTGGCCTGGGGCAATGAATACCTGTCAAGCCTGGTTGAAGACGGCATGGATAAATCCATCGCAGCCAAAAAAATCAAATTTAATTTTGGAGTGGGCAGCAATTACTTCATGGAAATTGCCAAATTCCGCGCTGCACGCCTTCTTTGGGCTCAAATCGTGATGGCATATCAACCCAAATGCCTGCGCGAAGAATGCCCAAACAACAAACCCGATGGACTTTGCCGTTGTGCTGCCAAAATGCGCATTCATGCCGAAACTACTCAATTCAATATGACGGTATTTGATGCCAACGTGAATATGCTCCGTACTCAAACCGAAGCTATGAGCGCTACCATCGCAGGTGTGGACAGCCTGACTGTACTTCCGTACGATATTTCTTACAAAACTCCGGATGATTTTTCAGAACGCATTGCCCGTAATCAGCAGCTTTTGTTGAAAGAAGAAAGTCATTTCGACAAAGTAACAGACCCGAGCGCCGGATCTTATTATATCGAAACGTTGACGAAAGAAATTGCAGAACAAGCCTGGTCAATCTTCCTGAATGTGGAAGATAACGGTGGTTTCTTCGAATTGGTTAAAAAAGGAACTGTTCAGGAAGCTGTGAAAACTACCGCAGCTAATCGATTAAGAGATGTTTCAAGCCGGAAAGAAGTTCTGCTCGGTACCAACCAATTCCCGAATTTTACCGAAAAAGCGTTGAATAAAGTTGAAAATGCTGATGTAAAAGGTTCGCAGGCAGGTGGTTGCGGATGTGCATCGGTAGGCGTAGAAACACTGGAACCTGTAAGGGCTTCCGGAGAATTTGAAGAACTTCGTTTTGCTACCGAAAAATCCGGAAAAGCACCGAAAGCATTTATGCTTACCATCGGAAGTCTGGCCATGCGGTTGGCGCGTGCGCAGTTCTCAAGCAATTTCTTTGCTTGTGCAGGTTACGAAATCATTGATAATCTTGGCTTTGCATCTGTAGAAGAAGGAGTTAAAGCCGCTCTGGATGTAAAAGCCGAAGTTGTGGTGCTTTGCTCAAGCGACGATGAATACGCTGAATTTGCTCCTGCTGCATACGAATTACTGAAGGACAAAGCTTTGCTGGTAGTTGCCGGTGCGCCTGCAAACATGGATGAACTGAAAGCGAAAGGTATAGCCCATTTTATACATGTCCGTTCCAATGTGCTGGAAACGTTGCAGAAATTTAATGAGATATTAGTCACTTCAAATCCCTAATGGGGAATATTGGTAGCAAGTCTCATTGTGCTGTAATTTGCTAAATTATAATAAATTAAACTCTGTTAATATCACTCTTATTTTCCTTTTTGGGGTTAAGGGTAGATTTCATCAATGAAAAAAACTCTCAAAAACTGGATTATTGCCACAAGACCGTGGTCTTTTCCCGCATCCACCATGCCTTCGCTGGTAGCTGTTTCGTACGTATTTTACGTGAACAAAATTGCTCCAATGGATGTAAACTGGTGGTTTGGAGTTCTTGCATTTTTCGGTGCAGCAATGTTTCAGGCTGCCGGAAATTTGATAAGTGACTTTTATGATTTCAAATTCGGGGTTGACCGGAAAGAGTCGTATGGCTCAAGCCGGATGTTGGTAGATGATGTTTTCAAACCAAAGACAATCCTGTATTTCGGATGGATATTGTTGGCATCAGGTACTGTTTTAGGGTTGATTCTGGCATTTAATTCGTCGTATAATTTATTCTGGATTGGTGGAGTCGGGGTTTTATGCACCATTTTTTATTACAAACTGAAATATGTTGCATTGGGTGACTTGACAATAATGGTTGTATATGGCTTTTTGATTGCCCTTGGAACATATCTGGTAATGACTAATACGCTTGAATGGCGTATTCTGCTGGTAGCATCATCGTTGGGCTTCCTGATTGTCAACATATTGCATGCCAATAATTTACGGGATATCCGTGATGATGGAAAAGCCAACGTGAAAACACAGGCCATGATTTTAGGTGTAAAAAATTCCATTTTGCAGTATATTCTGCTAGGTGTAGGAGCTTATTTAGTAATTATTTTGGCTGTTGTGTTGAAAATTTTGAATCCGGTCAGCTTAATTGTACTACTTTCATTCCCAATTTTAATGAAAAATATCAAAGAAATCCGAACTTCTGAAATTGATAAACCTGAAAAGATTAAAGATATGGATGGTAAATCGGCTCAGTTGGTAATGATTTTCAGCTTACTTTTGACCATTTCGAATTTTATTGCCGGATTTATTGTTTAAGATATTGGATTTTTTGTCCATTATGAAAAATATAAACAAATGAAACACACACTCAAAGAATGGTTTATGGTGACGCGCCCGTGGGGCTATGCGTTATCCATTATGCCAGCTGCGTTAGCTGTGGCTTATGTTTTTTTCGAAAATAGTGTCACACCGCTGGACGTGAACTGGTGGTACGGGATTCTGGCGGTTATCGCTTCGCCCATTTTACAGGCGGGCGGCAATATGATGAGCGATTATTACGATTACAAAAACAACGTGGACCGAAAGGAAACCTATGGTTCGAGCCGGATGCTTGTCAATAAGCAGTTTGAGCCCCGTGAGGTGTACTGGTTCAGCATTTCGATGATGGTAATCGGCAATATTATTGGTATTTATCTGCTGCTGAATACTTCCTGGCATTTGCTGTGGATTGGCTTGGCGGGAATTATCGGATCATACTTCTACTTTTTCATGAAATACCGTGCGTTGGGCGATTTGAATATCTTCATTATCTACGGACAGTTGATTTCCCTGGGGACGTATCTGGTGATGACCAATGCATTGAGCTGGAAAATGCTACTGGTTGCTGCTGCACCCGGATTCCTTATTGTCAACGTACTCCATGCCAATAACACAAGGGATATCAAGCACGACGGCGTGGCAAAAATCAAAACAGCAGCCATGCTTCTTGGAATAAAGGGTTCAATAATTTATTACTTTGCATTTACAATCGGTGCATATTTATTAATAGTTTTATGTGTTATTTTTGGAATTCAGCATTGGGCAACGTTGCTCATTTTCATCTCACTCCCGATGGCTCTGAAACTTATGAAACAAATGCGTACAGCCGATAAGGAAAAACCGGAAAATATCCAGAAACTCGATGAGGGTACAGCCCAGCTGGTGATGGTTTATATGTTGCTTCTGGTAATTGGAAACTTTGCAGGAGGATTTTTAAACGCTTAACCCTGTATGCGGCAGCCAGGCCCCTCTTTAGGAGTATTAAGAATAACTTAAAAAAGATTATTATTTGATATGGTAAAACAGAATTTTCAAAAAACGGATAATCCCGTTCAGACGTTCTTCAAAACTCCCATCTTTCGCAGCTGGGGGCCTATTCTGGTAGCTGCCGTATTGTGGTTTCTGATGTTTTCCATCTGGACAAAGCATTTGTTCAATTTTTGGATTGGGATTGCCATTTCTGCATCGGTATTGATGGTTGTTGCTATCATTCTTCGAAAGGAAATTCTGAAACAATTTCAATGGACATGGAAAGCCATCGGATTTGGATTATTAGCTGCTACGGCACTTTACATTGTTTTTTACCTGGGTGAGTATTTTTCAGGATTGTTGTTCGGCTTTGCAAGAGAGCAGGTGGACAATATTTATGCACTAAAAGAGGGACAGAGTAAATTGTGGATTGCTCTTGGTTTGATTTTTATCATGGGTCCTGCTGAAGAGATTTTTTGGCGTGGATATGTACAACAAAATTTTATCAATAAATACGGTGAATGGAAAGGTTTTGTATTTGCCACGCTGATATACGCTCTGGTGCATATCTGGAGTTTCAATTTCATGCTCGTGATGGCTGCATTGGTCTGCGGTATTTTCTGGGGATTGATGTACAGATATAACAAAAACCTGGTGCCACTGGTCATTTCACATGCAGTGTGGGATGTGGCGGTGTTTATTTTGTTGCCGATAATGTAAACATGCTATCTATCCCATAAATAGGAATACAATCATCTTGCTATTATTATTTTATCTTATTGATATATAAATAGATATACTCAAAATGTTAGTGAAATTCAGCCAGGTTGCCGATAAAATAATTACAATACGTAATCAGAAAGTGATTATTGATAGTGATGTAGCGGAATTGTAAGGCGTTGAAACAAAACGAATAAATGAAGCCGTAAAAAACAACCAGGATAAATTTCCAACAGGATATATTATTGAGCTTGACAATAAAGAACTTGCGGATTTGCGGTCGAAATTTTCGACCACAAACTTATCAAAAACCCGAGTTCTACCCAAAGCTTTTACCGAAAAAGGATTGTATATGCTTGCCACTATTTTAAAAAGTGAAAAAGCAACGCAAACCACCATTGCCATTATCGAAACTTTTACCCAAATTCGGGAACTTTCACGAACAGTGGCTGAATTGGCTGAAATCAAAGATGAAGATAAACAAAAATCATTGATGCAAAGAAGCGGTGAAATTATGTCGGATCTTTTGGGTGAAGATATGAAAACAACAGATACAGAAACAACAGTAGAACTTAATTTTGCAGTTTTAAAATTCAAACATACAGTTAAAAGAAAAAGCGATAAAAAAGATTAATAAAACATAATGAACAAGGGTCTAAAATCTAAAAGTCTTTGTTCTAAAAGTCTATCAAAATAATGAAACCAAATTTTAAAGAAATTGACATTCAAAACTTCGTGGCAAGTACGGTAGCTCCCGAAGCCGAAGGAAGTTGGTTGACAGCCGAGCAAATCGCGGTGAAACCTCAATACACGAAAGAAGACCTTGCAGGTATGGAACATTTGAATTATGCCGCCGGTATTGCTCCTTTTTTGCGTGGTCCTTACAGTACCATGTATGTGATGCGTCCATGGACAATTCGTCAGTATGCCGGATTTTCCACCGCTGAAGAAAGTAACGCTTTCTATCGTCGAAATCTGGCTGCCGGCCAGAAAGGGCTTTCCGTAGCATTCGACCTGGCTACACACCGCGGTTACGATGCCGATCACGAACGTGTGGTGGGCGACGTAGGTAAAGCGGGTGTTTCAATCTGCTCCGTAGAAGATATGAAAGTACTCTTTGACGGAATTCCGCTCAATCAGATGTCTGTATCTATGACTATGAACGGTGCTGTACTGCCAATTCTGGCGTTTTACATCAATGCCGGACTGGAACAGGGTGCCAAGCTGGAAGAAATGGCCGGAACTATCCAGAACGATATTCTGAAAGAATTTATGGTGCGGAATACCTACATTTATCCACCGAAATTCTCCATGAAAATCATAGCCGATATTTTCGAATATACGTCTAAAAACATGCCGAAATTCAACTCAATCTCCATTTCAGGCTACCACATGCAGGAAGCCGGAGCTACGGCTGATATCGAGTTGGCTTACACCCTGGCCGACGGACTGGAATACCTTCGCGCCGGAGTGAATGCCGGAATGGATATTGATGCTTTTGCACCGCGGTTGTCGTTCTTTTGGGCAATCGGTATGAACCACTTTATGGAAATTGCCAAAATGCGTGCGGCTCGTTTGCTTTGGGCGAAAATTGTGAAACAGTTCAATCCGAAAAATCCGAAATCGCTCGCTTTGCGCACACACTCACAAACCTCCGGATGGTCGCTCACCGAGCAAGACCCGTTCAACAATGTGGGACGTACGACCATCGAGGCAATGGCAGCCGCACTCGGACATACACAATCACTTCACACCAATGCGCTGGACGAAGCCATCGCGCTTCCAACCGATTTTTCGGCACGTATTGCCCGCAATACACAAATCTACATTCAACAGGAAACAGACATCACCCGCGAGGTAGATCCGTGGGCAGGTTCGTATTATGTGGAATCACTGACTAACGAACTGGCTGAAAAAGCTTGGGAGCTGATTGAAGAAGTGGAAAAACTGGGCGGTATGGCAGCAGCCATCGAAACCGGAATTCCCAAAATGCGTATTGAAGAAGCAGCAGCCCGTACTCAGGCACGCATCGACAGTGGCGCTCAGAAAATTATCGGTGTGAATGAATACCGGTTGGAAAAAGAAGATCCGATTGATATTCTGGAAGTGGACAACACGGCCGTTCGCGAACAGCAAATAGCCCGTCTGAAAGAACTTCGTACCAACCGGGATAACGCAGCAGTTCAGAAAGCACTCGATGCAATCACCGAATGCGTGCGTACAGGCGAAGGAAATCTACTGGAGTTGGCTGTGGAAGCAGCTCGTCTGCGTGCATCACTGGGCGAAATTTCAGATGCCTGCGAAAAAATCGTGGGACGTTATAAAGCAACCATTAGAACAATTTCAGGCGTGTATTCATCAGAAACTAAAAATGACAGCGATTTCGAACGTGCATCAGGGCTCACCGAACAATTCGCTAAAAAAGAAGGCCGTCGTCCACGTATCATGATTGCCAAAATGGGTCAGGACGGTCACGACCGCGGCGCAAAAGTAGTAGCAACGGGTTATGCCGATTGCGGGTTTGATGTGGACATGGGGCCGCTATTCCAGACTCCGGCCGAAGCTGCCAAACAGGCTGTGGAAAACGATGTGCACATTTTGGGTGTTTCTTCGCTTGCTGCAGGTCACAAAACGCTTGTTCCGCAGGTAATGGACGAACTGAAAAAACTCGGACGTGAAGATATTATTGTCATTGCTGGCGGTGTAATTCCGGCGCAGGATTATGATTATCTGTACAAAGCAGGTGTTGCAGCCATTTTTGGTCCAGGAACTTCGGTGACAAAAGCTGCTATAGCTATTATGGAAATTTTACTGGAAGAATAAAAACCCTTTTCTAAGCTTCTTAAATGGGTTTAAAACTGTGTGACAAACGATTCTCTATCGTTTGAGAAGAATTGAAACCGAATTTATCTTTTCCTGATAAATTCGGTTTTCTGCCTTTTTGGCAGGTATTTAATATTTGTTTGCTTTGGAATGATTGTTGCATTTCTAATTTAACGTAACGATTAAACGATTTCAAGAATGAATTTAATAAACAATGTTTGCTGAAAAGGCATAACTTTGTAAAAAACAAAAAAATGAAAGAAAAAATTATGAAAAAACAACTTAAAATAGCCCTTGTGGCACACGATGCACGTAAAGCTGATATGGTTGAATGGGCAGTGTTTAATTCGGATATGCTTTCACAGCACAAATTAATCTGCACCGGAACAACCGGAGGACTTATCCAGCAAGCTTTTGAAGACGAAGGCATTGAAGTGGAAGTGAAGAGAATGAACTCCGGTCCGATGGGTGGCGACGCTGAAATTGCAGCTTTGGTGGTTAATAAACAAATTGATTTCTGTGTGTTTTTAATTGATGACCTCAGCGCCAATCCGCACGAAGCCGACATTCAGATGCTTCTGCGCCAATGCCGAATTCACAACGTACCCATTGCCTGTAACCGCTACAGCGCCGACCTGATGATTACCAGTCCGCTTTGGGACGATGAGGAATACGAACCCAAAGCACCGCAGTACGTACCTTTCAAAAGATAAATAAAAAAAAGAGATCGATTCATGAATGAACTGGTCTCTTTTTTTTTGCGGAAGCGGGGGGATTCGAACCCCCGGTACGGTTACCCGTACGTCAGTTTAGCAAACTGGTGGTTTCAGCCACTCACCCACACTTCCAGGCGTGTTTCTGATTTGAAATTTGCGAGTGCAAATATAGTGAAGGTTTTCCGATTAACAAAACCTTTTGGTGCTAAAAATTAAAAAACTATTTTATAAATTTGTATGTTTATTACAATCAACCGGAATTCAGAAATTTTTAATCAGAAAAAGATACATGTTAAAATCAAAAGTCGCAAAAATACTCATTTTAATTGCTTTGGTTGCCATAATCGGCTTTTCCTATGTAGCATATTTGTTTTTATTGCCCAACGTGAAACTCAGAACAGATAAAAATGAATTTCTGCTTATCAGAGAAAACACCGGTTTCGAAGAGGTACTCCAACAGCTACAGGAAAAAGCCGATGTGAAAAATGTGACCACTTTCAGACAGGCTGCCAAATACCTGCGTTATAAGAATGTAAAATCGGGCAGGTATAAAATTGAGAACGGGATGAACAACCTGACGCTTGTCAGAAATCTCAGGAACGGCACTCAGACTCCCGTAAACCTCACATTTAATAATATACGCACCAAAGAACAGCTTGCAGGACGCCTGGCAAGCCAGTTGATGCCCGATTCGGCCGAAATTCTGGAATTACTCAATGATACTGCTTTTTTGGCCGGGTACAACCTGAATCCCTACACATCGGTATCTGCATTCATCCCCAACACGTATGAAGTGTTTTGGAATATGAGTGCAAAACGCATGTTCGAAAGATTGTACAAGGAATATGACAAGTTCTGGACTGAAGAACGAAAGCGTAAAGCAGAGGCAATTCCTATGACACAGGCTGAAGTCAGTACGCTGGCTTCAATCGTCGATGCAGAAACAAACAGCAAAGCTGAAAAGCCCGTAGTAGCGGGATTGTACATCAACAGGCTGCGTAAAAATATGCCGTTGCAGGCAGATCCTACCGTGATATTTGCCACCGGTGATTTTTCGCTTCGCAGGGTGCTCAATGTACACACACGTATAGAATCGCCATACAATACATACAGGAATACCGGATTACCTCCCGGACCCATCAGAATACCTACTATTTCGGGTCTTGAAGCCGTATTGAACTACGACAGGAATGATTACATTTTCATGTGTGCCAAAGAAACACTGAACGGCGAGCATAATTTTGCAGCTACCTGGGCTCAACATACCGTCAATGCTGCCCGATATCAGAAAGCCCTCAACGAAAGGGGAATACGTTAGTTTAACGAAATATTTTTCTTACAATAAGAGGCTGAATCGTTTGATGATTCAGCCTCTTTTAATGCTCTGTTATTCAATTGATTAAATCCATCGCACGTAGCAGAAATCCTGTCGATGTGGTAGCAAATCATTTTTCGGGAACATGCGGAAGCCGTATTTGTATGCTCCGGCATTGTCCAGTTGATAGCTGATGTTGAATGTGAGCTTTGTACCGTCGGTTTTAACCAGTGTCAGTTCGTCAACACTGCTCAGTTTGCTGTTGTTGTTCTGGTCTGTCTGGATTGCTACCAGTTCAACACCAATGCCTTTCATGTTGTTTTGTTTCACATCCAGGGTGATGTTAATGCTATAATCTTCACCTGCCATCGGATTTTGTACCAGTTTTTCAGGAAGATCCAGTGCAACAACCTCGATGTTGTTCCATCCTTCGGCCATTTTTTCTTTCCAGTCGGCAATTTCTTTGGCAGTCTGGAAATGATTGGCGCTAAGCATGGCTGTTCTTTTGGCCTGTTTCATATAAAAACGGTCAAAATAATCGTCCATCATCCTTTTTGTGGTATAATTTGGTGTTATTTGAGCAATATTGTTTTTGATAAACTGAATCCACTCGGGCGAATATCCTTTTGTGTTTTTTGCAAAATACAATGGAATGATTTCATCTTCGAGTGTATTATAAATGGTAATGGCGTCCAGTTTATCCTGATATTCCTGATTTTCATACGTTCTTTTATCAGTAAGTGCCCAGCCGGCATTCTTTCTGTAACCTTCGTACCACCATCCATCAAGCACCGAGAAGTTCAGCACGCCGTTCATGGATGCTTTTTCGCCCGATGTACCCGAAGCTTCCTGCGGTCGGGTAGGTGTGTTGAGCCAGATATCCACACCAGAAATCAGCCGTTTAGCGAGTCTCATGTCGTAATTTTCGAGGAAAATGATTTTTCCGAGAAACTGCGGCATGCGCGAAATTTCTACAATTCTTTTGATCAATCCCTGTCCGGCACCGTCAGCCGGGTGAGCTTTTCCGGTATAGAGGAACTGAACCGGGTGAATCGGATCGTTCACGATTTTTTCAAGTCTTTCCAGGTCGCTGAATATCAAATGTGCTCGCTTGTATGTGGCAAAGCGGCGTCCGAAGCCGATGATCAGTGAATTGGGATTAATGGCTTCGAGAATGGATACGATTCTGGACGGATCGCCCTGATTTTTCAACCACGTATCGCGGAACTGCATCCGGATGTATTCTACCAGTTTGTTTTTCAGCGATGTACGGATGTTCCAGATTTCCTGATCCGGAACCTGGTAAATCTTTTCCCATATTTTTACGTTCGACTGGTCTTCGTAGAATGCTTTGGTGAAATGCTTTTCATAAAGCGCTTTCCATTCCGATGATGTCCACGAAGGTAAGTGAACGCCGTTGGTCACATAGCTTACATGAGATTCTTCCGGGAAATACCCTTTCCAGATAGGTGCAAACATCTGTTTTGATACTTCGCCGTGAAGCCAGCTTACGCCGTTTACTTCCTGCGATGTGTGACATGCAAACACGCTCATGTTGAATTTTTCGTTGGTGCCGGGATTTGTACGTCCCATGTCAATGAAATCGGCCCAGGATATATTCAGTTTGGCAGGATATTCGCTCATGTATTTACTGAAGAGACTTTCGTCAAAACTATCGTGTCCGGCCGGTACTGGAGTATGAACTGTATAAAGTGAACTGGCACGAACAACTTCGAGCGCCTGTGCGAATGTGAGTTTTTCGTTTTGAATCAAATCAACCAATCGCTGAACATTGATGAGGGCTGCATGACCTTCGTTGCAATGATAGATTTGTTTTTTGATTCCCAGTTTGTTGAGTGCCAGTATGCCGCCTATGCCAAGCATGATTTCCTGTTTCATCCGGTTTTCCCAGTCGCCTCCATACAGTTGGTGAGTGATTGAGCGGTCGTAATCATGATTCTCGTCAATGTCGGTATCAAGCAGATAGAGGGCTATTCTTCCCACCGATACTTTCCAGAGGTGTGCGTAAACCGTGCGGCCCGGATAAGGCACTTCGACAACAAAAGGAAGGTTTTGCTCATCCAACACTTGCTTGATGGGTAAGATGTTGAAGTTTTGCGGTTCGTACATAGAAATTTGTTGCCCGTCGATTGACAATGATTGTTTGAAATAGCCGTATCTGTACAGAAAACCGATGGCAGTCATGTCGATATTGCTGTCGCTGGCTTCTTTCAAGTAGTCGCCAGCGAGTACTCCCAAACCTCCGGAATAAATCTTCAGAATTTCACTTAATCCGTATTCCATGCTGAAATAGGCTATAGAAGGCCGTTTTGTGTCGGTCGGTTCGTTCATGTAGGCGGTAAATTCGTTGTAAACCGAATCTACTTTTTTGGTGAATTCTTCATCTTTACCGAGTGCTACAAGTTTATCGTAGCTCAACAGATTCAGTAGTTGTACCGGATTTGACTCGGCTTCTTTCCATGTTGGCCGGTCTATTTCGCGAAATAGTTTTTTTGCATCACTGTTCCAGGCCCACCACATATTTTGGGATAGTTCTTCCAGCTTGTTCAGGCTTTCCGGTAAGTTTGATTTGACAACGATATCTCTCCAGGTCGGTTCGTTTATTTCGTTTGCTTTAAGTTTCATATCTATTGTTGAAATTTTTAATTTATTATTTTTTGTCGTATTATGTTCAAAAATATGCTGTAAAACATATTTTCGACAAAATTAGTATTTATTTTCTTAAAATCTATAGTAAGGATTAAGAAATATCGTGGATTGAATTTCAAACGTTTTCATTTAATTGTCGGAAGATTTTTTATTCTTTTATTTCTTTTTTCCAATGCCCTGGAATAGGCCTCGTAATAATATTGAATGAATTCGCTCCACAATGCTTTTTTGGATGTAATAAATGCTCTTTTTCTTGCATCATCCATTTCCTTTTTATTCTGATTCAAAAAATCGTTCAAAATTTGAGCGATCGAGTCGGTTACTTCAGAGAAATTGTAATCAGAACGATGTACAACGACTGCACCGTGTTTATTCTCAAAATTATCTTTCATCCACTGTCCGAATCCGGAAAGATCGGTAGTGATGGTGGGAACTGAGAAGGCCACACTTTCGAGCGGTGTGTATCCCCAGGGCTCGTAGTACGATGGAAACACGCTGATATCCATACCGATAAGCAGGTCCCAGTACGTCATATTGAAAATACCGTCGTTTCCGCTCAGGTATGAAGGCACAAAAATAATTTTTACCTTTTCATTTTTCAGGTTGTAAAAGTGAAACCAACGCAAAGAGCTTATTACGCTATCGTGCTGATAATCATATAGATCGTGTGTGGTCTGTCTGTTCCAGTAGTCCATTTCGGCATCCGGATTGGACAATCTGGCAGCCAGATCGGGTCTGGGACCTTTGATATGTGCCGGAACCATGATAAATGCAACAACTTCGCGATTGAAATGCGACATTTGTGATAATCTTTTCAGCGATTCGATGAATACATCGATGCCTTTGTTCTTAAACTCGTATCTGCCTGCAGTACTTACAAACAAGGTGTCCTTTTTCAGTTCATATCCGAAAAGACTTTCGGCTACCAGTTTCAATCTCGAACGGGCTTCGGCTCTTTTCGATTTGTATTCATTTCCTGTAGGTACAATATCATCTTCAAAGCCGTTTGGAGTAATCACATCGGGTGTTTTTTCGAGTAGTTGGGTACATTCGAGCCCGGTAATTTTACTTACAGTGGTAAAACAGTCCACGCAATGAGCTGCTTTTTTTTCTGTAGAATGTTTGGAAATCATGTTGAGTTCAAATGCCATCTGATCGCCGTTGTATTCACTCAGATAATCGTAAAGGGGTTTGTGGTTGCCGGCAATGGACCGGCCGATGGAAGTGGCATGAGTGGTGAAAATAGTGGCTATTTCGGGTACGGCTTCCTGAATGTGGAATGCTCCAAAGGTGGTCATCCATTCGTTGAAATGAGCAACAACATTATTTTGTTGAGTCAGTTCATGAAAACGGTAATAATTTTCGATCACAATGCCTGTGGCATATCCAAACATGGACGATTCGTCGTAATCGCCGTAAGCATGCAGCGAATCCACACCGTATTTCTCCCATATATGCCCGTAGATGGAATCCTTGCGGTAGAGCAGGGGAGTGAAGTCCACTAAAACCGTGACCGGATTTCCGTGTATTTTCCATCTTCCGATGCGGATATTCAGCCCTGTTTGCTGCGTGAAATGTTCTTTCCAGTCCTTCAGGAGCTCTTTATCGGGATCAAAATAGGGTGATTCGGAATTTTTCCATACGTCGGGCCCAATGAAAATGAGTTTGTCGCCGTATTTATTGCATAGCGTGTTGGCTCGTGTGGAAAGTACCGTATATATACCCCCTACCATGTTGCAAACTTCCCAACTTGTTTCGAAAATATATTCAGGTGAGCGCTTGATTGTCATTCGTTTAATTTTTAAAAAAATCAGTTACAAAGGTACTCATTTTTTGTCGGATATTTGGTAAACCGTCAAATCGAATTTGTTCAAATATATAAAATCTTTGTTAATTTTTTGTGTCGAATATAAATTTTTTGAATAAAGTGAGTTAATCGAGAAATTATTGTGAAACAAAGAACATTTTTTGTACTTTTGCATTATATTTGTAGATAAAAATACAAAGTACAGCAATTAATTACATGCCTATGAAGAAGTTTACTCTTATATTAGCATTGATACTTTGTGCATTTACGGGTGTACATGCCCTGAAAGTGGTGAACACTGCTCCTTCAATGAAAACTGAATCTGTCTATTTGCAAAGCAGTACATCGGTGGTTGACAATGATGATGCCCCCAAATTTACCCTCACAGGTAAAGTGTTGAGTGCAAGGAATCTTGAAAACGGCGCCCAGGTAGATATTTACAGTGTTTTGGGTGCCAGGGTTCATTCTTATGTTTACAAAGGAAATCCTGAAACTCTGAATTTGAGCAAAGGAATTTACATCGTTCGTTCAGGTAAATTTACACAGAAAATCATTCTGTAATTTGCCAGAGAAAAATATCGGGAACCGACAGTATGCCTGTCGGTTTTTTTATGCCAAACTTGTCATGAGCTATGTAAAAAAAACCTGAGAGTAGGAACCATCCGGTTGTTTCAGGTGTTTTTTATGAAAAGTAAAAAAATATTTTTTTAGGATATGAAGAGCAAAAAGAACTTTGTAATAGACACCAACGTCATATTGCACGATTACAACTGTTTACACAATTTTGAAGAGAATGATATCTACATCCCGATTGTAGTGCTCGAGGAGTTGGACCATTTCAAAAAAGGGAATGAGCAAATTAACTTCAATGCACGCGAGTTCGTTCGCGAACTGGATCTGATAGCCAACGATAATTTATTTAAAAACGGAGCCGAACTGGGCGAAGGCAAAGGAAAACTTTTTATCGTTGCGGGCAACGGTTATCCTGAAGCTATTTCAGCCGTTTTCCCGGAAAAAACGCCCGACCACCGCATTCTGGCCGACACGTATAACATAGGTAAACTGAAGAAAGCCTCCAAAACTATTCTTGTAAGTAAAGATATTAATCTGAGAATGAAAGCCTTGTCGCTTGGTATTCTGGCAGAAGACTATATTAATGACAAGGTAACAGACCTAAATATTTTTGAAAAAAATCATGAAGTGTATGAAAATGTGGCACCCGAAATGATTGACCGCATGTATGCCGAAGGCGGGATTCCGCTGGATGAATTTGATTTCAAGTCGGATGTGGAGCCTCAGGAATGTTTTGTGCTGAAAAGTTCGAGATCAAGCGTTCTGGCAAGATATCAACCTCAGACAGGCAGGGTGATCCGGATTGAGAAAACGCGCAGCTTCGGTATCGAGCCCCGCAACGCCGAGCAGGCTTTTGCCATGAATGTGCTTCTGGACGATGAAGTGAAACTCGTAGCGCTGACCGGAAAATCGGGTACCGGAAAAACACTGGTGGCGCTGGCTGCTGCCCTGCAAAAAAATGAACATTACAAGCAAATTCTTCTGGCAAGACCCATTGTGGCCCTCTCAAACAAAGATCTTGGTTATCTCCCCGGCGACGAACAACACAAAATTGCACCATACATGCAGCCATTATTCGATAATCTGAATGTAATCAAACACAACTTTTCGTATCAGGGAAAAGAGATGAAACTGCTCGATGAAATGCAGAAAAACGAACAGCTGGTGATTGAAGCGCTTGCCTATATCCGCGGAAGAAGCCTGAACGAAACATTTTTCATTGTGGACGAAGCGCAGAATCTTACCCCACATGAAGTGAAAACAATCATCACCCGCGCAGGTGAAGGCACCAAGGTGGTATTCACCGGCGATATTCAGCAGATTGACTCACCTTATCTCGATATGCATTCCAACGGACTCGTATACATGATTGACCGCATGCGCGGACAGGATATTTTTGCCCACGTTAACCTGGTAAAAGGTGAAAGAAGCTATCTGTCAGAGCTGGCAAGTAATTTACTTTAATGAATCAACATAAGATATGAAAAAACTCATTGCAGTGATATTGATACTACTCGGAATAGCCGCCACTACGCTGAGCATCAGAGAGTATGCGGGCAAGAAAAAAAACATCGAGCTGGCTGGATTTGAATTATCACTTACAAAAAGGGAGAGTAAGAAAATATTTTACCGAAATACCGGAATAGGATTGGTCATGCTCGTCGGAGGTGTTGCATTGCTGAGAGGAAGAAAAAGAAGCAGATAAATAATCAGAGAAAACATTCCAACAACCAATTGCAGCCAAAAATAAAATGCTCGTTGATATTTTTATAAAAGGGATAATTATCGGATTAGCTACTTCAGTACCGCTGGGGCCCATCGGGATGCTGGCTATTCAGCGAACGCTGAACCGGGGACTCAAACACGGTCTGTTTACCGGTTTGGGAGGAACGGTTTCTGATATTGTATATTCAGTAATCATTCTTTTTTTCTTAAGTTTTGTTATTGATACCATAGAAGTTCACCGGCATGCAATTCAGATTATTGGCAGCGTGATCATCATTTTTTTCGGGTTGTGGATTTTCAGAAGCAATCCGATTGCTCAGCCGTTACCTCACGAAAAACCTGTAGAGCACTCGCTGCTCAATGATTTTGTTTCGTCTTTTGGTCTCACCTTGTCTAATCCGCTCATTATCTTTGTGTTGATAGCATTGTTCTCTCACCTGAATTTTGTAACGGCCGAAACTTCGGTTACCGGACAAGTGCTGGGCCTGACAGCAATTTTTACAGGTTCAATTTCGTGGTGGATAGTTCTTACGACCTTTGTCAACAGATTCCGAACCCGTTTCAATATCCGCGGTTTGAAAATTATTAACCGGGTCACAGGTTCTGTAATTATGTCGCTTGGGCTTTTCAGCACGTTTACGTCTTTTTTGAAATAAAAAAAGACCAAACGGATCGTTTGGTCTCGAATAAATGCTGTGTTGATTTATAGAATTTCAATTTCTTCCTTGGCACGCTGCTCTTTTTCAAAAGTGGCTCTGTCGGCTTCTTCGTCGCTTGTTTTGCCTTTGAGCCACACAAAATTTATGGCTGTATTGCTCTTGGTAAGCAGAAGCATGTCAGCGTTGGCTCTTCGGTCAATCCGTTTATAAACATATATTCTTTTATCCTTCTCGCGTTTTACGAGCGATGTCTCAAAATCACCTTTTTCAATCACGGCATCAATATCATTCATGAATTTATCAGTGAGTTCCTGATAGGCGGAGTCTTTCTGAAGTTTCAGCATTTTGAAACCGGTAATTTTTTCCATCTGACCTTCGGTCAGGATGCTGAAATCCGCAAAAATCTGAGCAAAACCAAGCATCCCTTTCCCTACTGAAGTGTACTCGATACGTTCGTCGTCCGAGTATTTCCTGAAAAGTTTTTCAAGTGACTGAGCCTGACCTGCCGACGTGAAAAACACCAGAATTGCCAAAATTGATAATGTCTTTCTCATAATTCCATTTTTAAATAATTGTTTTGAAAAATTCAACTGCTTAATTACATTATCAAAATTCGTTCCAAAATCACAGTAATCTTTTGATTACTCTCAGGTGATGGCTGTACTCTCCATTCTGCGAAGAGATAATGCCTTGTGAATCAATTATTTCCTTTTTTACACATCCGGATGCATGGATAATCTGATGTGAATTTATGAGTATGCCTGTATGAATGATGCTTCCTTCGGAATTTGCGAAAAAAGCCAGATCGCCCGGTTGAACTTCCGAGAGAAAATCAACCACCGTACCGAGTTCTACCTGCTGCGAGGCATCACGTGGCAAATAAATGCCTGCCATCGAATATACCACCTGCGTGAGACCCGAGCAATCCATGCCGAACAGGCTTTTGCCGCCCCAGAGGTAAGGTGCATTGATATACTGATGCGCAAGTTCCACGATGAGCTGAGCATGACCGCTTTTGGTGTAAACCGGTTCTGTCTGCGCTATCTGGTAGATTTCTCCGAGCAGTTCGAACTGATCACGATCAATCCGGGGCAGCATACTACCGCCCGGCAGCGTTATTTTTTCCACACTCGACGTCTTAAAACATACCACAAGCGGCATTCTGGTAGCTATGAATCCGGATGTATCTGTCATTTCTCCGGTGAAATGTTTTGGAAATAAACTTTTTTTTCCAATCCAGCCCTCGTAGCCGTCGCTGAGATTTTTTACAAAATACCAGTTATCTGTTGTTTCCAGGATCTCAATTTGCTGCCCAAAAAGCAATTGAGAGACCATTTCATACTGATCTCCGGCTTCTTTGCGCATGGGTATCAGGGGCATTGTAATGATAGTGAACATGTCAGGTTTTATTTGATTTACAAGGTGTATTTTTTACAAAAATAAATAAACTTAAAACAAATCGGTTATTATTCTTGTTTTTTTTATAGTTTTGTGTGATTTATTCGGATGAAGTAAGTTATTACAACTTAATCATCCACGCCAACAACTCAAAGATGAATATAAAATTAACGAAAGAAAAAATAAACTTATTTACCCGTATCGGACTTTTTGTTTCGGTAGTTGTAATAATTGTTCTGTTATTTCCCAAGGATAAAAAGTTCAAGTACCAATATGAGATAGGTAAGCCCTGGACTTATGAACTCATCACTGCTTCTTTCGACTTTCCGATATATAAAACAGATGAGCAACTGGAAGCTGACAGAAAAGAATTACTGTCGGCATATACTCCTTATTTTCAGTACGATGAAGAAGTGGCCGGCCGGCAAAAGGAGAAATGGCTGAACGACTGGAGCAAAAAAAATCCGGAACCACCCGCTTATTCGGCTTATGTGGAAAGAAAATTGAACGAGATATTTAAGAAAGGCATTATTTCGTCGGGCGTGTATGAGCAGCTGATGAGCAACAACCGGAAAAACATAGTAAAAGTATACAAGGACCGCAAAACTGAAATTATTTCCACAGAAGATATTTACACACCCAAGTCGGCCTATGAGGAAATAGTGATGAATAAGCCGGATTATATCAGTGTCCAGGATTTGAGCTCGTACAATCTGAATCTGTATCTGATTGATAATCTTCGGTTTGACAGTATTACCTCTCAAAACGTAAGAGATGACATGGTGAAAAATCTTTCGTTGACTTCGGGGATGGTGCAGACGGGCGAAAAAATAATTGACAGAGGTGAAATTGTTTCGCCTGTCACTTATTCAATCCTGAATTCGATGAAAATCGAAACCCAAAAAAGAAATACAGCCTTCAAAGAATCGGGTTATGTAATTGTAGGAGAGCTTATTATAGTTATTGGGCTTATTTTATTGCTTACATTGTATTTATACCTTTTCCGTCAGAATCTGTTCGAAAATCTGAACAACCTGCTTTTCATCGCTCTGATGATTTTGTTTGTTATCGGGCTTGCATCCATTGTGCTCAGATTCACCAATCTCGGTATTTATATCGTACCCTTTACGATGCTGCCTATCATCATTCGGGTATTTTTTGATTCGCGAACTGCTCTTTTTGCCCATTTCATCACCATGCTGATAATATCATTCATGGTTGATAATCCGTTCACATTTATCGTATTGCAGATAATAGCTGGAATGACCGCAGTATCCGGACTCAAAGATCTTACTGCCCGATCGCAGCTTACTCAGACCGCCTTCTATATCTTTATCAGCTATTCGGTGATGTATCTGGCTACCGAACTGATTTCCGAAGGTGCTATCAACCGGATTTATTTCATGCCCCTGGCTTATTTTGCCATCAGTTCGGCTTTGCTGCTGCTGGCATATGTGCTGATTTATTTATTTGAAAAAATTTTCAACCTCATTTCGGCCATTACGCTGGTCGAACTGACGAATATCAACAGTGATCTGATGATTCGGTTTGCAGAAAACGCTCCGGGCACTTTCCAACATTCACTTCAGGTGTCCAATCTTGCCACCGAAGCAGCCAAGAAAATAGGTGCTAACAGTTTACTGGTTCGTACCGGCGCATTGTATCACGATATCGGGAAAATGATTAATCCGCAGTATTTTATTGAAAATCAGGTGGGAGCATCCAATCCGCTGCTCGAAATGAACTACGTGCAGGCAGCACAGGCCATAATCAGACATGTGCCTGATGGCGTCATTCTGGCCAAAAAACATGGATTGCCCGATCAGATTATTGGATTTATCACCACACATCATGGGCGTACTAAAACTAAATTTTTCTACAATTCATTCGTTAATGATAATCCCGGAATAACACCCGACGAAGAAAAGTTTACCTACCCCGGTCCGCTTCCATACAGCAAGGAAACTGCCATTCTGATGATGTCGGATGCAGTGGAGGCACGCTCGCGCACGCTGGGCGAATATACAGAAGAAAGCATCAGCAAAATGGTGGACAGCATGATTGACTCGCAAATAGCTGACGGACAGTTCAAAGATGCACCCATCAGTTTCAAGGATGTGGAAACCGTGAAAAAAGTACTTACCGAAAAAATCAAAAATATTTACCACTCACGAATTGCCTACCCAGAACTGAATAAGGATATTGCAGTAAAATAATACCAAATATTTTGTTGCGTGTAAATAACTTACTATCAAATGAATACAATTACAAAATCATTTCTCCTGTTCTGTTTTTTGATAAATTCAAATATGCTTTTTTCTGAATCGCTTCCGAACGTGAAATCAGGCAGTATCGTACGGTTGAATGTGGCTTCGAAATATGCAGAGGCCAAAACAGTTGATGTCTGGTTACCACCCGGTTATTCAACCGAAAATAAATACAGTGTGGTATATATGCACGACGGTCAAATGCTTTTTGACAGCACTAAAACCTGGAACCGGAAAGAATGGCAGGTGGATGAAGTTGCGGCGGAACTGATCAAAAACGGGCAGATAAAAGACTGTATTATAGCTGGAGTGTGGAACAGCAATGAAAACCGCATTTCGGAATATATGCCCACTAAAATATTCAATCAGCTGCCTGATTCAATCCGGGCTGTTTTTTCTGAAAAATATTGCAACAAGCGGGGTGCGCAGGGTGATGCTTACCTGCAATTTCTGGTACACGAACTGAAGCCGTTGATTGATTCACGGTTTTCGACTCTGCCTGATGCCGGCAATACAATTATCATGGGCTCAAGTATGGGCGGGCTCATTTCTGCCTATGCTATCTGCGAGTATCCCGGGGTTTTCGGAAAGGCAGCCTGCATGTCAACTTCGTGGTTGAATTTTATCGATTATCGGATTTCGCTGGCTGCTTTACAGTATCTGAGCGAACATTTACCCGATTGCGCCGGTCATCAGATTTACATGGATTACGGTTCGGGTGAGGCAGACTGGAAATATGCTGTAAGTCAGCAATATGCAGATTACATAATCAAATCAAAAGGATTTGACGAGCGCGGTTTTATGTCGAAAGTGTTTGAAAACGCCATTCACGACGAAATTTCATGGAGCAGACGATTACATGTGCCTCTTGAGTTTCTGTTGAAAAAATAAAAAAGGAAAGTTTCATGAAAAAACCTTCCTTTCAGCATGTAATCTGTCGTGTGAACTTTGGTAAATCAGCCTGACTTATTCCCGTTTTTTTTTGTCAGATTCGAAGGGCAAATCACCTGTTTTCAATCCCATTTCTTCGCCTGTCTTTAGCATGAATTCTTTAGCAGCTTCGTACTCATTGGGGATAATGCCATCCAGAATGGCATCTTTAATTTTCATTTTAATTTCACCGACTGTATTGCAGGCAGGCAGGGCAAAAGTTTCCATGATTTCTTTACCGTCAATGGGTGGCTGAAAATTGCGCACACGGTCTTTTTCTTCAATATCTTTCAGTTTCTCGCTTACCAGCTGAAAATTCTGACGATACCGGCGTACTTTTTCCGGATTTTTGGACGTGATATCCGCGTTGCAAAGAAGCATCAGATCATCGATATCATCACCGGCTTCAAAAAGCAGCCGACGTACGGCCGAATCGGTCACTTCATCTTCGCTCAGCACGATTGGACGCATGTGCAGTCCGACCATTTTTTGCACATACTTCATTTTTTCATTCGAAGGCAGCTTCATTTTGCTGAAAATCTCAGGGATCATCTTTTCGCCGATGAAATTATGGTTGTGGAAAGTCCAGCCCAGTTTCGGATCAAATTTCTTTGTTCTCGGTTTCCCGATATCGTGGAGCAGAGCTGACCACCTCAGCCAGAGGTTATCCGACCTGGTGGCAAGTTCATCGAGCACGGCAAGCGTATGGTAAAAATTGTCTTTGTGTCCTACACCGTCTTTGGTTTCGGCGCCTTTCAGCGCAAGCAGTTCCGGAAAAATAAGTTGCAGTAATCCTGTTTTTTCCAGTAGAATAAACCCGACAGACGGTTTAGGCGACAGGATGATTTTATTCAATTCGTCGGCTACACGCTCTTTGGTAATGATTTTGATCCGGTCTTTGTTTCGTGTAATAGCATCAAATGTTCTCTCTTCGAGAAAAAACCGGAGCTGTGACGCGAATCGGATGCCCCGCATCATACGCAGCGGATCGTCGGAGAAAGTAATATCGGGATTGAGGGGAGTGCGTATGACAAAGTTTTTGAGGTCTTCCAGTCCGTTGAACGGATCGACGAGTTCACCGTACCGGTTTTGATTCAGACACAGAGCGAGCGCATTGATGGTGAAGTCACGGCGGTTCTGGTCGTCTTCCAGCGTGCCGTCTTCCACAATCGGATTGCGTGAATCCTGCCTGTACGATTCCTTGCGGGCACCTACAAATTCCACTTCCCAGTCGTGGGTTTTGATTTGAGCGGTGCCGTAGGTTTTGAAAAAGGAGAATTTTGCTTTTTTGCCCAGTTTTTTATAAACCTTCTCAGCCAGAGCTATTCCGCTCCCAACTGTCACTATGTCAATGTCTTTCGACGGTCGATGGAGGAACAGATCTCTGACAAATCCACCGATGACATACGTTTCTAATCCCATTTCATCCGCAGTTTCTGATATCAGTATGAAAATTTTATCCTGTAGTTTTTCCTGCATGTAATTGTTTTTTTCGTAATACAAAATTAGTGGTTTTTGGGGGAATGAACAAAAAGAGTGACAGAATGAAAAAAAATAGCGTGTACGGGTAAAATTATCCTCCGAATTGAAGGATTGAAGAATATCCTTATTAACTTTGAACATAATAAAAATTGTTATTCACCAACCTTTAAAAAACCAAAACGACACCGTCTGAAATCAGTAACGTTAAAATTTTACGTATCTTTGTATTCTTAAACAGACGTCAGATATCAGATTTTCAGTACATAGAATTTCATTGTTAGCCTGAAATCGATAATTCCGGCGTCAGATAGCTGAAAATAAAATGAAACGAGCCATTTTTCCAGGTACTTTCGATCCGTTCACCATCGGGCATTACAGCATTGTAATGCGAGGTTTGAACCTTTTTGATCAAATAATAATCGGCATCGGTATGAATCAGTCCAAAAAAACACTGTTTGACATGGACAACAGGGTGAATATGATTCGTCAGGCTTTTAAGAACGAACCGCGGGTATCTATAGAGACCTATGACAGCCTGACCATTGATTTTGCGGATGCTATGGGAGCGAAGTATATTTTGCGAGGTTTGCGCACAGTTTCCGATTTTGAGTACGAACATACAATTGCGAATGCCAACCGTCAACTGAATGGTCTGGAGACCGTACTGCTATTCACAGAAACAGAATATTCATTTATTTCATCCACTGTGGTACGCGATTTGATAAGGTACGGCAGAGATATCAGCGGCTTCTTACCTCCCGGGGTAATCTGTCCGCCAATTCCCTGAGGAATAGTGATTTGAGTTTGTCTTTAAGCACTTAACGCTGCTAAACACATTTTTTTGTTTACATTTCTATTATAAAATGAGTCAATTCACATTAAAAGAAAATATATAAAATGTCAATTCATTTCAGAAAACTTAATATTGCACCTGGATATACCTCCTACAGGGTATTAGCGAACATTTTTCTTTTGTATTTCATTGCATTTTCGCTCTCTTCGCAAACCAAAGATGAAAAGTATTTCAAAATAAATAAGAACCTGAGTGTATTCAATAGCATACTACGAGAGTTGGATGCTTACTATGTGGATACACTGGACTACGACAAAGTAGTGCTCACGGGTATCAACAGCATGCTTTCGTCGCTTGATCCTTATACGGTTTACATGCCTGAGGAAATGAACGATGATCTGAAAATGATGACCACCGGTGAATATGCCGGAATTGGAGCTCTGATTATGCAGAAAGACGGCCGCATGGTCATTTCGGAGCCGTATGAAGGTATGCCCGCACAGAAAAACGGACTTCGCGCCGGAGATGTAATTCTGGAAGTGGACGGTGTAAGTGCAACCGGCAAAACTACTGCTCAGGTAAGTGAGATGCTGAAAGGAAAAAACGGAACAGAAATTACGATTAAAATAGAACGCTGGAACGAGAAAAAACCAATCGTGAAGAAATTTATACGTGAAAATATCCAGTTCAATCCGGTAACTTATTATGCGGTGCTCGGAAATGGTGTGGGTTACCTGATGCTCAATGATTTCACCGATAAAGCCGCCCTTGAATTCAAAAATGCTGTAAACGACATGATGAAAACCGGTCAGATAAAATCGCTGATTGTGGATGTGAGAAACAATCCGGGCGGTTTGGTCGACGAAGCAGTGAAGATTATGGGCTATTTTGTGCCGAAAGGAACATCCATTGTATCCACAAAAGGCCGTAATTTCGAAACCGATCGCACTTATAAGACACCTTCCGACCCTGTTTTTCCGGAAATGAAAATTGCCGTGATGGTCAACAGAGGCTCGGCATCAGCTTCCGAAATTCTGGCCGGAGCCCTCCAGGATCTCGACCGTGGAATTGTAATCGGGGAGCGTACATTCGGCAAAGGACTGGTACAGAGCATTCGACCGGTTGGTTATGGTGGAAATATAAAAGTGACCATGGCTAAGTATTACACACCTAGCGGAAGATGCGTACAGGCGCTGGATTACAGCCATCGAAACGAAGATGGAAGCGTCGGACGTATTCCCGACAGTCTGACCACCGCTTTCAAAACCGCTAACGGACGAATAGTAAGAGACGGTGGTGGAGTTTTACCCGACAGCGTGACTACCGATTCCCGCAAACTGAACATTGCCTATTACATTCTTATGCAGAACCACTATTTTGATTATGCCACCCGGTACGCTCAAAAACACAAAAGTATAGCTTCACCCGATAAATTCAGTCTGACAGATGCCGAATTCAACGATTTCGTAAACTATCTGGTCAACGAAAAGAAATTTACATACACTACTCAAACCGAAAATTATTTCAAACAACTTGCCGAAGTAGCTGAATTTGAAGGTTTTGACCAAACAGCCAAAGCCGAATTTGACGCTCTGAAAGCCAGACTGATGCCCGATGTGGAAAAAAATATCCGCGACAACAGAAAGGAAATAGAGGAAATGCTCACCGTGGAAATTATTCAAAGATACTATTTCCAGAAAGGTCAGGTGCAGTACATGCTCAAGGATGACACTGACCTGAAAGTGGCCACCGATTTTCTTAAAAACAACAGCAGGTACAATCAGGTGTTGAAAAAACAGGGATAACATGTTTTTTAAAAACCGAATCCGATATTATAAATTTCCATTAAACTCTTTACAAAGTTGGATTATTCAAAAATACCTTCACCCTGCTATGTGATTGAAGAGCAGTCATTTCGCCGGAATTTAGCACTAATTAGCTCTGTTGCCCAACGTGCTGAAGTCGAAATTATTCTTGCATTCAAGGCATTCGCTATGTGGTCTGTTTTCCCTGTTGTACGTGAATATGTGCAGTGCAGTACAGCCAGTTCGCTCTCCGAAGCACGTCTGGCTTATGAGGAGATGGGAAGCAAAGCTCACACGTATGCACCTGCGTATTCCGAAGCAGAATTCCCTGAAATAATGAGTCTGAGCAGCCACATTACATTCAATTCTTTGTCGCAGTTTCAGAAATTCTATCCGTACACACTTGGTAAAAATATATCCTGCGGACTGAGGATAAATCCTGAATATTCGGACGTCGAAACCGATTTATACAATCCCTGTGCTCCCGGTTCCCGATTGGGAGTGGTGGCCGATTTGCTGGGCGATCATTTACCCGAAGGGGTAGAAGGGCTTCATTTTCATACACTTTGTGAATCCAATTCATTTGATCTGGAGAAAACACTGGCCGTTATAGATGAAAAATTCGGGAAATATTTCCCGCAAATTAAGTGGCTCAACATGGGAGGTGGCCACCTGATGACACATAAGGATTACGATGTGGAACATTTGATTACTTTGCTGAAAAATTTCAGGGCAAAATATCCGCACTTGCATATTATTCTGGAGCCCGGAAGTGCATTTGCGTGGCAGACCGGATTTTTGCTCTCCACTGTTTTGGATGTCGTTGAAAATAAAGGAATTAAGACTGCCATGCTCGATGTATCATTCTCGTGCCACATGCCCGATTGCCTCGAAATGCCCTATAAACCGGCCATCAGAGGAGCCTCGGATGTCATATCCGGAAAACCGGCTTACCGCATGGGAGGCAACAGTTGCCTGTCGGGTGATTTTTATGGTTCCTGGTCGTTTGAAAACGAACTGAAGGTAGGTGATCAGGTAATATTTGAAGACATGATACATTATACGATGGTAAAAACCACTATGTTCAACGGGGTGACACATCCCTCCATCGGTATTCTGACCAAAGAAAATGAGTTCAAACTGATCCGGAGATTTGGTTATGAAGATTATAAAAACAGAATATCTTGATAATTAGTTGTTTAATTCGTTTTTGTGTAAAAACTAAAATTAATTTGGTGTTTAAGTTTTATTGATTTACTTTTGTGTGTTCAAAAAAAGAGCAGGAATGAGGTTTCATTTTTGTTCAACAAATTAAATAAACCGACTTTTTTAAAAAGTAAAAAATGGGAAAAGTATTAGTCATAGGTGCCGGAGGTGTAGGGACTGTAGTCGTTCATAAAATTGCTCAAAATCCGGATGTGTTTACAGAAGTAATGCTGGCAAGTCGCACAAAATCAAAATGCGATGCAATAGCCGCCGACATTAAAAAACGGTATCATATTGATATAAAAACAGCTCAGGTAGATGCCGATCAGGTTGACGACCTGGTAGCATTGCTGAAAAGTTTTCAGCCTGAAATCCTTATCAACGTGGCATTGCCGTATCAGGATCTGACCATTATGGAGGCTTGTCTGCAAGCAGGCGTCAATTACCTGGATACAGCCAACTACGAACCAAAGGATGAAGCTAAATACGAATACAGCTGGCAGTGGGCATATCACGATAAATTCAAAAAAGCCGGACTTACCGCTATTCTTGGATGCGGATTCGACCCGGGTGTAACCAGCGTTTTCACTGCTTACGCCGCCAAACAACATTTTGACGAAATACATTTTCTGGATATTGTGGATTGTAATGCAGGTGACCACGGCAAACCTTTTGCCACAAACTTCAATCCCGAAATCAACATCCGTGAGGTGACCCAGAAAGGTAAATATTATGAAAACGGCAAATGGATTGAAACAGAGCCACACGCTGTACACAAACCTTTGAATTATCCGGAAATCGGTGCCAAAGAATCGTATGTGATTTATCACGAAGAACTGGAATCGCTGGTGAAAAACTTCCCGACCATCAAAAGGGCACGTTTTTGGATGACTTTCGGGCAGGAATACCTCACACATCTGCGTGTAATTCAGAATATCGGCATGGCGCGCATCGACGAAATAGATTACAACGGATGCAAAATAGTGCCCATTCAGTTTCTGAAAGCCGTTTTACCCAACCCCGGTGACCTGGGCGAAAATTACAAAGGCAAGACCTCCATCGGCTGCCGCATCAAAGGATTCAAAAACGGTAACGTAAAGACATACTATATTTACAACAATTGCAGTCATGAAGCCGCCTACAAGGAAACCGGCACACAAGCTGTAAGCTACACCACCGGAGTGCCCGCCATGATTGGCGCCATGATGTTTCTCACAGGTGAATGGAGCAAACCGGGTGTATACAACGTTGAACAGTTTAATCCCAATCCATTCATGGAACAACTTAACAAACAGGGACTTCCGTGGAAAGAGCTGCATGATGTGGATCTGGAATTATGATCCAAAAATAATAAATAATTGATAATAAGGATATTGAGAAATCGGTATCCTTATTTTTTTACCATCCTTTCTCAGGAATGTATGAACGACTTGCAGAATCCATAATTTAGCAGTAATTTCAAGCACTTTATGCTGATCGTTGAATTTATTCAATTTAAATGCACTTATTAGAGTTATTTTTTACCTTAACAATCTTCAAATTGAAAGAAAATGAGAAGGATATTCATCTTTTTACCTCTTTTTTGTTCATTTTTTACTTTTGCCAATGCACAGACACCCATTGATTTTGTCAGCACATTAGTTGGTACTCAATCCAAACATTCCCTTTCCACCGGCAATACTTATCCGGCTATAGCACTGCCATGGGGAATGAATTTCTGGACACCGCAAACCGGAAAAATGGGCGATGGATGGGTTTATGCCTACGATGCCGACAAAATTCGCGGTTTCAAACAAACTCATCAGCCAAGTCCGTGGATGAATGATTACGGCCAGTTTTCGATTATGCCGATGACCGGAAAACCCATATTCGACGAAGAAAAGCGGGCAAGCTGGTTTTCACACAAGGCAGAAATAGCTAAGCCACATTATTATAGAGTCTATCTTGCTGATTACGATGTTGTTACCGAGATTGTGCCTACAGAAAGAGCCGCCATGTTCCGGTTTACATTTCCTCAAAACGCTAATTCATACGTTTTATTAGATGCTTTTGATAAAGGCTCGTATGTCAAAATTATTCCAAACGAAAATAAAATTATGGGTTTTACTACTAAAAATAGCGGAGGAGTGCCCGATAATTTTATAAATTACTTTGTAATAAAATTCGATAAATCATTCACTTATAAATCGGTAGTCGAAAACGGCGAAATAAAAAATAACGACCTAGAAGCAAACGCAAACCATGCAGGTGCAATAATCGGTTTTTCCACCCAAAGAGGCGAAAAGGTTCATGTCCGGGTAGCTTCATCATTCATAAGCTACGAACAGGCAGAATTGAATTTGAAAGAATTAGGTAATCGAAGTTTCGACCAAATAAAAGAGCACGGAGAAAAACGATGGAACGAAATTCTCGGCAAGATAGAAGTTGAAACTACCAATATCGACCAGTTACGCACTTTTTACTCCAGCCTTTATCGTTCGGTGCTTTTTCCGCGGAGTTTTTTTGAATATGACAAAGAGGGAAACATTGTGCATTACAGTCCCTACAACGGCAAAGTGTTGCCCGGATACATGTTCACCGATACCGGATTTTGGGATACATTCCGTGGCCTGTTTCCACTTTTGAACCTGCTATATCCCGAAATGAACCGAAAAATGCAGGAAGGATTGATCAATGCTTACAAGGAAAGCGGGTTTTTCCCCGAATGGGCAAGTCCCGGTCACAGACCTGTCATGGTTGGGAATAACTCTGCTTCGGTTTTAGCCGATGCTTATTTGCAGGGCAATAAAGTGAAAGAACCGGATGTACTTTGGGAAGGAATTGTGAAAACTGCAAACAGTGTTCACCCGAAAGTATCATCCACCGGAAGGTTGGGCTACGAATATTACAATCGACTGGGATATGTACCCTGTGATGTGGGTATCAGGGAAAATGCCGCACGAACACTGGAATATGCATACGACGACTGGTGTATTTATCAACTCGGTAAAGCGTTGGGAAAACCCGAAAAAGAAATTGAAGTGTATGCCAAACGCAGTCAGAATTATCGGAATCTTTTCAATAAAAAATACAACCTGATGGTAGGGAAGATGGAAAACGGAGCATTCAGTGAACCTTTCAGTCCCTTCAAATGGGGCGGCGATTTTACCGAAGGAAATTCGCTCCATTACACCTGGTCTGTTTTCCACGATCCGCAGGGCTTGATTGAGTTGATGGGAGGAAAGAAAACATTTAATCAGATGCTGGATACCGTATTCTCGTTGCCGCCTGTATTTGACGATAGTTACTATGGCTTTACCATTCATGAAATCCGCGAAATGCAGATAATGAATATGGGAAATTACGCCCACGGCAACCAACCCATCCAACACATGATTTATCTTTACAATTATTCCGGAGCGCCCTGGAAAGCACAATTTCACCTCAGGGAAGTAATGGACAAGATGTACACACCTGCACCTGACGGCTATTGTGGCGACGAGGATAACGGTCAAACTTCAGCCTGGTATGTTTTTTCGGCCCTGGGGTTTTATCCCGTTTGTCCCGGTAGCGGACAATACGTGCTGGGCTCGCCCATTTTCCCAAAAGCCACCATTCAACTGGAAAATGGCAAAAAAGTGGAAATTACTTCTGTCAATAATAAAAAAGAAAATGTGTATGTGAAAGCTTTGAAAGTGAATGGCAAGAACTACACCCGCAATTTTCTGGAAATTAACACGTTGAAGAAAGGAATGAAACTGAATTTCCGGATGGACAATGAACCAGATTTTACACGCGGCACAAAACAAAGTGATGAACCGTATTCGTTTTCAAATCAAAAATATTAAGGAAAAAATAGCTCATTATGCCGTAAGAAATCCAACAAGGATAACCTCACTTACGTTTCGAACAGACAGAGGAAAAAAACCTTGAAAGAAAAATAATATTTTTAAGAAAAGCAGGTTGCTTA
>ERZ1645192.455-NODE-455-length-33680-cov-43.435123_pt1 | contig 33680 bp, 35 predicted proteins | sample MGYA00575354_ERZ1645192 | MGnify/ENA primary metagenome ERZ1645192 (study PRJEB40844, sample SAMN11349763) | freshwater sediment metagenome | isolation source: river sediment | host: Sediment | place: India: Faizupur Khadar , New Delhi | collected 2017-02-21 ...
CGCGCCCGTCAGATCGAGCGCAGGATGCCCCTCAGGGAGGGTGCCACCTCGTCCAGGAGCGCGGTGTATCCACCCCCGTACGAGTGGCCGGGCCAGATGCGGGTGGAGCCGGGAAGGCAAAGCAGGCGCTCGATGCTCTTCCTGATCGCCGCGGTGCTGCCCCCGGGGATGTCGGTGCGGCCGATGCCCTGGACGAAGATGGTGTCCCCGCAGACGAGGTGGCCGGGCCAGAAGAGGCAGATGGACCCGGGGGAGTGCCCGGGGGTGTGGAGCACCTGGATGTGGGAGCTTCCCAGCGAAAGGACCGTGTTTTCGGTGAGGGTGAAGGATATCTTTGGCGGTATGCTGACCGTGAACACCGCCGCCAGGGACGAGGTCACGATGCGCCGGAACAGCCCGCCCTCCTACTCGTGGGCGAGGATGGGGGCCCTGCCCGAAAACAGGCCGTTGCCCATGGTGTGGTCGGGGTGGGTGTGGGTGTTGATCACCGCTTTTACGTTCAGGGCCGAAAGGTCGACCTCGGGGCCGAAGTCCCCGGGCGGGTCCAGCACGAAGCACTCGCCCGATTCGGCGTCGGTGACGACATAGCTCAGGAGGGCGAACCCCGGGGTCGCTATCTGCCTGACGGTCAGCATGCGCAGGCGGTCCTCAGGCCCTCGTGGTGGAGACGATCCGGCTGAAGACCGGCAGCATGAGCGACGCGAGGACCACGCTCCCCGCAGCCTGGAGCACGTTCGCAGGCACTTCCGCGAAGGCGGCCTTCTGGTCGTACATGACCGTCTCGGCGAGGAAATACCCCAGGACCATCCAGGACGTGGCGGCGCAGAAGCTTGCCGCGAGCTTCCAGGTGATCCGGTCCTTCCTCGTCCCCAGCGCGTTTGCCAAGGACGCCGTCAGGATCGCCTCGAAGCCCTTGATCACCAGGGTCCACGGCGCCCACTGGGGATAGCCCCCCAGGATGTCCGCCAGGGCCGACCCGATCCCCCCGGCGATGAAGCCGCCCACCGGGCCGAAGAAGAGGGCCGCCAGGAGCACCATGCTGTCGCCGAGGTTCAGGTAGCCGTTGGTCTGGGGGATGGGGATGCGCACGATCATGGTGGCCACCGCCACCAGCGCCATGAAGAGGGCGAGGAGGGCGAAGTCGCGGACGCTCATCTCATGAGCCCCTCATGCACGCATGCGCCCGCGAAAGGCGGTCCAGAACCCTGTCCCTGCCCAGGGTGGCCATGATCTCGAAGATTCCCGGCGACACGGTTTTGCCCGTGAGGGCCACGCGCATGGGCTGAGCGAGGATCTTGAACTTGAGCCCGGTCTCCTCGAGCACGCCCCTCACGGCCTCCTCGAGACCCGCGTGCTCCCAGGGGTCCACCGTGCGGAGCTTCTCCACGAGCGTCCCGAAGGCGAGGGCGAGGTCGGGCTTGAAGAAGTCGCGCCTGAGCTCCGCGGGCGGCTCCTTCTCGGTGAAGTAGAAGTCGCCGAAATCGACGATCTCCTCGAGGGTCTTCGTCCGCTCCCGCACGTCGGTCACGACCTTCTGCAGGTATTCCCGATCGGGCACGGGGTATCCCTTGAGCTCGAGGAATTCGGGCACGAGAGCCGCGAGGCGGGCCGTGTCGCCGGTCTTGATGTAGTGGTGGTTGAGCCAGAGGAGCTTCTCGGGGTTGAACACCGCGGCGCTCTTGCCCACGTCGCCTATGTCGAAGAACTCGATGAGCTCTTCCCGGGAAAAGATCTCCTGGTCGCCGTGGGACCAGGACAGCCGCACGAGATAGTTCACCACGGCCTCGGGGAGGAAACCCATGTCCTTGTAGGCGGTGACCGAGGTGGCGCCGTGCCTCTTGGAGAGGCGGGTCTTGTCCGAGCCCAGGATCATGGGCACGTGGGCGAAATGGGGCAGGTCAAAGCCGAAGGCCTCGTAGATGAGCACCTGCCGCGGCGTGTTGTTCACGTGGTCGTCGCCGCGGATGACGTGGGTCATCTCCATGAGGGCGTCGTCGATGACCACGCTCACGTTGTAGGTGGGCATGTCGTCGGACCTCAGGAGGATGAAGTCGTCGAGCTCCTCGTTGGACACCGTGACCCTGCCCTTGATCTGGTCGTCGAAGGAGGTGGCCCCGCTCCCGGGCGTGGCGAAGCGGATCACCCTGCCGGGGCCCGGGCCGAGCCCCTTGTGCCTGCAGGTCCGGTTGTACCTGGGCTTGTCGCCTTTCTCCAGGGCCTGGGAGCGCATGGCCTCGAGGGCTTCCGGGCTGCACTCGCACCAGTAGGCCTTGCCCTGGTCCACGAGCTTGTGGATGTACTCCCGGTACAGGTCGAGGCGCTTCGACTGGTAGAAGGGGCCCTCGTCCCAGTCGAGGCCGAGCCACAGCATGGCGTCGAGGATCTGCCTGGTCGATTCTTCCGTGGACCGCTGGGCGTCGGTGTCCTCCACCCTGAGGATGAAGTCGCCGCCGGTGTGCCGGGCGTAGAGCCAGGAGAAGAGGGCCGTTCGGACCCCGCCGATGTGGAGATACCCCGTGGGGGAGGGGGCGAAGCGCGTTCTGACTTTCCTAACCGTCATGTCAACCTCCAACCGTTGATTTGATGAAGTTGAGCAGGCCGCCCTGCTTGAGGATCTCCCGTTCCCGGTCGGAAACCCCCAGCGAGCAGTCGAGGTCCGTGCCATTTTCGAGGTCCCGGGCCTTCAGGCCGGCCTTTCCGTCGATGGCGGCGAGAATGCCCGTGAGCGACACGCGCCCGCCCTTCCCGAGTGCGGCATAGGCCTCCGCGCTCACGGTGACGGGGAGGATCCCGAAGTTGATGAGGTTCGAGCGGTGGATCCGGGCGAAGGACCTGGCGAACACGGCCTTGATGCCCAGGTGCATGGGCGCGAGGGCGGCGTGCTCCCGGGACGAGCCCTGGCCGTAGTTGTCCCGGGCGAGGATGCAGCCCGGGCCGGCATCCCTGGCGCGGGAGGCGAAGTCGGGGTCGATGCCGGAGAACACGTAGCGGGAGATGGCGTCGATGTTCGAGCGCAGGGGCAGGATCTTGGCCCCGGCGGGCATGATGTCGTCGGTGGTGACGTTGTCCTCGAGCTTGAGCAGGACCGTGAGTTCGAGGCTGTCCTCCATGGGGCCGCGCCGGGGGAGGGGCTTGATGTTCGGCCCCCGGGTCACCTCCACCCGGGACCCGTCGGCAGCCGGCGGGATGATCAGGGAGTCGTCGATGGCGAATTTCCCGGGCAGCCTGATGGCGGGACATTTCCCCAGCTCCCGGGGATCGGTGACGCGGCCCGTCAGGGCGCAGGCCACCGCGGTCTCGGGTGAGGCGAGGAAGACGCCGGCGCTGGCCGTGCCCGACCTGCCGTGGAAGTTCCGGTTGAAGGTCCTGACGGAGACCGCGCCGGTCCGGGGCGCCTGGCCCATGCCGATGCAGGGGCCGCAGGCCGTCTCGAGGATGCGCGCGCCCGCACCGATGATGTGCGCGAGCGCCCCGTTCTGCGCCAGCATCGAGAGCACCTGCCGGGAGCCGGGCGCGATGGCCAGGCTCACGTCCGGGTGGATCTTCCTGCCCTCGAGCACGGCGGCCACCAGCATGAGGTCCTTGAGGGACGAGTTCGTGCACGAGCCGATGAGCACCTGGTCCACCGGCCGGCCGGCGAGCTCGCGCACGGGGGAGACGTTGTCCGGGCTGTGGGGGCACGCGGCCAGGGGTTCGATGGCCGCGAGGTCGATCTCGACCGTTTCGTCGTACACCGCCCCTTTGTCGGCGGCGCAGGCCTTCCAGCTCTCCCGTCTTCCCTGTGCGGCCAGAAACGCCCTCGTGACCCCGTCGCTGGGGAAGATCGAGGTGGTCGCCCCGAGCTCCGCGCCCATGTTCGTGATGGTGGCGCGTTCGGGGACGCTCAGGGTTTTCACCCCGTCGCCCGCGTACTCGAAGATCCTTCCCACGCCCCCCTTCACCGTGAGGCGCCGGAGCAGCTCCAGGATGACGTCCTTGGCGCTCACCCACTCGCCCAGGCGGTTCTTCAGGATGACCCCCACGACCTCCGGCCTGGGGATGGAAAACGGCATGCCCGCCATGGCCGAGGCCACGTCGAGGCCGCCCGCGCCGATGGCCAGCATGCCGATGCCCCCGGCCGTGGGGGTGTGGCTGTCCGAGCCCAGCAGCGTCTTGCCGGGGGCGGCGAAGCGCTCGAGGTGCACCTGGTGGCAGATGCCGTTGCCCGGCCTGGAGAACCAGATGCCGTACTTCCTCGCCACGTCCTGGAGGAACCGGTGGTCGTCCGCGTTCTCGAAGCCCGACTGGAGGGTGTTGTGGTCCACATAGCTCACCGAGAGCTCGGTTCTGACGCGCTCGATGCCGATGGCCTCGAACTCGAGGTACGCCATGGTGCCCGTGGCGTCCTGGGTCAGGGTCTGGTCTATCCTGAGGGCGCATTCGCGGTCGTTTTTCTCCACCGCGTGGGAGTCGATGATCTTTTGTGCCAGTGTCTTTGCCATGCCCGCTCCATATCTTATAATAGTACCTCTCTAATTGATGAGGAATGCCGAAGTCAACACCATCGGGAAAAGGGCGGGCACAATCGATGGGAAGCCTCTCGAGAGGCCTGTGCCGGATACCGGTGGTGGACCAGGGCAGACTGGTGGGGGCACAATCGATAAGAAGCCCTCGAGGGGCCTGTGGGGCAAAGTGGCATCAGGGGCCCGGCGACGACGCCCAAGGGCGGATGCTTTCCCGCCGGGGGAGTCGTGCGAAGGCCGTGGCGAGCGGCCGCATCACCGGGGGAGTCGTGCAGCCGGAGCCGTGGCTGCACCTGCAAGCGCTCAAAGCCCGCCTGGTGCGTCGATCAAAAAATCCCCTCCATAATAACAAAAACGAGGCCTCATTCACAAGAAATTTCTACTTGCAGAACAGGGGACATTTGTGTATGTTTTGAATCGTGATTCAGAATAGTTCTCTGAATTCATAATTAAAAATTCAAAAGGAGTGTGGGATGAGCAGATTAGTGACCTTTGTTTCAGTTGCCGTTATGGTTTTCGCAGTATCCAGCGTTGCTTTCGCCGCAGATGCAGCAGCGGCGGGGTATACAGACTGGGCCAAGGTGATTTTCGTAGGTGTGTCGGTCATCGCGGCGGGCTTGTGCATGGGACTGGGTACCGTGGGACCAGGCCTTGGCATGGGTCAGGCAACAGCCGGTGCAAGTGAGGCGGTCGGGCGCAATCCTGAGGCCCAGGGCAAAATCATGCTTACCATGATGGTCGGTCTTGCCATGACTGAGTCCATTGCAATCTACGCCCTCGTTGTTACGCTTATCATTCTGTACGCAAACCCCTTCAAAGCAATCATAATGGGTTAGGAAAAGCGGTATCGATGATCCCAAGGAAGCCGGCAGACACCATGATTCATCCCCCTACACCGGGGATGTGCGGAGGAGAGGGACGGCGGGCTTGAACCCTTTGGGATTTCAGATGGTTGTTTTTTCCAGGTGATAAGTAGAACATGGTGGGTTGTCGATACTCAATCGGTTGCATAAGACGTTCAGGAGATTGATATGGAGCAGGAAGCAAAGACCAATTTCAGTTTTGCCAGTATTGCCGTGAGCTTTTTCATCCTCATTGTGCTTCCCCTTACAATCACCGGTGTTATCATCAGCAAAGGGGTTGTCAAGGTGGGCGAGGAGGCGACACAGGCAAATTTACGCATTCTCGACGACAGCCAGAAGCTGTCGATAGGGGGGCGTGCCCAGAATATCGCGGATGCGGTCGCTCAGTTCCTCTCCGATACAGAGAAGGATATCCGGATAGCCTCGATTCTTCCCCGGGACGAGAATTCGTACACCACGTTTCTCAGGTCAAACACCAGGGGTGTCGTGGAGGCTTCCAAGGTCGGGATCGTCAAGATTCCCGTGCCCGTCTTCCGGGAGATCGCCTTCTTGAACAAAGAGGGGATGGAGGTTCTCAGGGTTACCAATGAGGGTGTCGTTCCGCAGGACAAGCTCAGGAACATGTCCAGTCCCGTAAACGGAGAGTTCGGATCTGAAGACTATTTTCTCAAGGCCAAGGGTATGGCCCCCGGTGAGTTTTACATGGGCCCGGTTGTCGGCCGTCACGTGAACAAGGCCGAGGTGGCCGGCGGCAAAAAGTTTGACGGTATAATCCGGATGGCAGCGCCTGTTTTCGATTCCAACGGGTTCGCAGGGGTTGTCGAGCTGGCTTTGAATGCAGTGCATCTCATGGAGTTCACGAACCACATCATGCCGACGGAACCTGGTATGGTATACGCTCAGGTGAACACGGAGAACATGGATTACGCCTTCATGGTGGATCGAGACGGGTTCATCATCGCCCATCCCGATCAGTATCTGATCAGGGGCCTGGATGGAAGCAGCAACCCGGTCCCCGTTCTGGATGAGCAGAATTACAACCAGCTTTCCCAGTCCGGCGAAGGTGCCGAGAATGTCCTGAAGATGGGATTTCTCGACGAGAACCTTCCCAAGATCCACGCACTGGCAGCTGAGGGCAAGGCCGGTTCGCTCACCTACACGGTGGGCGACAAGAGGATCTTCATGGCGTATGCCCCGATCCCCTTCTACGGCGACGGGTTTTCCAAGCCGCAGGGTTTCGGCTGGCTGGGGATGGTGGTCGACATCGACAAGTATCACCACCTGAGCCAGGAGAAGGTCCAGGAGATCCAGCAGAAGGTTGAGAGATGGCAGAAGTCCAGCATCGTGGTGGTCTTCGTGTCCCTCATCCTGCTCTTCGCCATTGCCCTGATCCTTGCCCGCGGCCTGTACCGCTCGATCCAGAGCGCGAAGAAAGCGGAGCTGCAGAAGGGCCGCAAGTACGACGACGAAGACTAGATTTCAAGCGGTTCGATTTCAACAGGATATCGAAAGGGGTGACGCAGGTGCGTCACCCCTTTTGTGCTTCGGGCACGCACACCGCAGACCCTTCCCGCCAACACCCGAGAATCTTGAAGAGTCAGGCCCCATGCACCTGTTGACACAGGACGGCGATTCTGTTTATGTACGGTACTCACGATCGCAGCAATGGGAGAAGGATACATGCACTATATCCTCTTGATCATAAGCGCCGCCCTGGTGAACAACTTCGTGCTCTCTCGTTTCCTGGGGATCTGTCCTTTCATCGGGGTGTCGAAAAGCACGGACACCGCCATCGGGATGAGCATGGCCGTGGTGTTCGTCATCGCCCTGGCGTCTCTGGTGACCTGGCTCCTCAATCACTACATCCTCGTGGCCTTCGGGCTCGAGTATCTTCAGACCATCGTGTTCATCCTCGTCATCGCGTTCCTTGTCCAGCTCGTGGAGATGATCATCCAGAAGGTGAGCATGCCCCTGTACCAGGCCCTGGGCATCTACCTGCCGCTCATCACCACGAACTGCGCGGTGCTCGGCGTGGCGCTGCTCAACATCAACCTGAAGTACGACCTCCTCGAATCGGTCATCTTCGGCACGGGCTCCGCCGTGGGTTTCGGGCTGGCCCTGACCATCTTTGCCGGGATGCGGGAGGAACTTGAGCTCAGCAGCATCCCCAAGGTGTTCCAGGGGACGCCCATCGCGCTGATCACCGCCGGCATACTCTCCCTGGCCTTCATGGGGTTCTCGGGGCTGGTGAAATAGCATGCTCATCGCAACGCTGGTAGTCGGTGCAATCGGGGCGGTATGCGCCCTCATTCTCGGTATCTCGCTGGTGACCTTCGCAGTCAAGATGGACGCACGGGAAAAAGAGGTCGTGGAGATGCTTCCCGGGGCGAACTGCGGCGCCTGCGGGTTCGCCGGGTGCGCGGCCCTGGCCCACGAGATCACGGTCAATCCCGAAGCGCCCATGGCCTGTCCTGCGGTGAAGGAAGACACGATCAAAGCCATCGCGGCGCTTCTCGAGAGGGACATGGGCTCCCTCGAGCCGGCCGTGGCGTGCGTCAGGTGCAAGGGGGGCCCGCAGGAGGCGCCGTCCCGGTACGAGTACGTCGGACCGAGGGACTGCCGGAGCGCCCAGCTCGTCGCGGGGGGGCCCAAGGTTTGCCAGTACGGTTGTCTGGGCATGGGCTCCTGCGTGACCGTGTGCCTTTTCGACGCCATGGCCATGGGTGAGGACGGGCTGCCCCACGTGAATATCGACACGTGCACGGGGTGCGGCAAGTGCGTCGAAGCCTGCCCCAGGGGCATCATCGCCCTGGTCCCGAAAACCGGCACCTATTGCGTGAGCTGCATATCCGAAGACGCCCCGAAGGACATGAAGAAGATCTGCTCCGTGGGGTGCATCAAGTGCGGGATCTGCGCCGATGTCTGCCCCTTCGAGGCCATCACGGCCGAAAAGGGGAAGGCGGCCCTGATAGACCAGGACAGGTGCAGGAAGTGCGGGCTGTGCACGGGCGTCTGCCCGGTGAGCGTCATCACCGGCCGCACCGTTCCCGAAAAGGCGCGGATCATCCCCGGCGCGTGCATCGGCTGCGGCATCTGCGAGCAGGTCTGCCCCACGGAGGCCGTCTCCGGGAGGGCCAAGGAACCCTATTCGGTCGATCCCGGCACGTGCATCGGCTGCGGCCTGTGCCTGGCCAAATGCCCCGCTGACGCCATAGAGAGGTACAACGCATGAGCCCTTTCAAGGGAGGCGTTCATCCGCCCGAGGAGAAGGCCCTCGTCAGGGACAGGGCCATCGAAGACTTCCCCCTGGGCGCCCGGTACTCCGTGCCCGTCCAGCAGCACCTGGGGGCGCCGGCAAGGGCAATCGTCAAGGCAGGCGACGCGGTGAGAAAAGGGCAGGCCCTCTCCGAGCCCCAGGGGTACGTTTCCGTGCCCGTCCACGCCCCGACCTCGGGAACGGTGAAGGGCGTGGCGAAGGTCGTGCACCCGGTCACCGGCCTCCTGAGCCCCGGCGTGATCATCGAGGCCGACGGGAAAGACGAGTGGGCCGAAGGCCTGCCGCTTCGGCGCGACCCGTTCGCCATGGACAAAGGCGAGCTCCTGGAAGCCATCAGGGGGGCCGGCATCGTGGGCATGGGCGGTGCCACCTTCCCGACCCACGTGAAGCTCAACCCGCCGGAAGGGAAAACCATCGGCACCCTGATCATAAACGGCGTCGAGTGCGAGCCGTACCTGTCTTCCGACCACCGGCTCATGGTTGAGGAGCCCGAACGGGTGCTCAAGGGCATCCAGGTGGCCATGAGGGTGCTGGGCCTCGACAGGGCCGTCCTCGCCATCGAGGCCAACAAGCCCGACGCCATAAGGGTCATGAGGGAAAAGGCTCCCGGGGAGATCACGGTGAGCCCCTTGAGCGTCAAGTACCCCCAGGGCTCCGAGAAGCAGCTCATCAAAGCCCTCACCGGCCGCGAGGTCCCGTCGGGCGGGCTGCCCATGGACGTGGGGACCGTGGTCCAGAACTGCGGCACCTGCGCGGCCATCTGGGACGCCTGCAGCGCGGGCGTCCCCCTCATCGAGCGCATCACCTCGGTGACCGGGCGGGGGGTGAGGAACCCCAAGAACATCCGGGTGAGGGTGGGCACCCTGCTCAGGGACGTCATCGATTTCTGCGGCGGCCTCGATGGGGCGGCGAAGATCATCTTCGGCGGGCCCATGATGGGCATCGCCCAGTTCACCCAGGATATCCCCGTCATGAAGGGGACCTCGGGCATCCTGGTGCTCACGGAGAAAGACGCCGACATCGGCGGATACTCCCCGTGCATCTCCTGCGGCCGGTGCGTCGAGGCCTGCCCCATGGGGCTCATCCCCTCGACGCTGAGCAGGCTCGGCGAAAGGGACCTGTGGCAGGCTGCCCGGAAGAGCGGCCTCACGGACTGCATGGAGTGCGGGTGCTGCACCTACGTGTGCCCGGCCAGGAGGCCCATCGTGCACTTCATCAGGCACCTGAAGGCGCTCTCCCGGTCCGCGGGCTCGAAGCAGGCGAAAGGGGCATGAGATGAAAGACGTGTTCGTTTCCAGCTCGCCGCATATCCATTCCCCCGAGGACATCCCGTGGATCATGCGGCAGGTGGTCTATGCCCTGATGCCCGGCGCCCTGGTGGGCGTGTACTTCTTCGGCCTGCCTGCCCTGTCGGTCATCGCCGTTTCGATGATCTCCTGCGTGGCCGTGGAGGCGCTGTGGCAGAAAGGCATGAGAACGAAGGTCCAGGTGGGCGACTGGTCGGCGGCACTCACCGGCCTGCTCCTCGCCATGAACCTCCCCGCCGGCTGCCCCTGGTGGATGGTGGCCATCGGCTCGGCCGTGGCCATCGTGTTCGGCAAGCAGGTGTACGGTGGCATCGGGAGCAACCCCTTCAACCCGGCGCTGGTGGCGCGGGTGTTCCTCCTCATCTCCTTCCCGGTGGCCATGACCACCTGGCCTCGTCCCCGGCCCTTCTTCGAACAGGCAGCGGACGCGGTGACCGGCGCCACCCCCCTGGGGGCGCTGAAGACGGCCATATTCGAGCACCACACGATCACCGCCGCCCCCCGGCTCGACCTCATGGACCCCTTCCTCGGGAACATCGGCGGCTCGCTGGGCGAGATCTCGGCCCTGGCGATCATCCTCGGCGGTCTCTACCTCATCATCCGGAGGATCATCACCTGGCACACCCCGGTGGCGTTCCTGGGGACCGTGGCGGTGTTCACCGGGATACTCTGGAAGATAAACCCCGATCTGTACGCACCCCCCGCATTTCACCTCGTCACCGGGGGACTGATGCTCGGCGCCTTCTTCATGGCCACCGACTACGTCACGACCCCCATCAGCCTCAAGGGGAAGGCCGTGTTCGGCATCGGGTGCGGGCTGATCACGGTCATCATCCGGATCTGGGGCGGGTATCCCGAGGGGGTCGCCTTCTCGATCCTCATCATGAACGCCCTGGTGCCGCTCATCAACAGGGCCACGCAGCCGAGGCGGTTCGGAGCTTCGACATGAAAGAGATATTCAGGCTCATGGTGGTCCTGACCACGGTCAGCGCACTGGCCGGGTTTTCGCTGGCCTACGTGAACGAAAAGACGAAGGAGCCGAGGGCGTACCAGGACAGGATGAAGCTCCTGGGCTCGCTCAACACGGTGCTGCCGCCCCACGGCAACCAGCCGGACAAAGACGCCGTCACCATTGGCCCCACGACGTATTACGTATCCAAGCAGAATGGCGCGGTCAACGGCGTCGCGTTCGAGACCTCTTCGGACAAGGGCTACTCGGGGCTGGTCCGGGTCATGGTTGGCATAAAGCCGGACGGAGAGATCATCTCCATCGAGATCGTCGAGCAGAAGGAGACGCCCGGCCTCGGTTCCAAGATAACCGAGGGCTCGTTCAAGGACCGGTACAGGGGCAAGTCCCTGCAGAACGCCCGGTGGAAGGTGAAGAAGGACGGCGGCGACTTCGACCAGATCTCGGGCGCCACCATCTCCCCCCGGGCCGTGACCGGCGCCGTGAAGGCCGGCCTCGATGCGTACGAGAAGAACAGGGAGCAGATACTGGGAGGGGCACATGTCGTTCAATAGCGAGCTGATCAGGGGCATCTGGAGGGAGAACCCGCTGTTCGTAATCGTCCTGGGGACCTGTCCGACGCTCGCCGTGTCCACCTCGGTGGAGAACGGCATCGGCATGGGAATCGCCGCGACCTTTGTCCTGGTGTGCTCCAACATCGTGGTGGCCGCGGTGAGGAAGCTCGTCCCGGACAGTGTCCGGATCGCGGTGTACATCGTCATCATCGCGTCTTTCGTGACCATCGTGGACCTCGTCATGAGCGCCTACTTCAGGACGCTCTACAACGCGCTGGGGATCTTCATCCCGCTCATCGTGGTCAACTGCATCATCCTGGGCCGTGCGGAGGCCTTCGCCTCGAAGAACTCGGTGTTTTTGTCCATCGCCGACGGCATCGGCATGGGCCTCGGGTTCACCCTGGCCCTGCTCATGATCGGCTCCGTCCGGGAACTCCTGGGCAACGGGACCATCCTCGGCTACCACCTCCTCGGCGGCTCCTATGTCCCGATTCTCGTCATGATCCTGCCCCCCGGCGCCTTCCTCACCTACGGGACCCTTACCGCCGTGGTAAAGGCAGTGAACAAAAGAATATAAATGACATGCTTATGAAAATTTATTGTGCAGCCATGGAGATTGTATGCCAGCGGAGATTCTGGAAAAGGAGCAGCTGTCCAAGGGTGTGTTCAGGATGGTCCTCTCGGGGCCGAAGATAGCGAGGAAACGCAAGGCAGGCCAGTTCGTCGTCATACGGATTCACGAGGAAGGCGAGCGGATACCGCTCACCATCGCCGATGCCGACCCCGGGAAAGGGACCGTCACCATCGTCTTCCAGATCGTGGGGAAGTCCACGAGGCACCTGGCCGACCTGAACGTCGGCGACACCCTGCTCGACCTCGTCGGCCCCCTCGGAAAGCCCACCCATGTCGAAAACTTCGGCACGGTCGCCTGTATCGGGGGCGGCATCGGGATCGCGCCTGTGTACCCCATCACCCAGGCCATGAAGCTGGCCGGCAACCACGTGATATCCATCATCGGCGCCCGCTCGAAGGAGGTCATCATCATGGAGGACCTGATGCGGGCCGCCTCCGACGAGCTGGTCGTGGCCACCGACGACGGGACCTTCGGGTTCCGGGGCCTCGTGAGCCAGGCCCTCGAGGAGAAGTTTCTCAAGCCCGGCAGGAAGATCGACCTTGCCGTGGCCATCGGGCCGGTGAAGATGATGAGCGCGGTCTGCGACGTGACCCGGAAGTACGGCGTTCCCACGGTCGTGTCCCTGAACTCCATCATGGTGGACGCCACGGGGATGTGCGGCGCCTGCCGGGTGAGCGTGGCGGAAAAGATGAGGTTCGTGTGCGTGGACGGCCCGGAGTTCGACGGCCACCAGGTTGACTTCAAGGAGCTCATGGACCGGCAGTGCATCTACCTTGGCGACGAGCAGAAGAGCGTGGACCACTACTGCTCGCACGGCCGGAAGCTCGTGGGGGATTAGCGCCGTGGACATGAAGGAGAGAATGCAGATTCCCCGCCAGCCCATGCCCGAGCAGGAGGCTGGGAGGCGCGCCCGGAACTTCGAGGAGGTGCCCCTGGGCTACACCCCGAAGACCGCGGAGATGGAGGCCCTGCGCTGCATCCAGTGCAAGAAGCCCGCGTGCGTCGAAGGCTGCCCGGTGGAAGTCGACATACCCGGCTTCATCTCCCTCGTCGCCGAGGGCAGGTACATCGAGGCCGCCCTGAAGATCAAGGAGACCAACGGCCTTCCCGCGGTGTGCGGCAGGGTGTGCCCCCAGGAGGTGCAGTGCGAGCAGCGGTGCGTCCGGGGCAAAAAGGGGGAGCCCGTGGCCATCGGCCGTCTGGAGCGGTTCGTGGCGGACTACGAGCGAGCGGCAGGCGAGGTGGCCATCCCCGAAACCGCCCCGAAGACCGGCAGGCGCGTCGCCGTGGTGGGCTCCGGCCCGGCGGGGCTCACGGTTGCCGGCGACCTTGTGAAGCTCGGTCACGACGTCACCATCTTCGAGGCGCTCCACGAGCCCGGCGGCGTTCTCGTGTACGGGATTCCCGAGTTCAGGCTGCCCAAGGCCATCGTGAAGGCGGAGGTGGATTACCTCAAGAGGCTGGGGGTGAAGATCGAGACCTCCTGCGTCATCGGTAAGCTCGACACGGTCGACGACCTCCTGGCGGAGGGCTTCGACGCGGTGTTCCTGGGCACGGGCGCCGGCCTGCCCACATTCATGAACATACCGGGCGAGAACCTCAACGGTGTCTATTCCGCCAACGAGTACCTCACCCGCTCGAACCTCATGAAGGCCTACCGCTTTCCGGAGTACGACACGCCCATCGTGCGCGGCAGGCGTGTGGCCGTGGTGGGCGGCGGGAACGTGGCCATGGACTCGGCGCGCACCGCCATGCGGCTCGGGGCGGAGCACGTGTACCTGATCTACCGGAGATCGAGGACAGAAATGCCCGCAAGAACTGAGGAAATCCACCACGCCGAGGAAGAGGGCATAGCGTTTCACCTCCTCACCAACCCGGTCCGATATATCGGTAATGACAAGGGATGGGTGGTTGGTGTAGAATGCCTGAAAATGGAGCTGGGGGAGCCGGATGAATCCGGCAGAAGGAAACCGGTGCCCATGAACGGGAGCGAATTCGTCATCGATATCGACACCGCCGTGGTGGCCATCGGGGCAGGCTCGAACCCCCTCGTCCAGAGCACGACCCCGGGCCTGAAGACGAACAAGGGGAACTACATCATTGCCGACGAGGAAACCGGGCAGACCTCCCGGGAAGGCGTGTTCGCCGGCGGCGACATCGTGACCGGCTCCGCCACGGTAATTCTCGCCATGGGCGCCGGAAGGAAGGCTGCCCGGGCGATCCACGCATATATACAGTCCAGGGAAGAAAAGACACGATAGGAGAAGATATGACCCTCGCTGAAATTAAGGAACTCTTGAATGCAGACATCATTGTCGGCGATGACAAAATGGGCGTGGAAGTGAACACCGGGTTCGCCGCGGACCTCATGAGCGACGTCCTTGCCTTTGCCAAAGAAGGGTCAATCCTCCTCACGGGACTCACCAACCCCCTGGTGGTGCGGACTGCCGAGACGCTCGACCTCACCGCCATCGTGTTCGTGCGCGGCAAGCGGCCTTCCCCCGACGCGGTGAAGCTGGCCCAGGAAAAGAGCATCCCCCTGCTGGGAACGAAGTACATCCTCTTCGAGTCCTGCGGCAGGCTTTTTGCCGCCGGGATGCGCGGCTCGATCCAGAAGGTCGGGGAAGGGGGCTAGCGCATCCTTCGGGAAATCCTCCCCCTGCGTGCGCCCGGAGGGCTGTCCCCTGCTTTCGGGAGGCGTTCTTTTCACAACCTGCCGTTGCAAATTCAAGCTTATGTTGGTATATTCGGAAGACGATAACGTTCGTACGAGGTGAGGGTATGGCTGGTGCGTCAGACATCTCCGCGATCCTGTCCCAGGCAGGGAGGATAGAGAAGATTAACCAGAACGCGTTTGTCCAGTCCGAGGTGGCCCGGCAGGTCCTCACCGAAGAAGAGGCCAGGCAGAGGGTCCGCAAAAACCGGGAAGTGGGCGAGTCCGGCAAGGTTCAGGCTGCCGCCGCGAAAGAGCGCGAGAAGGAGAGCCGGGACGAGAAGAAGAAGGCCCGGCAGGGCCCCGGCGAAGGGGGAAGCCCTGATGAGCAGGCCCCGGATGCGGTCAGGAAGCACATCATCGATGTATTGGTATAGATCCGGAAAGGTCTGAAAATGGGGTGGCTCAACTCACTCGACCCGCTGAGGACGCTGTTTTTCGTCCAGTTCGCCGTCCAGGCTGTCCTGCTGGGCGTCGTGGTATTCCTCATCTTCATCGACAGGAAGAAAACCATATCCACGACCGCCCTCGATGAGCTCAGAACCGTGATCGGGCAGACCGCCGCCCTCACGGAAGGGTTCCGGGACCAGATCCAGGAAAAGGTCGATGTCGTGGCCAGGGCCATGGCCGAGCTCGACCATCGGGTCCGGGAGGCGAAGGCCGCGACCGAGGGGCTCGAGAAGGCCCTGGCGGCGGCGAAGGAAACGAGAACCTACACGCAGACGGACGTGATCCGCCTGCACAAGGGCGGGTTCGACCCCGTCGACATATCCCAGATCACCGGCATCCCCGTGGGCGAGGTGCAGCTCATGGTCAAGGTGAGCCCCGAGGGAAGCGCGTAAGGCGCCATGCAGATCACCCCAGCTCACCTGCGGGCCGGCAGCATCGTTCTGACCGAGAGCGTCCCGTCCATCTCCATCGGGAGGATCGTCGTCGCCACCGTGCTCTCCGCCCCCAGGGACGGCTCGGTGCTCGTCTCCATGTTCGGCAGGCGCCTTCTCGTGGAAACGGCCATACCCCTGGAAAAGGGGCAGGTGCTCAACCTGAGGGTCCACGCCGTGAGCCCGAAGGTCATCCTCAAGCCCGTGCCTGCGGAGACGGCTCAGCTTGCCCCGTCGCTGAAGGACATCGGCACCATCCTGGCAGGTCTCGGGGGCAGGCAGGGGGTCAAGGATCTGAGCTCGTTTCTCGTCCAGGAGATCACGCGCCGGCTTTCCCCTTCCGGTGAGGATGTCCAGGCGGGTCAGGTCGCTTCCGCCATCCTCGACCAGATCGCCCGGTACCCCGCCGCCATTGCCCACCTGCTCATTCCGCCCATGGACAACGACGCCCGGGGAGCGGCCCGGGTCTCCGTGGAGAAGGAGGAGCAGGGATATGTGGTGAATTTCGACATGGAGACCGAGCACCTCGGGAACCTTGCGTGCACCGCGCGCATGGGCGGGGACAGGACGGTGGACGTGGAGCTCAGGACGCCCTCCGACGAGACGGCGGCCTTCCTGAGGTCGGGGGTAAACGAGCTCAGATCGAGCCTGGCAGCCTTCGGCGTCCGGTCCATTGAAGTGGTACGGGCGCCTGTGCGCACGGGAACCCCGAAGGAGGTCGACGTCCTCGTATGAAGAAGGATGAGCTCAAGGACAGAGCGGTGGCCCTCAAGTACGAGCGGGGAAAGGCCCCGGCGCCGAAGGTGACGGCGAAGGGCAGGGGGCTCGTCGCGGAAAGGATCCTCGCCATCGCGCGGGAGAATAACATACCCGTGAGGCAGGACAAGCTCCTGCTCGACGCGTTGTATAAACTGGATATCAATGAGGAGATCCCCGAAGAGCTCTACCGCGTCATCGCCGAGATCCTCGCCTTCGTCTACCGCATGAACCGGAAGAGGGGCGGCAGATAATTTCAAGACGTTTGCGGTGATTTGTTCAGCGTCTGTCATTCATTCCCCTTTTCTTATATGCGGGAAGGCTTGCCGGACTCCCCTCTTGAAATATTGTGAAATCCGGAACTGGCCATGAGAGCCTGTCTCCGAGATGTCACCTTATAACTTGAAGAATTGATTGACTAATAATCCGGCTCCTGAATAATGTATCCATTCTGCCCTGTTTGCCTTTTTTCCAAATTAAATTGACAATTTCTCTCCAACTTGATGTTGACCTGGTGCGCGGGCTGTGTTATAAAAATTAGAACAAAAAAATGAGTACTCATTCAAAAATAAGGTGTGCCAAGTGATTAAAGACAGCGAAAAGATCGGCGCAATAATGGTTGTCGGTTCGGGTATCGCAGGAATCCAGGCATCACTCGATCTGGCAAATTCGGGCATGAAAGTGTTCCTCGTTGACAACGGGATAAGCATCGGCGGGGTCATGGCCCAGCTCGACAAGACTTTCCCCACGAACGACTGCTCGGCGTGCATCCTCTCGCCGAAGCTCGTGGAAGTCGGGCGGCATCCCAACGTCGAGATCCTCACCCGCCGGACCGTCAAGTCCGTGGAGGGAGAGCCGGGGAAATTCAAGGTCAAGCTCCTGAAGGCCCCGCGGTTCGTCGACCTCTCGAAGTGCACGGGTTGCGGCGACTGCGCGAACGCCTGTCCTGTCACGGTCAAGTCGGACTTCAACGAGAACCTGGGAGACCGCAAGGCGACCTACCGCCACTTCCCCCAGGCCATCCCCAGCGGGTTCGCCATCGACAAGATCGGCACCTCGCCCTGCAAGGCCGCCTGCCCCACGCACATCTCCGTGCAGGGCTACGTGGCCCTCATCCAGACGGGGAAATACAAGGACGCCCTGAAGCTCATCAAGAAGGACAACCCCTTCCCGGCAGTCTGCGGGCGCGTGTGCAACCACCCCTGCGAGACCGCCTGCCAGAGGGCCAAGGTCGACGAGTCCATCGACATCATGCACCTCAAGCGCTTCGTGGCCGACCTCGACCTCAGGGACGAGACGCGCTACGTGCCCGAGGTGAAGGAAAAGAAGGGCAAGACCGTGGGCGTCGTGGGCGCGGGCCCCGCAGGCCTCACCGCCGCCTACTACCTCGCCGCCGAGGGCTATGACGTCACCGTGTACGAAGCTGCCCCGATCCCCGGCGGCTGGCTCACGCTCGGCATCCCCGAGTACCGCCTCCCCAGGGACATCATAAAGGCCGAGATCAAGGTCATCGAGGACCTCGGCGTGAAGATCCTCTGCAACACCAGGATCGGCAAGGACATCTCCTTCGACGATCTGAAAAAGAATCACGACGCCGTCTTCCTGGGCTGCGGAACGCACATCTCCACCAAGCTCGACATCCCCGGCGAAGACATGCAGGGCGTCATCCACGGCATCGACTACCTCAAGCGCATGAACCTGGGCGAGAAGATCGACCTGGGCGAGAAGGTTGCGGTCATCGGCGGCGGCAACGTCGCCATGGACGCGGTGCGCACCGCGGTGAGGAACGGCTCAAAGGACGTCTTCATCCTGTACCGCCGCTCCCGCAACGAGATGCCCGCCGCCCTCGAAGAGATCGAAGAGGCCGAGGAAGAGGGCATCAAGATGAACTTCCTGGTTGCCCCGGTGCGCGTGGTGGGCGAGAACGGCAAGGTCACGGGCATCGAGTGCCAGCGCATGGAGCTGGGCGAGCCCGATGCTTCCGGCCGGCGCCGCCCCGTCCCGGTGAAGGGCTCCGAGTTCATCGTGGAGTGCGACTCCATCGTGCCCGCCATCGGCCAGTCCGCTGACCTGGGCTTCATGCCCAAGGATGCGGGCATCACCATCAGCAAGTGGCATACGATAGACGTCGACCCCTTCACCTTCGCCACGGGCATGCCCGGCGTGTTCGCCGGCGGCGACGCCCAGACCGGCGCTGCCACCGTCGTCCAGGCGGTCAACGCGGGCAAGGAGGCGGCCATCTCCATCGACCGCTACCTCAATAGCGTCGACGTGAAGGAAGGCAGGGTCAAGTACTGGACCAAGGGTCTGGAAGATCAGGACATCACCGAGGTGGGCGACGAGCTGGGCATCGCGGCCGCGAAGCTGCACGTCAGGCTCGCCGAGAAGAGCGAGGCCGATCTAAAAGACGTCGAGAAGGCCCCGCGCGTCCACATGAAGCACGTCGACCCCGCTGTCCGCAGGACCAATTACGACGAGGTCATTGCCGGCATGAGCGAGGAGGACGCCAAGAAGGAAGCCGACCGCTGCCTGAGCTGCGGCATCTGCTCCGAGTGCTACCAGTGCGTGGACGCCTGCATCGCCAAGGCCATCAACCACGACGACACCTACGAGATGGAAACGGTGGAAGTGGGCGCCGTAATCGCCGCCCCCGGGTTCGAAACCTTCGAGGCGGGTCTGCGCGGCGAGTACGGCTTCGGCACCTACGCCAACGTGGTCACCTCCATCCAGTTCGAGCGCATCCTCTCCGCGTCCGGCCCCTACTTCGGCCACGTCCAGAGGCTGTCCGACCACAAGGAGCCCAAGAAGATCGCCTTCATCCAGTGCGTGGGCTCCCGCGACACCAACTGCGGCAATTCCTGGTGCTCCAGTGTGTGCTGCATGTACGCCACCAAGGAGGCCATCATCGGCAAGGAGCACGCCAAGGGCCTCGAGCCGACCATCTTCTTCATGGACATCCGCGCCCACGGCAAGGATTTCGACCGGTTCGTGAACCGCGCCAAGAACGAGTACGGCATCCGGTACATCCGATCCATGCCGTCCGCCGTGAAGGAGCTCCAGCAGTCCAAGAACCTGCTCATCACCTACGTGCAGGAAGACGGCAAACTCATCGAGGAAGAGTACGACATGGTCGTCCTCTCGGTGGGCCTCACGCCGCCCAAGGAAGCCGAGCCGCTGGCCAGGGCCCTGGGCATCGAGCTCGAGGAGCACGGTTTCTGCCGGACCTCCATCGAGAACCCGGTCATGACCACCCGCGACGGCGTCTTCGTCTGCGGCGCCTTCGGCGGGCCCAAGGACATCCCGGAGACCGTCATGGAGGCCAGCGGGGCAGCGGCCTGCGCATCCGGCCTGCTCGCCGCCAGGCGCGGCACCATGGTCACCGAGGTCGAGCTGCCGCTCGAGAAGGACATCAAGGGCATCGGTCCCCGGACCGGCGTTTTCATCTGCCACTGCGGCATCAACATCGGCGGCGTCGTGGACGTGCCCGCCGTCGTGGAATATGCGAAGACCCTGCCCAACGTGGTGTTCACCACGGACAACCTCTTCACCTGCTCCCAGGACACGGCGGTGAAGATGGGCGAGGTCATCAAGGAAAACAACCTCACCAGAGTGGTGGTCGCCTCCTGCTCGCCCAGGACCCACGAGGGCCTGTTCCAGGAAAACTGCGAGAAGGCCGGGCTGAACCGCTACCTCTTCGAAATGGCCAACATCCGCGACCAGGCCTCCTGGGTGCACATGAACGAGCCCCAGGCAGCGACCGAGAAGGCCAAGGACCTCGTGCGCATGGCCGTCGCCAAGGCGGAGTTCCTCCAGCCCCTGAAGCCCGGCCAGCTGAGCGTCAACCACGCAGCCCTCATCATCGGCGGCGGTCTGGCCGGCATCACGGCGGCCCTGTCCCTGGCCGACCAGGGGTATGAGTCCCACATCGTGGAGCGCCAGGAGACCCTCGGCGGCAACTACGCCAAGCTCCACTACACCCTCGAAGGGCTCGACACGAAGGCCCACCTCTCGAAGCTCCTCAAGGACGTTGCGGCGAACAAGCTCGTCAACGTCTACACGGCCACCGAGATCGAAAAGATCGAGGGCTTCATCGGCAACTACAAGACCACGGTCAGGGGCAAGGACGGCGAAAAGCAGTTCGAGCACGGCGTGGTCATCGTGGCCACCGGCGCCTACGAGCTGGAGACCGACGAGTACCTGCACAAGAAGTCGGACAAGGTCATCACCCAGAGGAAGCTCGAAGACCTCCTGTCGAACAACGACCCGAAGGTCAGGAAGGCCGACTCCGTGGTCATGATCCAGTGCGTGGGCTCCCGCACCAAGGAGCGCCCGTACTGCAGCCGCTACTGCTGCTCCGAGGCCGTGAAGAACGCCATCAGGATCAAGGAGACTGACCCGAACAAGGACGTCACCATCATCTACCGCGACGTCCGGACCTTCGGCCTGAAGGAGGACTACTACAAGAAGGCCCGCGAGATGAACGTCAAGTTCGTCCGCTACGACGAGGACCGCAAGCCCGAGGTGTCCGACAACGGCGGCAAGCTCGCCATCAAGGTGTTCGACCCCATCATGAACGCCCCGGTGACCCTGAGCGCCGACGTCCTGGCCCTGAGCGTGGGCACGGTTCCGAACCCCGAAAACGCGGCCATCGGCCAGATGCTCAAGGTCCCCACCAACCAGGACGGCTTCTTCCTCGAAGCCCATGTGAAGCTCCGCCCCGTGGATTTCGCCACCGACGGCGTGTTCATGTGCGGCATGTCCCACGCCCCGAAGCTGAGCGAGGACACGGTGGTCCAGGCCAATGCCGCGGTGTCGCGGGCGCTGACGATCCTCACGAAGGATTTCATCGAGGCGGAGGGCAAAACGGCGTTCGTGAACAAGGACCGCTGCGCTGCCTGCGGCCTGTGCGAGCAGAACTGCCCGTTCGGCGCCATCGCGGTGGACGCGAAGGAGGCCGCGGCCGTGGTCAACACGGTGCTCTGCAAGGGCTGCGGCGTTTGTACGGCCTCCTGCCGCATGAATGCGGTGGACCTCAACGGCTTCACGAACGAAGAGGTCCTGACCCAGATCGCGGCGTTTGGCGGATAGAAACCCCTTCCCGGTCATCGAACGGGGAAGGAATCGTGTGTGAATGGAGATATTATGGCTGAAGTAAATGCAACCGATGGATGGGAACCGAAGATCATCGCTATCGTGTGCAACTGGTGCACCTATGCCGGGGCCGACCTCGCGGGTATCAGCAGGATCCAGTACCCGCCAAACGTCCGCATAGTGCGTCTTCCCTGCACGGGGCGCATCAACCCATTCTATGTCATGAAGGCACTCCAGGAAGGTGCAGACGGCGTGCTCGTGTCGGGCTGCCACCCGGGCGAATGCCACTACCTGACCGGGAACTACCACGCCCGCAGAAAGTTCGCCATGCTGAAGCGGTACCTGAGCTACGTGGGCATGGAGCCGGACCGGACCAATTTCACCTGGTGCTCCGCGTCTGAGGGAGAGCGCTTCGCCAAGGTCATCAAGGGCGTCACCGAGAAGGTCAGAGCGCTCGGCCCCGCCAAGAAACTCGTCAAAACCCTATAGAGGATGAGCCGTGGAAAACGTTGAGAAGAAAATTCGGGAAGAGGCAAAAAAGCTGCTCGCTGACAAGAAGGTGGATGTGGTCGTAGGCTACGAGCGGGGAACGCTTCCGCTCACCGCGACGCCCGTCTTCATCACCGAGCCCGACGATGCCGACCGGCTCGTCTATGACGCCACCTGTGTGCAGAACCTCGCGAAGTACGTGCACGACATCCTCTCTGCCCACAAAGAGGCGCAGAAGAAGGTCAAGCCCGAGGACAAGAAAAAGAAGGTCGTGGGCGTCGTGGCCCGGGGATGCACCTCCCGCTCCCTGGTGATCCAGCTCCAGGAGCGGCAGTACGGCAGGGATGACCTTGTCGTCCTGGGCGTGCCCTGCAACGGCTACATCGACGGGAAAAAGATGGGCATCGCGCTGGCGGGCGAGGAGATCCTCGACGGTTCACTCACCGGGGAGGGCGTCGCCGTGAAGACCTCGGCGGGCGAGAAGAAGATAGCCTTAAACGATGTGCTCGCGGACAACTGCCTCACCTGCAGGTTCAACAACCCTGTGATCTCGGACCTGATGGCCGGCGACAACGCCCCGGCCAAGGCCTTCGACAGGGAGTACGAGAAGGTCGACGCCTTCGAGCAGCTCTCCACCGAAGAGCGCTGGGCCTACTTCACCAAGGAGATGGGCAAGTGCATCCGCTGCTACGCCTGCCGGAACGCCTGCCCCTCGTGCTATTGCAAGGTGTGCTTCGTGGAGCAGTCCATGCCGCAGTTCGTGGGCCTGAGCGCCGACCACACCGACACCCAGCTGTTCCAGCTCCTCCGGACCTTCCACATGGTCGGGCGCTGCGTGGACTGCGGGTCGTGCATCTCGGTGTGCCCCATGGGGGTCGACCTGAGGAACTTCCTCAAGAAGCTCGACAAGGACGCCCTGGAGCTCTTCGAGAACCGGGCAGGGGCAAAGATGGAAGACGTGCCGCCCCTGAGCACCTACAAGGAAAACGACAAGGAAGATTTCATCTACAATCCATAATATCACGGAAACGGAGCAGGTATGACACAGTTTCTGCAGGAAGTGAACGACAGGATCAATGGCGTGCCCATACAGAGGTGTTTCCACTGCCGGAAGTGCACGGCGGGCTGCCCGCTTGCCACGGAGATGGAATTCAACCCCAACAAGGTCATCAGGATGGTCCAGATGGGAATGAAGGACGAAGTGCTGAACAGCTCGACCATCTGGCTGTGCGCATCGTGCGAGACCTGCGTCACCCGGTGCCCCAACGACGTGGACATCGCCCGCATGATGGACACGCTCAGGCAGATGTCCATCGAGAAAGGCCTGTCCGTCCCGCAGAAGAAGATCCTGGCCCTGCACAATGCCTTCCTCACGAGCATCAAGATGTTCGGCAGGATCAACGAGCCCATCATGCTGGCTCACTACAAGCTGCTCTCGAAAGACTACTTCTCCGACCTCGCCATGGGACTGGGGATGTTCCTCAAGGGCAAGATCACGCCCTTCGGGCCCAGGACCAGGAACATGGCCGCGGTTCGGAAGATCTTCAAAGAGACCAAGCATTCCTGACGGATAAAGGAGGCACGAGTTGAAAGTCGCATATTACCCCGGATGTTCACTCCATGCCACGGCCAAGGAGTACGACCAGTCGGTCAAGGCGGTGAGCGCAGCCCTGGGGATAGAACTCAAGGAACTTGATGACTGGGCATGCTGCGGCGCCACTGCGGCCCACAGCACCAATTTCAAACTCTCGGTGGCCTTGCCCGCCCGGGACCTGATCTCCGCTGAAAAGGACGCCCTCGACGTGATGGTGCCCTGCGCGGCGTGCTTCAACCGGTTCAAGAGCGCCCAGCACCACCTCGACCACGACGACGAGCTCAAGAAAGAGGTCGAGAAGATCGTGGGCAAGCCCTACACGGGGTCGGTCGCCATCAGGAACCCCATCGACATCATCGCCAACGACATCGGCCTCGACACCTTGAAGAGCAGGGTGAAGAAGCCGCTCAAGGGCCTCAAGCCCGTCGCCTACTACGGCTGCCTGCTCCTCAGGCCGCCGGAGGTGTGCAACTTCGACGATTACGAGAACCCGGTCCTCCTGGACAAGATGATGGCGGCCCTGGGAGCCGAACCGAAGCAGTGGTCCTACAAGACCGACTGCTGCGGCGGCAGCCTTTCCATCTCCCGGGCAGAGATCGTCATCAAGATGGTGGACAAGCTCATGACCATGGCGCGCGAGGCGGACGCGAACTGCATCGCGGTCGCCTGCCCGCTGTGCATGGCAAACCTCGATTTCCGGGCGAGCGCGGGCGTGAGGCTCCCGGTATACTACTTCACCGAGCTCGTCGGTATCGCGCTGGGGCTTCAGGGAGGCAGGGACTGGCTGAAGCTGCACAACATCGATTCGGTGTCCCTGGTGTCCGGCCTCGGCCTCGTATAAACGAAAGAAAACAGAGAGAAAGCCATGGAAAAAAGGTTGATAAAGAAAGACGTGCTTGCTGGGATCGTGGGGAAGATCGCGGGCGACGTGAACCTCGTCGCACCGGTCAAGGAAGAGGACAACGTCCTTTTCGAGCTCGTGAAGGACGGCGTAACCGCCCTTTCGAGCTACAGGAACACGAAGAATGCCCCCAAGGCCTTCTTCTTCCCCCGGTCGGAGACCCTCATGCGCTACACCAGGAAAGAGAAGGGCTACGAGTTCACCGGCCTGGGAGAGGACGTCTCCGGCCAGACGGTGATCTTCGGCGTGCGCCCCTGCGACGCCCGGAGCTTCGTGATTCTCGACCTGCTTTTCGACCAGGACAAGTACAAGGACCCCTACTACATCGAGAAGCGTGCCAACACCACGGTGGTGGCGGTCGGATGCACGAAGCCGCCGTATTCCACCTGCTTCTGCACCTCGGTGGACGGCAGCCCCATGTCCACGGAAGGCGCGGACGTTTTTCTCACCGACCTTGGCGAGTCCTACCTGGCCGAGTTCCTCACCGACAAGGGTGAAAAGCTCCTGAAGTACTTCGGCGACGCCAAAGCCGACGCCGGTGCGGAAAAGAAGAAGGAAGAGATCGCGCAGGCCGCCGCGAAGGAAATCAAAAAGACCATCCCTGCCCACGAGATCAAGGCCTGGCTGGATGCGAACTTCGAGCACCCCTTCTGGGAGACGGTCCACAAGAAGTGCCTGGCATGCGGCACCTGCACCTTTATGTGTCCCACCTGCCACTGCTTCGACATCCAGGACGAGGTGAAGGCCGCTGACGGCAAGCGCATCAGGAACTGGGACTCCTGCATGTTCCCTCTGTTCACCAGGGAGACGAGCGGACACAACCCCAGGACGAGCCAGAAGGAGCGGTGGCGCCAGCGTTTCATGCACAAGTTCCGCTACTACGTCGACATGTTCGGCCCCATTGCCTGCGTGGGTTGCGGACGCTGCGTCATGTCCTGCCCCGTGAACATCGATATACGCAAGATCGCTGAAGACATTTCCAAACTGTGAGGGAGACAGTAATGCAGAACCCATATGTACCCATCCCTGTCGTGGTCGACAAGATCATCACGGAAGTCGATACGAAGGACATCAAGACCTTCAGGCTGGCCTTTCAGAACAAGCAGGACGAGGAGAACTTCAAGTACATCCCCGGCCAGTTCGCCGAGCTCTCGGTGTTCGGCAAGGGCGAGTCGCCCATCGGCATCGCTTCCTCGCCGACCCAGAAGGGCTACATCGAGTTCACCGTCCAGAGAGCCGGACTCGTGACCTCGTTCCTCCACGAGATGGAGGAGGGCACGCACATGGGCGTCCGCGGACCGCTGGGCAACTCCTGGCCTATCGAGTTCCTCGAGGGCAAGAATATCGTGGTGGTGGGCGGCGGCTTCGCGTTCACGACCCTGCGCTCCCTCATCAACTACATGATCCACGGGGACAACCGGAAGCGCTTCGGCAACATCACGGTCATCTACGGCGCCCGGAACCCGGGCCTCCTCATCTACAAGGACGAGCTCAAGGAGTGGGAGAAGCGCGACGACCTGAACATCAACGTCACCGTGGACAAGGGCGACGACACCTGGAAGGGCAGGGAAGGCTTCGTGCCCGCGGTGTGCAGGGAAGTGGCCCCGAGCTCCGACAACGCGGTGGCGGTGATCTGCGGGCCGCCCATCATGATCCGGTTCACGCTTCCGGTCTTCTTCGACCTCAAGTTCTCCAAGGAAAACATCATCACCTCCCTCGAAATGAGGATGAAGTGCGGCATCGGCAAGTGCGGCAGGTGCAACGTGGGCCACAAGTACGTGTGCAAGGACGGCCCCGTGTTCTCGCTGGCCGAGCTCGACAAGCTCACGAAAGAATACTGAAGGATTTTCAAGGTCATGACCCAGGCAGCCTTCCTGAAGGCTGCCTTTTTTCATTTCTTTTCCTCACTCGGCTCTCCGTGTTTCCCGCCGGAAAGCCTCTTCCCGGTCACCGGGCTTTTACTCACCGGAAGTGGATGATCACCACGTCCTCGTTCCTCAGGACGAACTCCCTTCCCTCGGTGAGCACGGCGCCTTCTTCCTTTGCGGCATGGAGCCCCTGGTGCTTCAGGAAGTCGGCCAGGGCGATCACGTCGGCCTTGATGAAGCCTTCCTGGATGTCGGTGTGGATGAGCCCCGCCGCTTCGTGCAGGGTGCCGCCCTTCTTGAGCGTCCACGCCCTGAGCTCCTGGCCCACCGGGGTGTAGAAGGTGATGAGGTCGAGGATCTCGTAGCAGGACCTGATGAGGGCGTCTATGCCCGAGTGCTCGATCCCGATGGATGAGAGAAACTCCCGGCGCTCTTCTTCGTCGAGCTCCGAGGCCTCCAGCTCGAATTTCGTGGAGATGGGGATGACCTTCCTGTCATGGCTCCGGCCCCACGCCGCGAGCGCCTGGACCGTTGGAGGCGGGCTGGAGACGTCGTTTTCTCCGATGTTCGCCACGACGAGATAGGGCTTGGCCGTGAGGATGCCCCAGGACTTCATGAGGGACTGGTCCAGCTCGAGGCCGGTGTCGATGAGGCATTCGCCCCGCTGGAGGGCCTTCTCCGCGGTGTCGAGCAGCGCCTGCTCCCCCTTGACGAAATCCTTCTTCCCCACCCTGAGGCTTTTGGCTATGGCGTCTTTCCGTTTCTGCACGATCTCCAGGTCCGCCATGGCGAGCTCGGTGAGGATCACCTCGAGGTCGGCCACCGGGTCGACCCGGTTGTAGACGTGGGCGATGTTGCCATCCTGAAAGCACCGCACCACGTGGACGATGGCGTCCACGCCCCGGATCTGCCCGAGGAACTGGTTCCCGAGCCCTTCGCCCTTGTAGGCGCCTTTCACCAGCCCCGCGATGTCGTAAACCCTCAGGTTCGTGGGGGTTATCTTCTCGGGGTGGGTGATGCGGGCGATCCTGTCAAGGTTCGCGTCGGGAACGCTCACCACCCCGATATTCGGGTCGATGGTGCAGAAGGGGTAGTTTTCCGCCGGCACTTCGGCCCTGGCGATGAGGTTGAATAAGGTGGACTTGCCCGCATTGGGCAGCCCGACGATACCGCAGGTGAATCCCATGAAACGTATTATAACGTATTCAGGTCCGTCCTTGCAAGCAGTGCCCCGAGGAGCTCGCTGATTATCGAAGCGATGAGCATGTCTTCCTTGGTGAACCCGCCGTCGGCCTTGTCGGCGAGATTGAGGACGCCCTGGACTTCGTCGGCATGCTTGATCATGATGCACATGAACGACTTGGTGGTGTACTTGTCCTTGTTCTGGACGCCGATCTCTTCCTCGATGTCCCGGATGATGAGGGAAGCCCTGCGGCCGAGGACCAGGTTCATGATGCTCTCCTGTTCGGAGCCCACGTGGATGAAGGGGTCAACCCCGATGTCCGTGTGGTTGTGGGCCTTCATCTCCAGCTCGCCGGAGGAGGGGTTCTTCACGAAGAGGGAGCAGTATTTTGCCCCGAGCACCTTGGGCAGGTGGTTGATCACCGTGTTGAGCATGGCCGTCACGTCACTGGCCGTGTTGAGCTCCTGCGCCAGGGTGTGGAGCATGTCCAGGTAGGAAGAATTCATGCCGGCAACCTCCGTATCTGTTCTTTTATCACACCTATCGGCTTTCCGGCGATTTATTCTGAGCCCCCAGGAAGAATCCCCCGGAAAAGCCCGGAACGGGGAAGGCGCAACAGGGCGCCGGAGCGCGAGGCGTGCCCGCCCCTTTCCCCGACGGGGGGAATGGGCAGCCAGGGCGGCCGGGGTCGGGGAGATCCTCTTCCCGTTTCCCTGCACAGGGGGGAACGGGCGCGCACCGGGTACGAGCCGTATGAACCCGGGAACCCGTTTCCCTGCGCGAAGTAAATGGGCCCCTCCGGCGACAGGGAGCGGGCCTGGATATTACAGGCTTGACTTGACGGGGTGGAATGGTTGTATAATCAAATAGATGATGAATGAGGTGAATTTGTTGGAAAAAATAGATATACTCGAGACAAAGATCATGGCCCTGTTGGAACTGGTGAACACACTCAGGAAACAGCATGAGGAGTTGACCGTCAAATATAAGGAAAAGGAGGAAGAGGTACACGGGTTAAAGCAGGAGATGGAGTATCTCTTGGGAGAAAAGGAACTGGTGAAAGAAAAGGTTGCACACCTGATAAAGTGCGTGGAAGCATTCTGACACCTTGCACGAGACAATAACCATACGATTATTAGGGCAGGAATATAAGGTCAAGGCCGGGGGGAACGAAGCGCATATCCAGTCGTTGTCGCAGTACGTCAACGAGAAGGTTCATGACGTGCAGCAGAAGGGCAGCGCCATTTCCACCATGGAACTGATAGCGATGGTGATGCTCGATCTGGCGGATGAAGTGGCGAAGGCGAAGTCCGAGTTGAGGGAATACAAGGAATCGGTTTCCGGAAAGGTGGACCGGCTCCTGGCGGATATTGAATCTTCATCCAGGTGAAGGCCCTTTCCGTGAACGGCGACCTTATGATCCCGGCGAACCTGTCCCGTGGGGCCCGTGGCTTCCCGTGGCGGGCACCGGAGCGCAGCCCCGGTTGAGCAGACCCGGGGGGCTGTCATCCAGGGGCCGGTTTGAGTGCCCCGACGCAGTGCCAGGGATGAGCCCGATTCCCCGCGACGGTTTCGGACCCTGCCTGTTCCTTTCTCTCCCGAACCGCAGACCCTCTGTGGAGATGCAGAGCAAATCGGATATCAGGAAAATCGTGCTGGAAAAGCGCCGGGGGATCGACTCCGCCTGCAGGAAGAGCTCCGAAAACCTGATAGCCGACCGGATACGCAGTCTTGACGAATACCGGGATGCGTCCGTGGTCGCCCTCTATTATCCCGTGAAGGGAGAAGCGGACCTGCTTTCCCTGCTGGCGGACAGGGAAAAGACCTTTCTTTTCCCGAAGGTCCACGGGGACCAGCTGTCATTCCATCCTGCTGCAAATCTTGACGACTTTGAAGCCGGCTCCTATGGAATACCTGAGCCGGCGGCCGGGAAGGCTTTCCGTGTCCGGGACATCGGCCTGATCCTCGTGCCCGCCCTCTGTTTCGACGAGCGGGGACATCGCCTGGGATACGGGAAAGGATATTACGACAGGCTGCTCAAGGACAACCCCGGGATCTTCACCGTCGGGGTGTGCTTCGATGAGTGCCATGTGACGGGCCTGCCTGTTGAACCCTGGGATGTACATGTGGATTGTGTAGTGACGCAAACAGGTGTTTTCAGATCAACCACCCTGAGTGGAGAGGTGCAATGATGGATATAATCACCCAGATGATCGTACTCCTGGTCGTGGCCCTGACCGCGACCGTGTGCGGGTACGCCTTGAATACCTATGTAAGCAGGAAGAAAGGCAGGGAAGCCGAGGAAGACGCGCGCAGGATGAAGGAGGAGGCCCGGAAGGAGGCTTCGAACATCATCGCCGACTCGCAGATCGAGGCCAAGGAGATCATATTCACCGCGAAAAGCCAGAGCGACGCCGAGGCGAAGGAGCGGCTGAAGGAGGTTTCCGCCGCGGAGAAGCGGATCCACCAGCGGGAGGAGATGTTCGACAACAAGCTCGCCCTGCTGGACAAGCGCGAGCAGGAGGTCAAGAAAAGCGAGCAGTCGCTGGTGGACAAGACCCGGCACGTGGACCTCATGAAGACCGAGGTCGAGAACATCCGCATGCAGGAGGTGGCCAAGCTCGAAGAGATCAGCGGCATGGATACCAAGACCGCCAAGAAGGAGCTCATGCAGTCCATGGAAAGCGAGGCCAGGCACGAGGCCGCCAAGCTTCTCAAGCAGATCACGGACGAGGCCGAGGCCGAAGCCGACAAAAAGGCCAAGAGCATCCTGTCCACGGCCATCCAGCGCTATGCCGCCGACGTGGTGAGCTCCCGGACCGTCTCCGTGGTGAACCTCCCGAGCGAGGAGATGAAGGGCCGGATCATCGGCAGGGAAGGCAGGAACATCCGGGCCATAGAGGCGGTGACCGGCGTTGACCTCATCATCGACGACACCCCCGACGCGGTCATCCTCTCGAGCTTCGACCCCATCAAGCGCGAGATCGCGAGGCTCTCCCTCGAGACCCTGGTCATCGACGGCCGCATCCACCCCTCGCGCATCGAAGAGGTGGTGGAGAAGGTCACCAAGGAAGTGAACGAAGGGGTCTGGGAGGCCGGCCAGCAGGCGACCTTCGACGTGGGCGTCCACGGCATCAGCCCCGAGCTCATCAAGCTCGTGGGCAAGCTCAAGTACCGCACGAGCTTTTCCCAGAACGTCTACCAGCACTCCCTGGAGGTCGCCCACCTCTGCGGAATCATCGCCGCCGAGCTGGGCGTGAACCAGAAGATCGCCAAGCGGGTGGGCCTGCTGCACGACATCGGCAAGGCCATGGACCACGAGGTCGAGGGCTCCCACGCCATCATCGGCGCGGAGGTGGCCAAGCGCTACGGCGAAGCCCCCAAGGTGGTGGAAGCCATCGCCGCGCATCACAACGAAGCCCCGGTGAACTCGATCTACGCCTTTCTCGTGCAGGCGGCCGACTCTCTTTCCGCGGCGCGGCCGGGCGCACGGCGCGAGATGCTCGAAAACTACATCAGGAGGCTCGAGGACCTCGAGGCAATAGCCAACTCTTTCGACGGCGTGTCAAAGTCCTTTGCCGTGCAGGCCGGAAGGGAGATCAGGATCATGGTGGACGTGGACAAGATCAGCGACGAGGAAGCGGACCTCATGGCGAAGCAGATCACCAAGGACATCGAAACCAAGCTCACGTATCCAGGTCAGATCCGCGTGGTCGTGATCAGGGAGACCCGTGCCGTGCATTACGCGAAGTAGCGGGAGGGCGATCCCATGACCAGCGACCGGCTCACAGAACTCAAACGCGGGATAGTGGACATCGTTTCCGAGGAAGAGCTCATCGCCAAGCTCCGGAAGGGCAGGCCCCTCAGGGTCAAGGTTGGGTTCGACCCCACGGCCCCGGACATCCACCTGGGGCACACGGTGGTGCTCCAGAAGATGCGCCAGTTCCAGGACGCGGGACACGACGTGATCTGCCTCATCGGCGACTTCACGGGCATGATCGGCGACCCCAGCGGCAGGAGCTCCACGAGGCCGCCGCTCACGAGGCCGGAAGTCCTGGAGAATGCCAGGACCTACCAGGAGCAGGTCAAGAAGATCCTCGACCCTGCCCGCACCATCATGCGGTTCAACTCGGAGTGGATGGACAACATGGTGGTGTCCGACTTCATCAAGCTCACCTCCATACAGACCGTGGCCCGGATGCTCGAGCGCGACGACTTCAAGAAGCGCTTTGCCCAGCAGCACCCCATCAGCATCCACGAGTTCCTCTACCCCTTCATCCAGGGGTACGACTCCGTGGCCCTGGAGGCGGACATCGAGCTGGGCGGCACCGACCAGATCTTCAACCTCTACATGGGCCGCGAGGTGCAGAAAAGCTTCGGCCAGGAGCCGCAGGTGGTGATGACCCTGCCCCTGCTCGAAGGCACCGACGGCGTCCAGAAGATGAGCAAGTCCTACGGCAACTACATCGGCGTGGACGACCTCCCGGCCGACATGTTCGGCAAGGTCATGTCCGTCTCGGATGAGCTCATGTGGAAGTACTACGAGCTCCTGAGCGCGAGATCCCTGCCGGAAATCCAGGAGATGAAGGAAAGGGTCGAGGCCGGGGCGCTGCACCCCATGGAGGCGAAGATGACCCTGGCCCACGAGATGGTGCAGCGGTACCACGGCGAAACAGAGGCCGACAATGCCCGCGAGGGCTTCACCCGGGTCTTCAAGGAGCGGGCACTGCCGGAGGACCTGCCGGAGGCGACCGTGGCGCTGGACAGGCCCTGGGTCTGCGCCGTGCTCAAGGAGGCGGGCCTCGTGGCCGGAACCTCGGAGGCCAAGCGGCTCGTCGCCCAGGGCGCGGTGAGCGTCGAAGACGAACGGGTCGCCGACGGGGAGCTGGTCCTGTCCCCGGGCACGTATGTCATAAAAGTGGGAAAGAGGCGCTTCGCCCGGGTGACCGTGAAGTAGGTCGTGCCCCGGCTTTCGCATGGGGCAACAGGCCTGTACCCGGGGTTCTTCCCGGGGGGTACGCCGATGCGCCCGGTGCGAAGAGCAGTGCCTGGCAGCCGTTTCGGGTTTTCCCGTGGACGGCCCTCGTCGTACCGGGCACGGAGGCCCGGGAAATAGGAGATGGGAGTAAATGCATTCTTCCCGACCGATTGTGAATCCTTTATGGCCAGCAGGCTCCCGGTTTTCAGCCCCGCGCGCGTGTAAAGTTTTTTGAGAAATATATTATGGGATTGAATCGGGCTGCCGATATTTTACGAATCCTTTCCGTCGCAGATGACTCTAAATAAGGGCTGGGCGACGGTTCTTTGAAAAAATAAATTTTTCTGACTTTGCCCCTTGACACCGGGTTCTATTTGACATAGAAAGGGCAGGCCTTGAGGGAAACCCAAGAGCGTTGAGGGGAAACAAAAAACCCTCTTGACAAAGAAACCGATCTTTAATAGAAAGCAACACGCTCCATGAAACAGACAACGCTCTCGAGAACATGAAGGGGGGCGTAGAGGGAACGGAAAAAAAATAGAAAACCCTCTTGACAACGCTGCTGATCTCTAATAGATAGCAATCCGCGTTGAACTTCACACGTTCTTTGAATCAATAATACGTTGACAAGCAACGAACAGGCGTGCTTAAAGATAAGACTTGGCACGATGTAAGATTGATCTTTGAAAACTGAATAGTGGAAGGCGAAAATACGTAAGGTAATTTACGCATAACAGCGTGAAGCAGGATAAAACACAAGAGTTTGATCCCGGCTCAGAATGAACGCTGGCGGCGTGCCTAACACATGCAAGTCGAGCGAGAAAGTCCCCTTCGGGGGGCGAGTAAAGCGGCGCACGGGTGAGTAACGCGTGGGTAACCTACCTTGGAGTGGGGGATAACCAGCCGAAAGGCTGACTAATCCCGCATACGTCCAGCAGGCATACGTCTGCTGGGGAAAGATGGCCTCTGCTTGCAAGCTATCGCTCCTAGATGGGCCCGCGTTAGATTAGCTTGTTGGTGAGGTAATGGCTCACCAAGGCTGCGATCTATAGCTGGTTTGAGAGGACGACCAGCCACACTGGAACTGAGACACGGTCCAGACTCCTACGGGAGGCAGCAGTG
>ERZ1645192.456-NODE-456-length-33653-cov-7.637538_pt1 | contig 33653 bp, 42 predicted proteins | sample MGYA00575354_ERZ1645192 | MGnify/ENA primary metagenome ERZ1645192 (study PRJEB40844, sample SAMN11349763) | freshwater sediment metagenome | isolation source: river sediment | host: Sediment | place: India: Faizupur Khadar , New Delhi | collected 2017-02-21 ...
CGGACGGACCGCATCCGATCAGTGAAAAACCTGCAAAAAAAGCGATAGCTATCATTAATGCAACGAGCTTCTTCATCTATTTTCACCTCCTTTCGTATTAATCTTTGCCTATATTGAATACATATATACCATCAATACTAATATGTAAATTAAAATCTTTCAATAATTACTTCTTCCTTGATGGTATTTATGTCATTTTTTGTGCAAACGGCGTCTGATACGCCTGCTGCCGTTGCGGTTCCGCAGGCGACCCCGGTCCTGAGCGATTCCGCAAAAGAATGGCCCTGCGTCATCGCAAAGATAAAACCTCCCAGAAGCGAATCTCCGGGACCCGTTGAATTTCGCACATTTACCCGGGGCGGCTTCGCGTAATAACTTCCTTCCTTTGAAAAACCGACGGCCCCCCTCGCGCCCAGGGACACAATAATATATTCGACATTATCCTGGACAGGCTTAACAACCTCCTTGATCTCTTGCGGCCGAGCGGCCTTCGACCCTGTCAGCCGGTTGAGCTCGAATAAGTTCGGCTTGATCATGTAGGGGCCCTGCGCGACGCCCAATATCAGGGCCTCGCGGTCGGAATCAAAGAACACCTTTATATTTCGCTGTTTTAAGCTTCCGATAAGTCCTGCGAAAAAGTCCTGCTTCATGCCTGAAGGGATATTCCCGCATATGGCCACCGAACTTCCATCAGGTATTGCGTCCACTTTTGCACGCAATGAATCGATTTCGGACTGGTCGGGAACGGGCTGCGGGGTATGCAGCAATGTTTGCATCTTCTTTTTTCGCTGGAATATGGTCAGGCTCGACCGGGTCTCATCCTTGATCCGGGTAAAATCCGCTTCGATGCCTTCAGCGGCGAGAAGGTCAGTCATTTCCAATCCGGCATATCCCCCTGCAAAACCAAGTGATATACTTTTGCCGCCCAGCTCACGAATAACCCGCGCGACATCGACACCCTTGCCCGCGGGCCTTTTCTGATCTTCGGTGATATAATTGATGTCGTCATACACCAGTTCTTCAAAACAGATGACCCTGTCAAGCATCGGATCTAAAGTGACCGTGTATATCATTGATTGCAAAAGTTATTGTATTACCTGGCGGAAAAAATCGCTACAAAAATTTTACTTTTTTATCCGTCACGGGTTGAGAGGGCCGGGGCCTGCCCGGACAGCCGCTTTTTCAGGGTATTGACGATCGTATCAGCGTCCAGCGGCAGCTCGTCCTGGGATTTGCCCGTCATGTCCCTCAATGTTATGGTCCCCCGGTCTATCTCGTCATCTCCGAGGATAAGGACAAAGCCGCACTTCAGGTTGTCCGCGTACCGCATCTGCGCCTTGAGCGATTTGGCCTCGTATGCGTAACGCAACGGGATGCCTTCGGTGAGGCATCTCTTGAGGAGCGTTGTCAGATAGTCCCGCGCCCGGTCCCCTATGCCCGCGAAAAAGCATTCCGTTCCCGGTTCAGCCTCTCCCGGAGGCAGAAGCATGGCGAGCCTTTCGACGCCGACGGCGAAACCGATGCCTGCCGTTGCGGGCCCTCCCATCTCCTCGACGAGGTTGTCATATCTGCCGCCCGCTATGAACGCCTTCTGGGCCCCGAGATCGTCCGACGTTATCTCGAAAACGGTCTTCGTGTAATAGTCGAGGCCCCGCACAAGGCGCTTGTTGACCTCGATATCGACGCCGAAGCCTGCTACATATTGCCGGAACAGGTCGAAATGGTCTTTGCACTCCTCGCACAGAGAGTCGAAAAGGAGGGGCGAATCGGCTGTTACCCCGATACACTGCTGGTTCTTGCAGTCGAAGATGCGCAAGGGGTTTTTTTCGAGCCTCCTTAAGCAATCACCGCACAGTTCGTCTTTCCTCGTTTCAAAAAAATCAATGAGTATCCTGCGAAAAGACTCCCGGCACATCTTGCATCCGACGCTGTTGACCTCTATACGGTACCGGCGGATCTCGAGCTCATCGAGGAGCATCCTGACCAGGAGTATCAATTCGGCATCGACGAGGGGCTCCTTTACCCCGAACACCTCCACGTCGATCTGGTGGAATTGACGGTAGCGGCCCTTCTGCGGCCTCTCATGCCGGAACATGGGGCCTATCGTGCAGACCTTCGTCATCCTCTCCGTCGCATAAAGGCCTTCCTGCAGATACGACCTTACCATACCCGCCGTCGCTTCCGGTCTCATGGACAACGAGTCCCCGCCGGCATCCATGAATGTGAACATCTCCTTTTCAACGATGTCCGTCGTGTCGCCGATGCTCCGCACAAAGAGCTCTGTTTTCTCGAGGATGGGAAGCTCGATCTCCCGGAACCCAAAACGAGCACTGTATTTCCGGAATGCCTGCTCTATCCTTTTGAATTTCCCGAGCTCCTCGCCAAAGATATCGCGAAAGCCGCGAAGCGTTCTGATCTTTTCCATTATTGCTCCAGCGCCGGGTATTCCGACTTCATTTAGGTATCATAAAACAAAGAACAAATGAAAGGGAATTTTCTGTTCCGCAGACCGCCGCGGACGCGTACCGTCACTGAAGGCCGATCATCAGAACAAACGGATGATCTTCCCCTGTGCCTGGTCCAGGAGTTTTTTCTTGAGGCCCTCGTCGGGCGGGTCCGATGCCTCTAATTCCTCGCTGCCGTACACGTCTCCGCCAAGGATAATAAGCGCCTCCACGGCGGCCTGATTAAGGTGCGCCATGGAGGCCCCGTCCAGCCATTCTTTCTTGAGCATTCCGAGATGCTCGAGGACCGTGAAGACAAATCCTGTCATGCACAGGAACGAGGAACATGATTCGACGGGCTCGCCTCCCACGCGGTAGACGGAACACCGGCCGTCTTCGAGAAAACAGCAGGGCCGCGCGGCATCGTCGATCCACATAAGCGACAGGTAACGGCGACCTTTGGGTATATCGCGGGCAAGGTCCGCGCCAAGTGCATGCCCTTTCCGGCGGGGGAAGACGATAGAGGCCGTGCCGTCATATTTCATAATGTCGTGCGGCGAAAAAAGACTGTCCGTACCTTCGGTCCCGGCCACGGGAAAAGCCCCCAGGAGGTCCTTTTCGTTCAGTCCTTTTTCCCTGAAATACTCCCGAAGGGCATTGAGCTTCCAGGCGCCTATCGTAACCCCGTGAAGGAACATCCTGTCCTTGAAATGACAGCAGTAAGCGGGACATGACGCAACGGGGCATGACGGTTTGTCAAACACGCCCTCAAACGCTTCGTTGAGGATACCGGCCGCCCGGGTGATGGCATCGATGCGCGCATAATTGGGATCTATGGCGATCGCCTTCCCTAACTCTTCCCCGGCCAGATCGTCCCTGCCGAGCGCGGCGAGGAACTGCGAGCGCTCGTAATAATACTCCGGTATGCCCGGGGCCGCCTTGATTGCACGCGATACGGCCCCAACGGCCCCCGCGCTGTCCCCGGCCATTTCCAGGGCCCGCGCGAGCCCGCGCCAGGCGTACGGGGTATCGCCGACATCGATGGCCTTCTGGAGGAGCACGATGCCTTCCTCGAGATCGCCCTCGTCGATCAGGCGCTCGCCCATGCTGTGCAGGTATTTTTCGGCAAGCTTCTCAGGGTCCGTCACATCGTTCTCCCGGCCACATCGTAACATGCTTTGCGTGCGAGCGCCAGCACCGGCGCGGGGGGAAATGTATTGAAAATCGGGGCCCGCTCATTTAGAATGACTTCGTATGCCATCCCGACCGGCGCCGCTCGTTTTCCGCTGGATCGTCATAACGGTCGCCTTCGGCGCATTCATGTCGAAGCTTGACAGCTATATTGTCAACATCTCGCTTCCCACGATTGCCGAGCGTTTTCACGTGACATCCGTGGAAGTTTCCTGGGTTATCCTCGTATACCTCCTGGTATCGACGAGCACGCTCCTTCTTTTCGGAAAACTGGGCGACCGCTTCGGGCTCAGACGGGTGTTCTTTTGCGGCTACCTGCTCTTCACCGTGGGCTCATTCCTGTGCGGCGCCGCCATGTCCCTTGGAATGCTGATAGCCTCCCGCTTCGTACAGGGCCTCGGGTGTGCGATGATACTGGCCATAGCCTTCGCCGTGATACCGCGGTTCCTTCCGCCTGAAAAGACCGGCTGGGCCTTCGGCATCGCGTCGACGGGGGCCGCCCTGGGGATAGCGATCGGGGCGCCCGCCGGCGGCATTATCACCGGTTACTTATCCTGGCGGTGGGTATTTCTGGTCAATGTCCCGTTCGGGATATTCGCCATGTATGCGGTAAACAGGTACATACCCGATGAGGACACGGCCCGTTTGAAGACCCTCGGAAAAGCCGGGTTCGACATACTCGGAGCGGCTTTGAGCTTCGGCGGCCTCTCATTTTTCATATACGCCCTCAGCACGGGCTGGGACTCTGGATGGGCCTCTGCCCGGATACTCGGGTCTTTCGGCGCCGCCTTTGTGCTTTTGGCCACATTTTTCGTGCGCGAGGCAAAATGTGCGGAGCCCCTCCTCGAGCTCAGCCTCTTCCGGAGCTTCCATTTCAGCGCGGCGGTGACGTCCACCCTGTTCGCGTACATGCTCCTCGCGGGAAATTCTTTCCTTCTCCCCTTTTATCTCGAGATAGGCAAAAAGCTGCCGACACAGACCGTCGGCCTTGTCATTATGATCTACTCCGTGATCTACATGGCGATAGGCCCGTACGCCGGCCGTATATCCGACAGGGTCCGTCCCAGCATGCTGTGTGCCTTTGCCATGCTGTCTGCCGGGGCATGCTCCTTCGTCTTCGCCTTCACCCTTGATATGCCGGGCCTGGTGCCCGTCGTTGTCTTTCTCATATGGATCGCCTTTTCCTTCGGCTTTTTTATCTCGCCGAACAACAACCAGGTCATGCGGCTCGCTCCCGCCAACAAGCAGGGAAGCGCCTCCGGGGTGTTCAACACGATCAACAGCCTCGGGCTCGCCCTCGGCGTGTGCCTTTTCGAAGCCCTCATGTCGCGCACGGCAGCCGGCCCGGGCCTGCGGACCTTCCCGTCGGCAGGCATGGCCGGATACCGCAACGCCTACATTTTCGGCGGCATAGTCTGTATAGTGGCCCTCTTCTTCTCGTTACTGATCGGATGGAATAATAAAAAAGAGAGGCTATAGCCCATTTTCATTACATCGTTACACTCCACCCGTCCTCTATCCCTACCCAATCCTTATATTTTTCTTCACCGCCGCGCGCGCCCCAGTCGGAGTCTATCGTCAGTTTTGAGCTGATGCCGCCGCGCGGGTGGCATATCATGACGATGCGCACGCGGTCCGGTTCGTACACTTCCATGAGGTGATCGTATATGATGTTGATGAGCCGTTCGTACGAGACGATGATGTTCCGCAGCTGGAACATGTACTGCTTCAGTGATTTCAGCTCGATGATCTTCTTCTTCGGATAGAAGGTCAGGTACACGACGCCGAAGTCGGGCTGTTCGCTCACGCCGAGGAATGTGAACTCCGGTATTTTTATCTTGATCTCGTAGGCTTCCTTTGACGGGTTGGGGATCGATTTGAGGATCGACCTGTCGATGTCCTTGTATGTTTTCACGTTGGGTCCCATATGATCTCTCCTTGAATTCACAGCGTGCGGAACTGCTGCCGGACCTCGTCCGCGCTGCCGCACGAATATGCCCCTTCGGGGCATGGGCCGTTAAGGCATGACGGCCCGGCGTCGCCAAAGATCGCGGGGGCGGCTTTTTTCGCGAGCCTGAGCATCTCGACGGCCATTGCGCGTATCTCCCACTGCGCCCGGCGGCAGCATCGCTGGGAAAAAAAATGGAGGAGTTCCCTCCCGTTCATGGTCACGATGATCTTCGTCTCAGCCGCGTTAGGGAGGACAAACCGCGCGTCTTCAAACGCCGCTTCACCCTCGATGCCGCGGTCCTTCAGGGCGTCTATCAACCTGTTATAAAACTCCTGGATGCCCTCCATGAAAAACTCGAACTGCTCCTTGAGGGAGGGGTCCGCCGATATCGACGGCGGGATTATGTACCCGAAACCGTCCGTCATGCTCACATACCTCTGGGACTGCTGGCTGTACGAAGCAAGCCGGTGACGCACAAGCTGGTGGGAGCAGGCCCGCGATATTCCTTCTATCGCGAAGGTGAAAGAGGCGTGCTCTATCGGGCTTAGGTGCCCCGAGTCGACCAGCTTCCCTATGAAAGGCTCCTGGTCCTTTGACGCCACCGTCTCCTTGATCACACTGACATCGGATGCGCTGTAGCACAATTTCGCCGCCGCGGCCACCGTCTGTTCCGGGTCCGGCGTACATGCAAGCAGGACAACATTCAACTTCGACTCCACGTGTGCCTCCTTTACCTCAGACGTCTATTCCCTGTTTCCGGAGCAGTTCCGTCTTCTTCTTCGAACATTCCTCGCACCGGAATTCCGGCTTCGGGTCGCGGGTCCTGTCGTACCCTTCCGCCCTGACGATCCGGTAGCCGCGCGCCTCTCTGCCGCAATCGACGCACACGACAACGTCTTTTACCTCCCACTGGACCGCCAGCAGCCGGGACGTGAAGATGAACCTGTCGACCCAGAAAAATATGAGGCCGCCGATGAGGTTCGCTATGGTCGTCGCGACGAACTCCCCCGCATTCGCCAGCCAGTACAACACCACCGCGAGGATAGGCGTCGACAACTGCCACCGCACAAGATAAAGCCCGTACCGCTTGAGGTTAACCTTCCCCATTGCCCCTCCTTGATCCCCGTGCCTCGGAAAATTTTGTCTCCACTCTACTTGCTTCAACCGTTATTTGTCAACCAAAATAACGGCATGGTTAACTGTTTCTATCCGGCACGCCGGGGCGCTGTACACCAGACAGCGTAGCGCCAGGCGTAGCGGGACACCGTGCACGCAAACCCGGCTTCCGCGAGCCTTGCCGACAGGACGCCCGGCGCGAAGAAATGTGCCGGCTCTCCGAGCGCTCTTTCTGCCCGGGCGATGAAGCGGCCCAACGCCTTTTCGGGGTCTATCTCGAACACAACAAGCACACCGCCCGGCTTTAAGACCCGTCTCATCTCTTCTGCCGCCCTGTCGGGATCATCGCAATGATGGAAGGCGTCCCCGATCATGACCGCTTCGAAAAAGTGTCCCGGGAAAGGCATCGACTCGGCCACGCCGACCGTCCTCACCGCAAACGCCGGGGCATGCCTGAGCATGCCGTGCGCGGGATCGAGAAGGACGAACGTGAGATCTTTGCGTTGCGCATACAGGAACGCAGACAATATCCCCGTTCCGCCCCCGGCGTCGAGGACGTGCCCCCCTCTTTCCATCCGCCGCGACAGCGAAGCAAGGTCGTTTCTAAATCTTTGCGGATATACGAGCGACGCGAACCTCTTGAAAACCGGCCCGAGATGATCGAAGGGTATCATGGGCTAACGCGCGACAGCGGCATCGACTGTCCTGAAAGGGCCGCGCCTACGGAAGGACCTCCTCCTCACGGACCACCTCCCCCTTTATCCTTCCGAGAAGATGCTGGAGCACCGGCAATACGTCCGTTCTGAAACGGCCCGCGACGAGCACGTACATGATATCGTCCCCTATCTTCAGGTCCCCCTCGTTTATCCAGGCCCTGACGCCGACTATCCCTTCACGGCCCCTGGCCTCGTCGATCACGGCGTCAAGGATATTCCTGTCATAGGACAGGCGCATGCCCTTCACCTGCCCGCCCTCTTTTGAGCTCGCCCGGACGATCCCGTTGTGGACGAGCATCATGCCGAGCATCTCGGGGTCCACAGATCTCTTTATCTCCTCGATCCATTTCTCAACCATGGGTCACCTCCCTATCCCGTTTCTATCATTGATCACCCGGAAATGCAACCGCCCTGCCAGGCCCGGTTGTACGGACCGTGCCGGAATATGGTAGAATACCACAGCAACGCGGTTGGAGCGATAAAGACATGATAACCGAATATCTACAGGCATTGGTCATCATTCTCGGGATCAGCGCCGTCATTGTGTTCATTCTGGGCAAGCTCAAGATATCATCCGTTGTCGGGTTCCTCGTGGCAGGGGTCCTCATCGGCCCGTTCGGCCTCAATCTCATCAAAGAGGTCCACAGCATCGAAATACTTGCTGAGATCGGGGTCGTGCTCCTCATGTTCACGATCGGGCTCGAGTTTTCGCTGAAGAACCTGTTCCAGCTCAAAATGATCGTCCTTGGCGGGGGCGGCCTGCAGGCGGGCCTGACAATAGCGTGCATCGCCCTTGTCAGCGTTACCTTCTACCATCAAACGATAAACGCCGGCATATTCCACGGTTTCATTGTGGCCTTAAGCAGCACCGCCATCGTGTTCAAGATCCTCCTCGAACGCGCTGAGATGAACAGTCCCCCGGGGCGCTTCTCCGTGGGGATACTGATCTTCCAGGACCTCTGCGTTGTTCCTTTCATGCTCCTTATTCCCGTGCTCGCGGGAAAAACGGGAGGAGGAAGCGGCATCGCGTGGACCCTGGCCAAGGCTTTTTTGGTGATCGGGCTCATACTTTTTGCGTCCCGGTGGCTGGTCCCGCACATTTTCCGGCATATAGTCGGGACGAAAAGCCGGGAACTGTTCGTCATATCGATCATTACTTTGTGTCTCGGCACGGCGCTTCTCACGTCCGCGCTTGGCCTATCGCTCGCACTGGGGGCGTTCCTGGCGGGAATGGTCATATCGGAGTCGGAATATTCAGCGCAGGCTGTTTCGGATATCGTACCGTTCAAAGAGAGCTTCACGGGCCTTTTTTTCATTTCCATCGGCATGCTGCTCGACGTCGGCGTGCTGACGGCGAATTTCCCCGGGATCGTGAAAATAGTGCTGATCATTGTCCTTGTAAAAGCCGGCGTCCTGACTGTAACGAGCCTGGTCCTCGGAAATTCCATGAAGACGTCTCTTACCGCCGGCCTTTACCTTTTCCAGATAGGCGAGTTCTCTTTTGTCCTCGCCCTTGCCGGCAAACAGCAGGGGCTTATATCCGATGATCTGTACCAGGCATTTCTCGCGGCATCGATAATCACCATGGTCCTCACGCCTTTCCTGATAAGGGCTTCGGCCGGGATCGCCGAATGGGCCGTAACGAAGACCCCGTTGTCCGCCGTTGAGAAAAGAAAGCACAGGGCTGACCGGGAACGCTACCCGAAAAGCATACGTGATCACGTCATCATCGTCGGGTTCGGTCTCAATGGCGGCAACCTGGCCCGGATCCTCCGTTCCACGGGGATCGATTATGTCATCCTGGAGCTCAACAGCAAGACGGTCCGGTCGGCGAAGCGAAAGCGCGAACCCATCTTTTACGGCGATGGGACAAGCATCGAAATTCTCCATAAACTGGGCATCGGGACCGCAAGCATCCTCGTCGTAGCCATAAGCGACGCACCGTCCACACGCAGGATCGTCCAGCTTGCCCGTTCCGAAAATCCACACCTCTATATACTCGCTCGCACCCGGTATGTGGCGGAGGTGGACGAGCTGAAACGGCTTGGCGCCAACGACGTCATCCCGGAAGAATTCGAGACGTCGATCGAAATATTCTCCAAGGTGCTCCACCGCCTGCATATCCCGATAAATGACATCCGGGAACATATCGATAGGACCCGCAGCGACAACTACCGGGCATTGAGGATCGTGAGGCTTCCCCGGAGGTACCTGGTGGAACGCGAAGACCTTCTCAAGGATATCGTCATCGAGACATACCGGATACGCAGGGGGTCCGTTTGCGATGGCGCGACCCTCAGGGACCTCGACCTGCGCGTAAGAACGGGGGTCACGGTCATCGGGATCGAGCGGAATGGAAAGGTCGAGAGAATGCCCTCTCCCACTCTGCGCCTTAAAGCCGATGATGTCCTGTTATTTATCGCAAAACGGGTGGACATCGACTGTGCTGTGCAGTATCTTGATTCAGACAGGGACAACCCGGTATACTGTACTGTCGGAAAGGATGAACTCGAATGATAAACCCTTTTTTAGCGGCCGTCATGGGGACCGTCCTCCATCTCAAGAGAAAATGCCCGAAGTGTAAACGGGAACAGGTCACAAAGCCGGGTGAAAAGAACAAGGCCGTCAAATGCAAACACTGCGGAACCAGAATACCTCCCGTGGTGAACAGTGAACAGTAAACAGAAGAAGAACTCTCCTCACTGTTTACTGTTCACTTGACAAATTATGAGCATATGCTTATAATATGTCCATGTCTCGCCCGAAGAAATGCAGGTCCACGTGCTGTACCGTCGAATCGGATTATTTTAAACCGAGAGGCATTCCCCTTGCGGACCTCGATGAGGTAAACCTCGATCTGGATGAGGTCGAAGCTTTGAGGCTCGCCGATTACGAAGGGCTTTACCAGGAAGATGCGGCAAAAAGAATGAACATCTCCCGGGCAACGTTCGGGCGGATCGTCGAGGCCGCGCACCGGAAGATAGCAGACGCCATCCTTCACGGGAAGGCTGTGAAAATAGAACCGAAACAGGAAGCAGGAGGAGATGTATGAAACTCTGTTTTGCCGTCCAAAAAGACGAAGGTGCTGCAAGTGTGGTATACGGGCATTTTGGCTCAGCTCCGGCTTTTATCGTCGTCAATACCGACGACAACGCAATGTTCAGGATCGTCAACAGTGACATGGACCATATCCATGGGGCGTGCAATCCGGTGAAGGCCATTGGAGGCGCCGACATAGACGCCGTTATCGTTGGCGGGATCGGGGCCGGGGCCCTGAACGGCCTCAACGCCCGGGGCATCAAGGTTTTCAAGGCTGCGGAAAGCACTATAGCGGAAAATCTCGCCCTGTTTCACGAAAACAAGTTGACGGAACTGACCATAGACCGTACCTGCGGCGGACATGCCGGCGGCTGCGCCCATCATTAAGAGGAGGAACGCATGCCTATTTATGAATATAGATGCGAAGACTGCGGTGCGGTAAGCGAATTTATCGTCTTGTCATCAAACGAAAAGGTCGCCTGCCCATCATGCAGCAGCACGAAATTGACGAAACTGATGTCGGCGCACAACACGGCATCTTCTTCGGGACCGGGGGCAATACCGGACTTTGGCGGAGGCTGTTGCGGTTCACCTGGTTCATGCGGTTCTCCGGGCGGCTGCTGCGCCGGTTGACCGGTAATGTGCGGGACGGGACATGGCACATGTGAAGGCCCTTATGGGAGGTAAAATGAAAAAGGTTATGCTTCTTGTGACCCTCATCACTGTTGCCGCACCTGTTTTCGCCTGCACCTCGTGCCCTGTTCCGCCGGATGCACCGAGGACATACTCGTTCCATCCAGCACCGGGTGGAACAACTCAGAGATAGGTCGAGGAACAATGGAAGATGCCGCAGGGCCCACATTGCCGGGAGACGAAGCCAGGCCGCGCACCGTCACGGGCCTCGTCAGCAAATACAAACGCATAATAAATATCCTTCTTGCCTGCATCGCCATAGGGCTTGAGGTCTACTACAGCATCTGCGGCGGGTCCTGTTCGTACCTGAGCGGCAGTATCTTCGGCATCGACCTCCAGTATGTCGGGGTGGCCTGCATGGTCTCGATCATACTGCTTAGCATCCTCAAGCAGGACCTCCTCGTTTTCCTGATACTTTCGGCCGGGGCCGGCATTGAGTTCTACCTCATCGGCTTCCAGGTGTGGTATGACACCTACTGTCCGTATTGTCTCGCCTTTGGCGGTATCGTTTTTGCCCTTTACATGGTAAATTTCATCAGGCGCCACCTTTTTTATTCCCTGTTTTTCATGGGTATGGGCCTCGCGGGCTTTGCGCTGGTCTTCAAAGGTTCTGTTGCGCCGACCTATACATACACGTTTTTGCGCTAAGAAATGAGAACAAATATGGTGAGGGAAGAATGAAAGGACGGCTGACGGAAAAAGCTCTCATCGGGTGCGCGGTCATCTTTATCCTTGGCTGCACGGTCGGCCTTGCCTTCACGGAGTGCCGGGCACAGGAGGCTCCGGTATCCACCTTCGGGGAAGGTAAGGTCACGGTGAGGTTCTACACTGATTATTTTTGCCAGCCATGCAGCAATATGGAACCCGGCATTGAACCCATCCTGACTGAATTGGTACGCAACAGGACAATAAAGCTGACCTTCGTCGATACCCCGTTCACCCGGTACTCTTCAGTGTATGCCCGATATTTCCTGTATGCGCTGAACGAGAAAAAGACCCTTGATAACGCTCTTCTCGCGAGAAGGTGCCTCTTCGAGGCGGCCAGGCAAAGGATCGTCGACGCGCAGAAGCTCGAGGCTTTTCTTAACGAAAAGAAGGTCTGTTTCAGACCGTACGATGTGAAGCCCGTTTTTAACACGTTATCGGGATACCTGAAGCAGGACGAGATCGACAGGACCCCGACATGTGTCATAGAAATGAACGGCAAAACGTATAAGCACGCTGGCTCATCGGACATAACGGCCGCCCTGGAGAAATTGAAACGAAATAAATCGCCTCAATAGCCCGGATGGATTATAGTACATCATGGGGATGACAGGCCAAAAACGACTCGCGCTTACCCTGATCGTGACCCTCGCCATCATGGCCGGAGAGTTGATCGGGGGATGGCTGAGCAACAGTCTTGCCCTTTTGAGCGACGCCGGGCACATGGTCACCGACGCGCTGGCCATAGCTCTCGGTCTCGTGGCCGCCACGATAAGCAAGAGGCCCTCCGATTCCCGTGCGACCTTCGGTTATGAACGGGTCGGGCTCCTCGCCGCGCTCATCAACGGGTTGAGCCTCCTCATCATTGCGGTCGTCATATTCTACGAGTCGTACCACAGGTTCATGGCACCTCCGGCCGTCGACATCCGGGTCATGATAGCGATCGCTTCCGCCGGTCTCATCGGGAACATGGTCATGGCATTCATCGTAGGCCACAGCCATGACGACCTGACCTTGAAGAGCGTGTGGCTCCACATCCTCGGGGACACCCTGTCGTCCGTCGGCGTCATCATCTCGGGCCTGGTCATCTACTACACGCGCTGGACATACGCAGACCCGATTGCCAGCGTGCTCATCGGCGGCGTTATCATCTGGGGAGGGATAAGGCTCGTACGGGACACGATGTCCATATTCCTTAATCTCACGCCACGGGGTTTCGATGTCGAGCAAATTGCGGCGGACATCGCAAAGATGCACGATGTCATCGACGTCCATGACGTCCACCTCTGGCCGATCGCACATAACCAGATCGCCTTTTCAGCCCACATTCTCGTCGACGACAAGACTTTGAAGGAAGCCGAGGGAACAAGGAAGAACATCGAGGACATGCTGAAAAAAGCAGGGGTCCATCACAGCACGCTCCAGATAGAGTGCAGCTGTGCCGGTGACAACAGCCTGTTCTGCGGGATCAAGCCCGGTTCCGGCGGCCATGACGAGCACCATCGCCGCTGAACCCTCACGGCGGGCCGCACTGCCTTAAGAGATGCCCGGACCGCCCCATAATTCCTCAGGACCGCTGAATGTATTGATATCTATGTTGTAATGGTGTTATCATGTAATACTAATGATTACACATTTTTGTGGAAATAAGTAAAATTGGCCACTTGATTCTGTGCATACGTATGGTATAGTTAAATATTCCAAATTGAATGGGGGCCGGGCAATGGATGATAAGAATGCAATGATCTTCTACATCATCTCAGCACTGATCATGATAGGCGGTTTCGTGATGATCTTCATGACCCGCAGCACCGCCATACTCGCCGGCGGGGCCGTTCTGATCCTGATCGGACTTTTTGTCTTCCTGTTCGGACGGGAAAAAGCGAAAAAAGGCAAGGCGTAAGTCGGTCCATCTTCGGCAATAATTTATTGAAAGTCCTGCACATGCGGGACTTTTTTGGTTCAGCACGGCGGCCGCCAAACACTGTTGAATTCACCGGACCGGCATTGTAATACTTGCGATAACGCACCCTACCCCGGCGAAAGCCGGAATCCGGGGTTTTAACGATAAACTGGTGATGGGTGATGGGTTGTGGGTTATGGGTGGAAGGGTATACCGGGTTGTGTGTCTTATGTATGGTCTTCCGGGGTTTGATCGGCTGCGGTTTCCTCGGCTTCGGGTACCGGGGCTGCGGTTTCCTCGTTGATCTCTTCGGTTTCTTCGCTTTTCAAACCGTGCCTTCTCGCCATCTTCTCCTGGGCCTTCTGCTGCCGCTTGATCTCTTTCTGTCTCTTTAAAAAAGCGTTCTGATTGCGCTTCGCCATGTAAGACATCCTTTCCTCTTCCCGGCATTGTCAGGGCCCGGGAAAAGATCTGTAATTTTCCGGTGCAGGTAAGGATTATGACGTTATTCGACGCGTTTGTCAAGACGGAGCAGCCGATCGCGCCTGAGCCGCCTTCTTTTCCCTTTACATTTTGTTTGATACGCTTTAGTGTCTAAAGTAGGTAAATATCTGAGAAAAAGGGGACATGTATGAATTGCCGCCTGTTTGCTATTTTGTTCATGGCATCGATTCTTTTCCTATCCGCCGGTTCATGCCTGTACGCCCAGGCGTCCGGCTCCTGTGCCGGCGTGACATGCGGGCCGGGGTACACCCCGACGGAGCAGATGAGCGGTTCGTGCATCTGCGTCGCACAGGACTGCGACGATATAAACGGCTGCCAACCGCCCCAAAAAGCCGTCGAGGACTGCGACAGCATCCAGGGATGCAACCCGCCGCAGGTCATAAAGCCGTGACCGGGGGCCTGTCAGACCGATCATGGCCAGGGTCCTGATTACCTATCACTCGCAAACGGGAAATACCGCGCGAATGGCTGAAGCAATTGCGGCAGGCGTCGCGGAAGCCGCCGGTTCCGAAGCCGTGCTCAAGAAAGCGTTCGACACCCTGGCGGCCGACATACGCGCGTGCGACGCGGTCGTGTTCTGCTCGCCGGAATATTTCGGGTACATGTCGGGCGCCATAAAAGATCTTTTTGACCGGACATACGAGGAATTACGGGACGACCCGCGCTCCGTGAAAAAGCCCTGCTGTATCGTCGTCAGCGCCGGCAACGACGGCACAGGCGCCGTGAGACAGATAGAACGCCTTTGCAAGGGATACAACTTCAAAAAGGTCCAGCACCCGATAATATCCAAAGGCCCCGTAACAGACGCCACCCTCGCGCACTGCCGCGAACTCGGCGCCACCCTCGCCGAAGGCATAAACGCGAAGATTTTTTGAACTATCTTCTCTTTTCTTTCTCGAGCTTTCTCTTTTCCTCGTCGCGGATCTCGCGGCGCAGGAGTTTGCCGACCTTTGACTTGGGCAGCATGTCGCGGAATTCGATGTAGCCGGGGACCTTGTACGGCGCGAGCCTGTCCCGGCACCATTTCAGGAGCTCGTTGCTGCCAATCCCCTTCGCGTCCTCCTTGAGGACGACGATCGCCTTGATCCTTTCGCCCACCCTCGGGTCGGGGACCCCGATGACGCATGCGCCGATGACGGTGGGATGGTCCTGGAGGGCCGCCTCGACCTCGGACGCGGAGACGCGGTACGCCTTGTATTTGATGATGTCCGCGGTCCTCTCGACAAACTCCAGCTCACCCCGTTCGTTCAGCTTTACGTAATCGCCCATACGGTAATAGATATCGCCGTTCATCTGCACGTAGGAATACGCCGTTTCGTCGGGCTTGTTGAGGTATTCCTTCACTGTGTAGGGAGACGTCACGAGCAGCTCCCCCAGTTCGCCCGGCGGCAGCTTCTCCAGGGTGTCGCGGTCGACGACGATCGATCTGCGGGTCTTGAGAGGCGTCCCGATAACCGTGGGCGAAGGCTCCTGATCGAGGAGGCTGTATGTAACGTGCCCTATTTCCGTTGAACCGTACACCTGGTAGAGGGGTATGGAATATTTTTCACGCCACGTTTTGAAGACCTCGACGGGAAGGACGTCGCCGCCGCAGTAGCAATATCTCAGGGAACTTAAGTCGTACTGGTCGATCCTGTCATTCTCCAGCATCATCCGGTACAGGGCCGGCACGCCGAGCATCCACTTGATCCTGTACCTCTCTATCGCCGACAGCGTGGCGTCGACCTCAGGCAGGGGCATCAGGACAACGGTGTTCCCGTAATTGAACCCGAAGGCGATCGAGAAGCCCTTTGCCATGATGTGAAACAGAGGGTTCACCATCAGGACCGAATCCCTTCCCGGGGTCACGTAGTCTTTTATAACGTCGTCCATGATGTCACGGATGTAAGTGACCTCCCCGATATGGTTCCCCGGGACGCCCTTCGGGAACCCGGTCGTACCGCCAGTGTACATGATATATGACAGGTCCTTGACCGGGTCGATATCGACCTTTGGCGGGATGGGCCGCGACTCATAAAGGATTTTCGCGAAGGAATATATCCTGTCGCCCTTTGACACGTTGCCATGCGGTATCTTGTCGAACAGGTGCCCTATGAACCTTTTCATGGGCGAGACAAAATCAACGAGGTTCGTCACGATCACCCTTTTCAGGTTTGTCCTTTCCATGACCTCTTTCACGTAGACGAAGTTCGTGTCAAGGCAGATGACCGTCTCGATGCCGGCGTCCTTTATCATGTACTCTATCTCGAATGCGGTGTAAATGGGCGACACGGGCACCGTCACCGCGCCTATGCGGTTTATGGCGAAATTGGCGATTATCCATTGCGGGCAGTTCGAAATGTACAGCATGACCCTGTCCTGCTTCTTTACGCCAAGGTCGGAAAGCGCCCGGGCAAACTGATGCACCAGTGTCTCCAGGCGGCCGTACGTAAAGGTCTCGCCGAGATAGGCGAGCGCCGTCCTGGATGTGTACTGCTTGCATACTTCCTCAAAACGAGTAAACGTACATTCCTTTTCCAAGGATGCCATGCGTCACCCCTTATACGCCGAAATAGGCGGATTTCACGTCGGGATTGTCCATCAGTTCCTCACGCGTCCCCGCGAGCACACTCGAGCCGTTCTCGAGGATATATCCGTAATCGATGATGGGCATCACCGGCCGGGCATACTGTTCCGTAATGATGATCGAGATGCCTGTCGAGTCGCGGATGGCCTTCGTCCCGTTGATGACGATCTCCTGGTACGCGGGGCTTAAGCCGAGCAGCGGTTCGTCGAGAAGGAGCAGTTTCGGCGACGCCATCAGCGCCCTTCCGATCGCCAGCATCTGCTGTTCGCCGCCGCTTAAGAAACCTCCCTGCCTTTTCAGGTGGTCCTTCAGGCGCGGAAAAAGATCGAGCACGTAATCGAGGTTCTGCCTCGTTTTCGTACCCCCCGTCAGGAACGACCCGATCTTGAGGTTCTCGAGCACGGAGCTTTCGGGGAATATCCGCCGGCGTTCCGGGCACAGGACGATGCCCGCCTTGGCCCGGTTGTGCGGCTTGACCGCGCTCATGTCCTTTCCGTTGAAAAAGACGCGGCCGAACACGGATATCCGCTCGCCGCCGCGCATCTCCTCCTTCTTCTTGATATCGAGGATGATGCCGGATATGGCGTGCATGAACGTGCTTTTCCCCGCGCTGTTGGAACCGAATATCCCGACGATCTTGCCCTCGCCGCAGGTGATGCTCACGTTGTTGAGGGCGATCATATTCTCGAAGAACACCATCATCTCAAAGGCTTCGAACATGGGATCTACACTCCTTCGCTTCCGAGATACGCCTCCCGGACTCTCTTGTCCTCGATGACATCCAGCGGTTCGCCTTCCTGTATCTTCTCGCCGAAATTGAGCGCCATGACCCGGTTTGCAACCTTGAAAAGCTCCCGCAGGCGGTGTTCCACCATGATGAGCGTTATGCCCTCATCCCTCATCTTTTCGATGAGAGGCAGCATCCCCGCGATCTCGCTCATGCTAAGGCCCGAAAAGACCTCGTCGCAGAAGATCACCTCGGGCCTTAGCGCCATGCACCGCGCCAGCTCGAGCCGCTTCTGGTACCCCGTCGGCAGGGTCGAGGCGATCTTGTACGGCACCCGGGAGTCGCGTTCGAACCCGATCTCCTCCAGGATATCCACGGCAACCGTGTCGCGGTCCCCGTGCTTGCCGCCGCCCCGCCACCCGCCTGTCTTCCGGGCCCGCGGAGACCACAGCGGGATGATGAGGTTCTTGAACGCCGGCAGGGAGTGGTACGGCCTCATGATCTGGAACGTCCTCGCGATGCCGAGGTCCGCGATCTTGTGGGGCTTTAAGCCGGTTATGTCCTTGCCCCTGAAGGTCACTTTGCCCGATTCTGTCCTGATGAACCCTGTGATGCAGTTTATCAGCGTTGTCTTGCCCGACCCGTTCGGCCCGATGATCCCGAACACGTCGCCCGGGTAAATGTCGAAGCTCACATCCATGAGCGCCTTCAAGCCACCGAAGGATTTCGTGATGCCCTGCATGGATAAGACCGGCTGCGCGCTCATACCTTCACCCACCTTTCAAACTGATGATACTTTCGCTGAAGGTAGACCATGATCCCCTCGCTCTTGAAGACGATAAAACCGGTGAGTATGATGCAGTAGATGACGATCCTGAACGTCCCGAAGGCGCGCAGGACCTCCGACAGCGGCACGAGTATGAAGGCCCCTATCATCGCGCCCACCAGCGTCCCGCCGCCGCCTATGACCACGGCCGCGATCGGGATGATGGAGAAATCGAGCGCGAAGAGCGAGATCCCCGCCCACATGTAAAGGTGCGCGATGTACGCCCCTGCGGAGCACCCGATGAGCGATGCGATGAAAACCGCGATTATCCTCATCCGCGTCACGCTGATACCCGATGCCCTTACGGCCTGGTCGTTGTCCTTGACGCCCCTTAAGACAAGCCCGACGTCCTGGTTCACGAACCTGCGCATGCCGAAGAGGAAGATCAGTGCGATGGCGATGATCGTGTAATTCTCGACATAGGCGTTGGGGAACGCGTCGATCCCCGTCATGCCGTTCGTCCCGCCGAGTATATCGAGCGCCTCGATGATCCGGGTGAATAACAGCGGGTACATCAGGGTCACGATGGCAAAGTAGACACCCCTGAGCGGCAGGCACGGCAGGAGGCAGAAGGTGCAGAAGACCGCACCCGCTATCGTCGCGAGCGGCATGGAAAGCCATATCGGCATCCCCAGCGTCGTGTTGAATATAGCGGCAAAATATCCGCCCACCCCGGTGAAGAACGCCCCTCCGAGGCACACAAGGCCCACGTAGTTCGCCAGGAAATCAAAGGACAGCGCCAGGACCGCATAGGCGCACATTATGTTGATGACCTTTTTCCAGTACGGGGCAAGCTCAAATACGAAGGGAAGGGCGAAGAGCCCCGCGATGAGCAGGATCCTCGGCCCCATGAGGTACAGGATCTCCCGGATGTCAGATATCGCGTATATACCTTCCGTCCGGACCTTGAGGCCCCGGTCGATCCTTTCTTTCCGCATCAATGCGTCCATATCACACCCGCTCTTCCAGTTCTTTTTGTTTGCCGAAGATCCCCGACGGCTTGACAAGCAGCGTGAGGATAATAGCGAGAAGGGCAACCACCATCTGGTAATGGGCCGAAAGGAAAGATTCCGTAAGGATCTGCGCGAACCCGATAATGAATGACGCCACTATGACGCCCCCCCAGCTCCCCAACCCTCCGATAACGCATACCGCAATTGCGAAGATGAGGACGTTGTAGCCCGTCTCGACAACGATGTTCCCGAGAGGGAGCAGGAGTATCGCCGCAAGCCCCGCGAGCGCCGAACCTATGCCGAGTGACAGGACCGCCGTAACGTCCGAATTGATGCCGAGCATCATGGCGGCCCTCTCGTCCTGGGCAATGCCCCGGAAAGCAAGGCCCATTTTGGTATAGCGTGTGAAGAGGTAAAGAAGGATGAATGTCAGGATCCCGGCCCCGACGATGATGAGGCGCTGGTAGTCCACGCTGACACCCAGTATATCCACCGAACCGGCAAAGAAGGCGGGCAGGCTGAATGTCCCGCCCCGAAGGCCTCCCCACCGCAAACCCTCCAGAATGGCCAATCCGATCGCGTATGTCGCTATGATCTCGGATATCTCCATGCCCCGCACCCGGACCAGTATGAACTGGTAGATGAGCGCCCCGACGACGGCCGTGATCCCGATGCCCAGGATTATCGCCAGTACGTACGGCATGCCCGTGCACTTGTTGAGGAAGATCCAGGTGAGGTACCCCGAGGTAACGTACAGGGCCCCGTGGGCAAAGTTCGGGACCCTGCTGATAGAGTAAACCAGGGTGAATCCAAGCGATATAAGGGAGAGGGTTATACTGTTGATGATGCCGTATACGACAATTTCCATACGTCCCCTCTTTTCTTTTAGGTTACTTCATCCACGGTGGAAGCAGGACCTTTCCCTCGGCCGTTTTCGGAGGGAAGACCTGGACACGTTTGCCTTTCTGCCATTGAATGATGCCCGTCACCGCGCCTTGTTTCGGATCGAGCGACGGGATGATCTGGTGCGTCTTCGGGTCGAATTTCATCCTCCCGTAGACACCCATGAAATCGATCGTTTCGAGCGCCGTTATGACCTTGTCCGGGTCGGTGCTCCCGGCCTTTTCGATAGCGTTCTTGAGCTGGTAGACCGCCATGTAGCTCGATGACGTGCCGTACCCTTCGGGTTCGAGCCCCCATCTCTTCTTGTAGGCGTCGACGAATTTCATCGTCCAGGGCGTGATCTTTGCCGGCGCGTTCCCGCCGTTGACAAGGTTCACGATGAGATAATCGCCCTTGCCGCCCGAAGCCTTCGCAAAACCGGGCTGCTCGGCGGCATTCACGAAACCGACCGGGATCGATTTCATCTTCATATCGGCCCACTGTTTCAGGAGGATCGTGCTTTCAGGCATGTCCATCCAGAGGAAAAGGATCTGCGCGCCTTTTTTGGAGGCATCGGAAAGCCCGACGGAATAGTCCGTTGTACCGGTCGGGTAAACCTTCGGTGCGATGACGGTCCATCCCTTGTCTGTCAGGGCCTTCTGCATCACCTCGCCGCCCTTGCGGGCATGCTCGACATCCTGCACCATGATGGCTGCGGTCTTGAAGCCGTAGCTCTTCCTTAAGTCCTCGAGCAGGGTCACGAACTCGCCCATCATCACGCCGACATGGCTCGTGTTCCGGAAACAGTATTTGTATTTCTTGTAATTGCTTTCGACCTTCTTATGGTAGGCCGGGGTGAGGACCCCTGTCGTTATGATGCTCACCTTTTTATACTTATTGAGAATGTCCATTGCCGCCAGTGCCGCCTCGGAGCGCACCGGTCCGCCGATGATGAAATCCGCCTTCTTTTCCAGTATCAGCTTTTCAAGCCCGAGAAGCGCCTCGCTGACGGGGACTCCCGGTTCGAGGTCACGCGTGTCGATGACCTCGACCGCCAGCGGCCTTTTGACCCCGCCGACGTTGACGCCCCCCGCCTTGTTAATCTCTTCCGCCGCGAGCTTTATACCCCTCTCGGCATCCCAGCCATACAGAAAAGCTGTCGCGAGCGGGGCGCCGATGACGATCGGCTTCTCCGCCGCGTACATCAAGCCGGGAAAAACAAAACCGGCCGCAAACAGCAAAACGATGATACACGTCACCTTTCTCATACATTCCCTCCCCTTGGCATTTTATTTTTGTGCCCTTACCCTGGACATCGAAAACAGCAATAACTATGCCAATTTGAACACCACCCGCAGGCGGCTGAAGGGAAAGATATGTTTTCAGGGGGTTGTGCGCGCATCGGGACATTTTTTGTTTTCTATTTTCAACAGGCCCCGGCGTTAGAAAATGAAAGAAATTTTCAATCCCCCGGCGTGCTGTTGAAAGAAATATTTATTTTTTGGGATGGGTTTTTCTTCTGACGATCCCGGCCTTGCTGATCTCTTTTACAAGGGCGTCTTCCGGGATCTCGAGGATGACACTGGCCTTCTTCAAGTTCCAGCGTGTTTCTTCAAGGACTTTCCCGATATGCTCTTTCCGGATCTCCTGGAGGGTTTTCATGGACATGTCCGGTATTCTGACTGCAATTGAAATGCCAGCGGGGATCAGGCAGGCACGGCGATATCGTATTCCTTCAATTTCTGCCGGAGGGTTGGGCGGGATATTCCCAGGATATCGCACGTTTTCCCGAAATGCCACCCGGTGTATTCAAGGACCCGGATGATGTGCATCTTTTCAACATCGTGCAGGGACATCGAACCGGGATGGCCGGCGGCATCGCTGCCGGCCACGGGCCCCTGCCCGAGCAGGACCGCCACGAGCTCATCGAGGACCACTTCGCCGAGCGTCGAGATGACGCCCCGCGTCAGGACATTCTCCAGTTCGCGCACGTTGCCCGGCCAGTGATGTTCGAGAAGCCTTTCCATGGCCCTCTCCTCCACCCGTTTTATGCTCCGGTGCAATTCAGCGTTGATCTTCTTGAGGAGATACTGGACCAGAAGCGGGATGTCGCTCTTGCGGTCGCGAAGCGGAGGGACCCCGATCATGGCAACGCTTAAGCGGTAGAAAAGGTCTTCGCGAAAGGTCCCGTCCCCGACCATCTGCCAGAGACTGCGGTTCGTTGCCGCGATGACCCGCGCGTTCGACTTCAAGCTTTTTTCACCGCCGACATGCTCGAACTCCTTTTCCTGGAGGAAACGCAGGAGCTTGGCCTGGAGCTCGAAGGGGATCTCGCTCACCTCGTCGAGGAAGATCGTCCCCTCTCCCGCGAGCTCGAATTTCCCCTTCTTCGTCGCGATCGCACCGGTGAAGGAACCTTTTTCATGGCCGAAAAGCTCGCTCTCGAGGAGTGTCCCGACGATCGACGAGCAGGTGATGGCAAGGACCGGAGCGTCTTTTACCGGGCTGTGATAATGGATCGCCCGGGCTATCATTTCCTTTCCCGTCCCCGTTTCGCCTTCGATGAGGACGGTCACCTTGTTTTCCGACAGGATGCCGATAGCCTTGAAGATCTCCTTCATCGCCCGGTCCTTGCCGATGATCTTGCCCTTTTCATACGTCAGGGACGGGTCGAGAGAGAGGGAGTTTGCCGTTGTCCCCGGCGCCGCCGCCCGGGCCGCCCGCACGACGGCCCTTTCCAGTTCCTCGATATCGATGGGCTTCGGTATGTACTCGCAGGCGCCGAACTTCATCGCCTTGATCGTCGTGTCCATGTCATGAAAGGCGGTTATCATGATAACGTTGTTCTTCTTCGAGGCTTCGTGGAACCCTTTCAGGACCTCAAGCCCGTCCTTGTCGGGCAGCCGGATATCCAGTATGATGACATCCGGTGCGAAATATTCGTTCTCGGCAATGGCCTCCACCGCTGTGGCCGCGCACGCGACGTCGTAGCCCTTTTCCGTAAAGAACATCTCCAGGGATTCCAGCAATGATCTCTCGTCATCGACGATAAGTATCTTCTTTTTCACCGGCATCAGGCCTTCCCGACGGGTACGGCCATCGACAGATGAACGCCCCCGGTCCGTTTTGTTGTAATACCGACACTTCCCCCGTGGGCCTCGATGACCTTCTTGACATTCCAGAGGCCGAGCCCGGTCCCTTTTTTCTTGTTGCTGAAAAACGGGTCGAAGACATACGGAAGGTCTTCCTGGGGAATGCCGGGCCCGTTGTCATCGATCGTTATCTCGACATGCGGCGTGCTCTGCGGGGTATACCGCGTGGTTATCCCGATCCACCCATGCGCGGGAATGGCGTCTATGGAGTTTTGCAGCACGTTTATTATGGCCTGTTCGATCTTGTCCTGGTCGACGAAGACGTTCGGGAGGGACCGTGAAAATTTGCTGCGTACCTGTATGCCCTTTTCCTGGAACCTCACCGTCATCATTTCGAGGCACGACATGATGACACGCCTGATGGGCGTGGGTTTGAGGTCAAGGCGCAGGGGTTTCGCAAAATCGAGCATCTCGGTCAATATCCGTTCGAGGCGGGATATCTCCTCGGTCATGATCTCCATGCGCCGCTTGTCGTTTCCGCTGAACTCCAGTTTTTTCAGCAATATCTGGATATTCATCTTCACCGACGAAAGCGGGTTGCGGATCTCGTGGGCAAGCGACGTGGTGAGCTGCCCGATATGCGCGAGGCTCTCCGACTCACGGACCTTCTTCTCCATCTCTATCCGTTCGGTGATATCGCGGCAGATGCCGGCGACCGCCGGCTTGCCCCGGTAAACGATGAGCTTCACCTTGTTCTCGGTCGCCAGCGCCCTGCCGTCCCGCGTGCGCCGTGAATAGCCATAGAGGTCCTGGGCGTGGCCCATTTCGACACGCTTCTCGTAAAGCTTCTTCACTTCTGCCCGCGATTCGGGGGCGATGAACTCGATGTATGGCCTGCCGATCACCTCGGCAACGGAATAACCATGGAGGTCGCAGAATGCCTTGTTCGCAAAGATGATCGTCCCTTCCTGGTTGACGAAATATCCGTCGTTGATGTCCTCGACGAGAACACGGTACTGCGCCTCCGACTCCGCCAGTTCCCGCGTCCTTTTATCGACCTGCGCTTTCAGGTCCTGCGCGTGCTCGCGGATCTGCTTCTCGTGAAGCTGCTGGAAATTGTCGCTGAACCGGGTGATCGTATAGTAGAGACATTCATTGACCCTCTCGAGGGCCTCCTTCAACTCCCGCTTGCCGAGCTCCTGCGCGAGGACGGGCGTCGCGACCTTCCTGAACATCTCGTACGCGCCCTGCACCTCCGAGAGCGAAAAACCCCCCAGGAGCCTTAAACCCGTGATCCATCGGATATGGCAATCGATCAACCTGTAATCGCGCTCGACCAGGACCGCGTAGCTCGCGTCGAACGCCGCCGCGACCGTTACGTAGAGCTCTTCTTTCGGCCTTTTCTCGTAACGCGGCCCATTCTCCGCGCGAAGCCGGTCGATCCATTCCGCGATCAGCCCCTCCCTGTGCCTTGCCAGGATTTCACCTATCCGCATGAAAAGATTTTAGCCGGATACGCGGCCAAGTTTCAAGCTTCACGTAAAAACTACCCCCACGGTCATCCCCTCCCGGCAAAGAGAGCGTGCCGCATTTCCCCCGCTCCGTCATCCCGGCGAAAGCCGGGACCCGGCGTCTTTGTCTTTTTCGGGAAAATTGTTTTCCTCTGAAACTTGAAACGCAGCCGAAGGCGGCCGGGCCCGCAGGCCTAGAAGACGGCCGCGCGGTGCCCCTTCATTATCTCCGGCGTCGCAGGCGCGTCGAGGTTGTGGCGCCGTATAACCTCGCTGCCGATCAAACGGGCTGCCTCCTGGTAGGTGACAAGGTCCGTGTTGATCACGATATGGTAGATCAGCGGATCGTCGATGTCGGCGTCGAAATTGTCTCTGATGTAGCGTTTCCGGCCCGCATCTTTCTTCTTTATGTATTTCGCGGCCTCTTTCTCGTCGTAGTTGAAAGCCTTCATCGCCTGTTCGATCCTTTTTTCGACAGAGCCGATAAGGCGTACGTGGAAAACGTTGGGCATGTCCTTCGTGACGAGGTTTGCGCCCCTTCCCACGAGGATGCAGTTGCCTATCTGGGCAAGGCGCAGTATGGTCGAGTTCGTCCTCTCGACGAGTGACCATGACGAGGGGTGCAGGCCGATGAATTCTTCGAACGCGTCGGTCACCGTGCCTTTATGTTCTTCTTTCATAAAGGTGCCCACGTGACCCTTGAGGTTGAACACCTCGAGCACTTTCACAACAAGCTTCTGGTCAAAAACTGTCCATTCTTCGCGGGATGTCGTCTTTTCCTGCAAATACTTGACGAGCTCTGACGAGACAGTCAGCCCGCCCGCCCCTTCAGAACGCGAGATCGTTATGGCCGGTTTTGACGGAGCTTTTCCCTTTTTTCCGAAATGACGTTCGATGTACGTTTCACAGCGATCAGAGGTTATGTTTTCCCACATATCAGGTCCTCCTGACTTTACGTGCTGCCCCCGCAAACAACCTGCTAATCGAAAAAGCCCTCTCTTATTCTGTGTATAGCCGAGGGAATCGAAATTGTCAACTGGCACGGGCGCGTACCAGTTGACGTTTCAAGTTTCAGGCTCCCGGTTTCCGGGGAAAGGCAACATTCAGCGGCCCCGTCTGCGCGGGACCGGTCCGCTATATTAATTTGGCAGGGGTTTTTTGTATTTTACGCCTTTCATATTTGAGTTTTTCAGGTAGGCCATGAAATTGCTGATCATGCGGCTTAAGTTCTTGAAGTCCTCTATGAGGGCCTCGCCCTTCTCCTTCTCTATGTAGCCGAGGTCCAGGGCGAGGTGCAGGTGGGAGCGGACTTCGCCCGAGGAGCCCCTGGCCACGGACAGGGACTGGGTGAATTCCTGGGTCCCCCCGCGTTCGTGGCCCTCGGCAATGTTCGAAGTGATCGAGACCGCAGCGCGCCTTACCTGGTTGATGAACCCGTAATCGTTTGAAAAAGACGGCTGCCTCGTAAGGGAGTAGAGCGCGCCCGTCAGCCTCCTGCCTTCCTGCCAGACTTTGAGATCTTCAAATGTTTCGACTGTCATATGCCCTCCATGGTTTTATTTTGGCTATATATTACTTTTGGGAAATGAAAAATATCTGAAGAATGACAAAATAACTTCTCCCGCCCGCAGTTCGCCTCCGGCACTTCCACATTTCCCCGATCTCCTTTATAATCATCGTATGAAGACCATATTCCTGATCGCATGCACCTTTGCTCTGATCACCGTGGCCGGCTGTACGGTCGCCCGGGATGTTGCTGTTGAAATGCCGCCGGTGTCGAAGGTCTCCGTATATGAAGGGAAGGTTGTCGGCGAACCGTTCATCAACAAGGTCGGGCAGGAGGACCCGAGGATAATCGATCTGTATTTCGTGACAGGCGGAAAAAAATACTTCATCAAGTTCCTCGACAGCAGCGTGTCCCGGAATGAAGTCCTCCCGTACGTCAATAAGGGCCTCAAAGTACAGGGCAAGGTCAATTATGGGCTGTGGGATACGAATAACCCCAACGAACAGAGCCGGGTGGGAGAGTATCTTGTGATCGAGACAATCAGGAAGTAACGTGTGCATGTTGATTTCGAGGGGAGAATCCCCTCGTTTTCGAAAAGCTATAACATCAAAACATCAACATCGATGATTAACGTATCATATATATACGCTGTAATGTAGCTATGATGCTTTCATCGAATACTCTCCCACCGTGTCGTGAACGACTCCGGTCATTCTCCCGGGGTCCCGGCCTGCAATCCATTTTGACGGTAAAACATCTTTTGCAGGTAATTATCATGATATAATACATTCTGCTTTATGTTTTCGTAGTGTTTTCATCGAATCATCGCGGCTCACCCAAAAACCATCTACAGGACGGTACAGGGAGAAAATGTGGTGCGGGTTCGCCGCCGCAACGCGAAGATATCCCTCGTTGGAATAATGCAGGCGCACTTTTGCGCTCTTGATAGTTCCGGGCATGTATGGTAACTCTTTGGCTGGCAGCACAGAGAACAACCCGCTGCAGCCATGATTGCCGGGAGTGCCGGCGCTGCCGGAAAAAGGAGGGAACCATGAGGGTATATTTACGCATTCCGGTTGTCGTCATCTTTCTGATCGCCGCTTCGTCGACCCTGCTTTATCCGGCGGACCTCGGCGATCTCCTCAAGGGCCTGCCCCGGTCATCCGGGCCCGGCGGGGCGGCGGCTCAGGCCCCGGGCGCGGGGCTCGATAACTCCACCATCGCCTCCGGGCTCAAGGACGCCCTCTCTGTCGGGACCAAAAACGCCGTCAATCTCGTCTCGAAGCCCAACGGTTACTTCGGGAACCAGGCCATCAAGATCCTGCTTCCCGACAATATCCAGAAAGCGGCGGAGCTTGCCGGAAAACTCGGTTTCCAGAAAGACGTCGACAACCTCATTCTCAGCATGAACCGTGCCGCGGAGAAGGCAGCCCCGAAAGCGGCCTCGTATTTCGCGGACGCCATCAAGCAGATGACCATCGACGACGCCCGCAGGATCCTGTCGGGCGGCGATACGGCGGCAACCGAGTATTTCAAGTCAAAAACCTCTTCAAAGCTGTACGATGAATTCAAGCCCGGCGTCTCCGAGAGCATGAAGCAGGTCGGGGTTGCGCGCGCGTACAACTCCATGATGGGCAAGGTCCCCTCTCTTCCATTCGTCGATAAGGAATCGACGGACCTTGACCACTACGTGACAACGAAGGCCCTCGACGGCCTTTTCTACATGCTCGGCCAGGAGGAGCAGAAGATCAGAACTAACCCCGCGGCGCGGACAACGGACCTTTTGAGGAAGGTGTTCAGCAGGTAAGGCCCGCGGGTTCGCGGGCCGTTTCAAGGCCGCCTCCGGCGGTCGTTTCACGTTCCCTCACCTTTTTCAGCTGTTGCAATTATGTTCTTGATTACCTAATATTGAATCTATGTCATACGGAGCGATACGCCTCCCCGTTTTTATAGTGATCATTTTTCTCGCCGCGCATGTCCCCGTGCTTCTCCCTCCGGCGGCAGGCCGTGATACGGCAGGGAACAAGGCCGCCAACGAGCAGCTGTTCGCGGCGGCGCAGGAGAACGATATCATAAAGATGAGGCGCGCCCTGAAGAACGGGGCCGATGTGAATGCCCGGACAGAGACGGGGCAGACGGTCCTGCATTTCGTTCACGATCTTCGCCTCGCCAAATTCCTCATCGAAAAAGGCGCCGATGTAAACGCGAGGGACCACGACTTTGACATGACCCCCATCTATTTTCAGAGGGTGGCGGTCGCGAAGCTCCTCCGCAAAGCCGGCGCGGACATCAACGTCAGGGCCAAAAAGGACATCACCCCGTTAATGTGGTACACCTACAGCAATTATGTCGAGGGCCTGAAGTACCTCGTGGCCAACGGGGCCAGCGTCAACATCGTGAACGCCGAAGGCAGCACCGCCCTGGACATCGCCATACGCTTCGAGCACAGGGAGTCGGCCGCGTACCTCAGGTCCGCAGGTGCAATGACGGCTGCGGAGTTGGGCAAACAAGACTAGAGACCGTTCGAGGTTTCAGGCCATCCCCATTATTTCATTGCCTGTCCCCTTAACTTCTGCTATATTTCATAAGATCATCAAGCAAATCCAGTAGTTTCCGAAAAGTAATTTTATTCCACAAAAAACAGGAACAGGTGTTGGCCGGGAACGGCGTGCCGTACTGCCGGCCGGCCGGCATCGCAAGTGAGGTTATCATGATCAGCAACATGAAAGCCGTATGCGTGACCGCGGTTTTCGTCGCCGCGGCCGTCCTGACCTTCGCCATGATCGCCCGGCCTGACGCGAACGAAAGGGACAGGCGGAACCACCTCGGCCATTTTAAAAAGGTCGACGGCATCTCCATCTCGAGCGGGGGCGGCCAGCTGACATTCACCGGCTGCGGCCACAGGGACTTCCCGGGCTGCACCATCTACCGGTATGACCTGAAGGAGAATGCCCTGTACCGGTACGTGCACGAAAACAAGCTCATGCAGGTGATGGGCGCTCAGTACTGGTCAGACTCACGGCAGTTCCTTCTGGTGACGGTCCCCAGAACGGAGGATGGGAAGCAGGTCCTCGAGCAGATGCAGGTCGCGATCATGAACCCGGACGGGACAGGATTGAAACAACTGACCGCAGGGGAAGGCATCAAGGCCGCCTACATGTTAAGCCCCGACGGCAGGACCCTTGTCTACGCCAGCGGAAAAAGGCGCACGGAAGGCAAGACCGTTGCGTCCCATTTCGACTACTACGCGCGGGACCTCGCAACGGGAACAGAGACGCAAATCACCGATCTCGCCTTCTACGAGATAAGCACCCCGTACTTCACCCCGGACGGGAAGAACATCGTCTTCAATTACGGCAGCCCCCTGAAGCTCCCCGGCACGAACGACGACCGGGCGGACAAAGCGTTCCGTGAAGATTATGAGAAGAAATATCGCTGGAACAACATCATCCGGTACCCCGTTGACGGCTCGGGGATCAATAGCCTGCCGGAGCCGTGGTTCGTTCATGGAACAGGCTCACGTGACCCGATAGTAACGAAGGACGGCTCGGTGTGGTTTGAAGGTACGACCGGAGGCATCAAATATTATCGCCGGTACCCGAATGGAGAGGTAGTCCAAAATACCAACGAGGAACTGGCTGTTGGAAGGACCCGGTATCCCTTCCGCATCGCCATTGATCCGACGGCCCGCTGGATGGCAATCCTTTACGAAGACCTCGAAAATGGCAAGGGACGGTCCATCGGTATTTTCGATATTCTCAACAGAAAATGTATCCCAATAACCTTTCATGCTACAGCAACAAATATAACTGTACATTAGGAGGTGCACATGCCACGTTTTATAGTCAGCGATCCGAATGATCTCAACTTCCCCTATCAGGCGAGCAAGTTTCTCCTGAACCTTCTCGTCGAAAAACTCTCCGGCAGCGTAGGGAAGAAAGATGGATCGTTTAATTGGAAAAACGATAGAGACTTTGAATTCTCTATTAGACAGCTGGAAGCCGCCCTTCCGACCCATGGGAATTTCGCCGGGCCGGGGTACAGCTGCGGACAGAGAGGAGAATTTTCTGAAGATGAAATCAAAAGGTTTCCCGTCGCTCGAATATATGATCCGAAGATTAGCGATATGAGAGACGATTTCGTCGATACCCTCGCAAAAGCCCATGACCTCGCATACGCCGAAGCCAGAGGAAAACCCGACTACTGGGAACTCATCCGCCGGGCGGACGAGGAGCTGGTGCGGGGGCTGAAGGAACTGCGCAACGGCTCGTCTTCTCTGTATTCCGACGGCGGTAAGATGACGCCCGCCGAAAGTGCCTACGCCGCGTCGATGCTCGATCTCTTCACGATGACGATCGCCATGCGGGACGAGCCCCTGGCCGCATTCGAGAACCTTAAGAATGCCCGCTACGGTGCAGACGAAATTAACAGCTTCATCGGCGCGATCTCGGGGGGGCTCAAGTCCATGGGCCTCGGCGGTCTCCTCCGCAAGCTTCATTTCTCCGAGATCGAGATCGAGGATATGGAACAGAAAACAACCGCGTACTGCGAGAAGAACGGCATCGATGCCGGCGGCATCCTGACGGCCTCCGCGGTGAACCCGTATCCCGACGAATATGCGGACGAAGACCAGGATCACTCCTTCGGCCCGCGGATGGGATAAGAACGGTGTTCCAGGCGGGGCCTCTTCACTTTTTTTCAGAGACGGTGTACTCTTTCGAAATGAAACATCGTCCGGCAGCCGACACGTACCCGTATGCCCTGAAAACGGCGCTGCAGGAGAGCCGCTTCGAGAACATCCTCGACGCCAACATGTTCACCGCCTATATCCCCAGGGGCGCGGACATCCCCCGCTTCACGGACCCCCGCAGGAACGGGGCGATGAACGTCGGGATATTCCGCCAGCCCGGCCACGTGAATTTCCCGCACATCAACCAGGTCTTCAGCTGCATCGGTTATATAAAGCGCATCCAGAACCTGGACAATTTGAAATTCCTTCCCGTCCTGTATGAAGAGCTCGGCAGGTTCCTCGCGGTCATGGAGGACGTGGCCTACACCCTCGATATCGTGTTGCCGCAGGATATCTACGAGGCGCACAGGCGCGGCTTCGAGAGCTTCGCCGGCTCCTATCACACCCATCGCAGCAAGGACGTCGAATGGATCGAGGGTGTCCGCAAGCACCAGTTCCTCTATCTTGAAAAGATCGACGCGCTCATTGAAACGCTCAACGCACGGGGCTGCGTCTTCGATCACAGCGGGGATCCGCTGTACACGGCTGTCGCATCGGCCTGCCGGAGTGCCGCGGACGGAGCCCCGACAGGTTCCGGCGCCCCCTTCGACGCGGGTTGCCGCTTCGTCGCCAACTGCTGCACGAGGGCGGCACTCAGCGGGCAGCCCAAAGTCGTGTGGTCCGGGGACGGGCAGGTGCTCAAACTGCTCCGGCACATCTACACCATCCCCGATATCTGCCGGACCTTTCCCCAGGTCTACCTGCGTTCGAGCTACTACCCCATGGACTTCGCCGAACTGTTCCCGAAATGGCACGGAAAAGCCGCGTGAGAGGAAAGCGACCTTCCCTCCGGTAAGCCATCGAAGGCAAGAACGTCCCTAACGTCCCGTTGCCGGTCAGTCGTCATTACATACAGGGGTCCTATGACCCGAGTAATTTCAGCGCGAAGATCGCGCAAAGAGGAGAAAAGGCTCTATGAAAGCCAGGGAATTTGACAAAACATTTGACGAGGGAAAAGACGTATCGGAGCACCTCGACGTGTCCAGGGCCAAAAGGCCCGGACGGGCCAGCAAGAGGATCAATGCAGACCTGCCGGAATGGATGGTCACTTCTCTCGACGAGGAAGCAAAGCGGCTGGGCGTCACGAGACAGTCAATCATCAAGGTCTGGCTGGCGGAGCGATTAAGAAAGGCATCGTAATTCTCACCGTGCCCCCTTCAACGATATACGTCTTTCCTGTGCCCGATCTTCACAACCCATACCGTGAGCTCTTGATCCCGGATCGAATATACGATCCTGTACCGGCCCTGTCTGATCCGATATTTTTCTTCTCCCGTGAGTTTCTCGCAGCCCGACGGCCTGGGATCTTCTGATAGCGCTTCGATCCGGTGTAGGATCTTTTGAATTTCCTTTTTTGGAAGAATACCGAGGTCTTTTCTCACAGACTCCCTGAAGAAGATCTTATATCTTGCCATCTTTCTTCAGTCTTTTTACCATTTCTTCATAACTGATCAACGGCTCCCCGGCCCTTTCTTCAAAAGCCGAAATATCTTCGGCATCTTCCGCAAGGGCTTCTCTGATGGCAGTGTTCACAAGGTCAGAAACCGACCGGGACGTCTCGACGGCTTTGAGCCTTAAAGCCTTGTGGAGATCCGGGTCCAGGTACACCGTTGCCCGTTTCGTTGCCGGCATAAAGCCACCTCCAGGTAACCTAAATTCTTCGCCCGGCTAAACAGGCGTCTTCTTAGGTACTATAGCATCATAACGTCATAACGTCAAGCCTGCTTGCAGGTCCACGCCTCCAAGGCAATCTTTGACAATGATACCAATTAATGATATCATTACATATGGGCAGGCACCGGAAGACCTACCAGGCAATATTCAAGGACCCCGTATCGGCAAGTATCGCCTGGCAAGACATTGAGGCCCTCCTCCGCTCCGCCGGGGCCGAAATAAGTGAGGGAGAAGGCTCCCGGGTACGTATCGTGCTGAATGGCGTCAGGGCCGTGTTCCACCGGCCGCACCCGGAAAAAGAAACCAGGAGGGGTGCGGTGAGGTCGATGCGGCGTTTTTTAAACGAAGCAGGAGTGAATTATGATGACGTATAAAGGGTATACCGCAAAAGTCGAATTCGACGACGAAGACATGATATTTTACGGCGAGGTGATCGGCATCCGTGATGTGGTCACGTTCGAGGGCGACAGCGTGAAGAAGATCGAAAAAGCCTTCCACGACTCCGTCGATGATTACCTGAACATGTGCAAAGAAAGGAACGAGGTCCCGGACAAACCGTTCTCCGGCAAATTCCTGGTGCGCCTATCTCCCGAGATCCACAGAAAAATATTTACATCCGCCAAAAAGGCGGGCCTCAGCGTCAACGCATGGCTCAATCAGAACTTGCGAAATTTACTCGACGATCATTGTTAGCGCCGAGGGGAGTGCCACCTCCATCTTGTTCACTGAAGCCTGCTTGCAGGTCCGCAGGCTGTTTCAACCACCTCCCTGACACCATCCATCACCATGAAATTCTAAACTAACATATTATATTTTCATGGTCGCCCGGAAAGGCATTGAAGGCAAGAACGTCCCTGGCATCCT
>ERZ1645192.457-NODE-457-length-33646-cov-9.840940_pt1 | contig 33646 bp, 22 predicted proteins | sample MGYA00575354_ERZ1645192 | MGnify/ENA primary metagenome ERZ1645192 (study PRJEB40844, sample SAMN11349763) | freshwater sediment metagenome | isolation source: river sediment | host: Sediment | place: India: Faizupur Khadar , New Delhi | collected 2017-02-21 ...
TGGCGTCACGACCTGCGGATGAGGTTCCAGACCTCACTGAACAGATTTCCTGAGAGTGCGAAGACCAATAGTGATGCATGGTCGCTCTTCACTGAATACCAGATGGGATGGAAACCTTCACGGATAATTGATATCACGGCAGGCATTTCTGAGAACTACAACATCATCGTCTCAAACATGTACGACGATCATAAAGGAATAAACCTGGCAGCTTTCACCCAGATGGAAATACGTCCGTTTAGCACGCTAAAGGGGGTGGCCGGAGTGAGGCTTGAAAACAACTCTCTCGACGGTATAAGTGACAAGCTTGTTCCGGTTGTCAGGGCCGGACTGAACTGGCAGGCCGCAGAATACACCTTCCTGAGAGCATCATTCGGACAGGGTTACCGGTTTCCATCGATAGCTGAAAAGCATGCATCAACCACCCTTGGCTCAGTGGTCATCTTTCCAAATCCTGATGTACTTCCTGAATCGGGATGGAGCACCGAGGCAGGAATAAAACAAGGTGTACAGCTCGGAAAGGTAACCGGACAGGCTGACCTTTCTGTATTCATGTCGCAGAATACTAACATGATAGAGTATTTCCTGGCTGTATACAATGATCCTGAGACAGGCCTGCCTTCAACAGGCTTCAAGGCAACAAACATCGAACAATCGAGGGTATACGGAGCCGAGCTGGAAATGCTTCTCAATGGATCGTTCGGAAGAGTAAATGCAACATTTAACGGAGGATATACATTCATCTATCCTGTAGAATTCAGTCCTGCAACAAACAGGAATACAGGCGAATACCTTAAATACAGGAGGAAACATTCAGGGAAACTGACTGCTAACTTTTCGTGGAAAAAGCTCAGGTCAGAAATTAGCTTCTATGCAAGATCGAAAATCCTCAGGATCGACAGCTTCTTTCTGAATGAGACAACGGGTGAGCAAATTCTTCCCGGATTCCCTGACTACTGGGCTCGACATAACACAGGATATATTGTTATGGACGGAAACCTGGGGTACAATCTGAATGGAATAATTACACTCTCGGTTGCTGTGAAAAATTTAACAAACACTGAATATATGGGAAGGCCCGGGGATGTACAGCCTCAGAGGAATTACAGCCTGAGGATCTCGGCGAAGTTTTAACTGCAAAGGAAGTAGAGATTCTTAGAAATAACCTTTGCGAACTTAACGGTTTTCTCTTTGCGAACTTTGCGGTTAATGGATTTCTTGACAATTTGCTTATTTTTTTAATTTTTCTGTAATACTTTTAATACCGGCTAATTCTAACTAATTCCCCTACCATGAAAAAATCAACAGTCAATTACCTGCTGCTCCTGATAATTCCATTTCTCCTGGCTGGATGTAAGAAGTCCGAAATAAATGAAATTAAGATCAATGACTTCAGAGCGCTGAAGGCAGAATTCGGATCTCCTTCTGCTGAATATTCCACCGCACCTTTCTTTGTGTGGAACTATAAAATTACAAAGGAAGAAATTGAGAAATTCCTGATTGATTTCAAGGAACAGGGTATTCTCCAGGTCTTTGTACATCCCCGTCCCGGGCTTATTACGGAATATCTTTCCGATGAGTGGTTTGAATTATTCAGGTACTGTGTCGATAAAGGCAGGGAACTTGGAATGAAAGTCTGGATATATGACGAAAACTCCTATCCCAGCGGATTTGCCGGCGGACATGTACCTGACCTCATGCCCGAATCGTATAACCAGGGACAGGGGCTCAGGATGACGAGAGTCGAGATTTTACCTGATACTGCCGGAAAATATTTCCTGTGCCTTAAAGAGGAGCCGGAAGGGAAATTCACTGATATAACCTCCACATTATCTTCAGAAAGAGGGAAAACGGGGAAATATGTTCTTTTTGCAAAAACATATAACAACAAGAGCGACTGGTATGGAGGATTCCCATATGTAGACCTTCTCTATAATGGTGTTACAGAGAAATTCATCGAAGTCACGATGACCGGTTATGAAAAATCTGCCGGTGATGAATTCGGGAAAACGATACCTGGCACTTTTACCGATGAGCCCCAGATAAGATCTTCCGGAGGTATAAGATGGACACCTGATCTTTTCGATGTTTTCCGTCAGAAATGGGGATACGATCTTCGTGAACATCTCCCATCGCTCACAGAAGAGACTGGCGACTGGAAGAGGGTAAGGCACAACTATACCCAGACTCTTCTCCAGATGTTCCTCGACAGGTGGGCAAAGCCATGGCACTACTGGTGTGAAGAAAAGAACCTGAAATTCACCGGCCATTACTGGGAGCACGAATGGCCTGCCATGACTGCCTGCGGCGACAACATGGCCATGTATGCCTGGCACCAGGTTCCTGCTATCGACATGCTGTTCAACCAGTGGGATGACTCGACCTCACGTGCTCAGTTTGGCAATGTACGATCAGTTAAAGAACTTGCCAGCGTCGCTAACCAGACTGGCAGGCAAAGAAAGCTTAGTGAAACATATGGCGGCGGCGGATGGGAACTGACATTTACCGATATGAAACGTCTTGGCGACTGGGAATATGCACTGGGTGTCAACCTTATGAACCAGCATCTTACATATTTTTCGATGACCGGTTCACGAAAAAGTGATTACCCTCCCACTTTCGATTACCATGAACCCTGGTGGAAAAACTATCGACTTCTTGCTCTTCACTATGCAAGACTCTCCGCTGCTTTGTCGGCAGGAATTCAGAAAAACGATATCCTGGTTATTGAACCGACAACATCGGCATGGCTCTACGATTCTTATGTTAAAAAGAATCCCCATTATGCGGTGATAGGCCAGGCGTTCCAGAGTTTCATCACGAAGCTGGAGAAGAGCCAGGTAGAATATGACCTGGGCTCAGAGAATATAATCCGGGACCGTGGATCGGTAAAAACCGGCAAGCTGGTAGTCGGCAATTGCGAATATTCTAGGGTGGTACTTCCTCCGATGATGGAAAACATTGATCGGTCCACATTCTTATTGTTAAAGAAATTTATTGCCCGCGGAGGCACACTGATCGCCTTCTCAAAGCCATCTGTAATAGATGGAGTAAAGTCTTCAGAACTGGATGATTTTTATTCTGACTTTAACGACCGTATCAAATGGGAGACAGAACTTGATCAGGAAATTATCAGCAAATATTTTTCCACCGGCGATCTCCGGTTTTCGAGGTTCACTTACGGCGATGTCTATCATCAGAGAAGGATTCTCAATGATGGTCAGCTGGTTTTTATTGTCAACTCGAGTCTTAACGAACAGGCATCAGGATCGTTCACTGCAAGAGGCGATGCTGCATATGAGCTTAACACCATTACCGGAGAGATTCATGGGCACATGTGGTCCGATGAAGGCGACATGGTGGCCGTCGACTTTTCCCTTCCCCCAGCAGGCAGCCTGCTTCTCTTCATACCCGGTATATATAATGAAAGGCATATCACTCCATATAAGCCAAAGGAAACGGCCCCGCTGACTCCTACCACACCGATGAAGATCGCCAGGGTGAAAGAAAATATCCTTGCTATTCCATTCTGCGATCTTACCCTGCAGGGTGAAACAACTAAGGATATGCATTATTACAGCGCTACCGACAAAGTTTTCAAATCACATGGATTTGTCAACGGAAATCCCTGGAACCATGCGGTGCAGTTCAGGACAACGATTACCGACCGCGACAAATTCGGAACAGGGAGCGGCTTTACCGCTGATTATCATTTTACTGTCAGAGGCAATTTTGATTTTTCCGGTATAACTGCTGTTGTTGAAAGGCCTGCACTGTGGAAAGTGTCAGTAAACGGGACTGAAGTAAGTGCGGAAGAGGGTTTGTGGGTGATCGACAGGGAAACGGGTGTCTATAAGATCGGGAAACTGGTAAAACAGGGAGATAATATCATCAGCATCAATGCATCTCCGATGAGTGTTCACGCCGAAATAGAGCCACTCTTTGTGATGGGTGAATTCTCGGTCAGGCCTGCCGGCAATGGATGGGTAATTGAGGCCCCTGTTAATAAATTAACAACAGGAAGCTGGAAAGACCAGGGATTGCCATTCTATCCGTGGGGCATAACATACAGTATGGACTACAGCATTGAAAAACCTGAGGGTCATTACCTTCTCGGGCTTGGTGAGTGGAGCGGAACGGTAACTGAAGTGACTATCAATGAAACATATAAAGATGTGATTGCATTTCCTCCTCATCAGCTTGACATAACTGATCAGATCAGGCCTGGAATCAATACTATTGCTGTTACTGTCATCGGCAGCAACAAGAATCTTCATGGTCCGCATTTCAATGATCCTAAGCCCGGACTTGTTGCGCCGGGAAATTTCAGGAATGTGAAGGCATACCCGGCGGGGAAGGATTACCAACTCATTGATTATGGACTGATGAAAGAATTCGAATTACTGCAAGGGATTTAAGGGCGCCTGACGCCATACGCCTTACACCTTTTTCTATTTACTATCCGAAGAGGTTCAGGTAGTTTTTCGAATGATAAGTCAAAACCGCTTCCAATTAACTAAATATCAATTTACTATTTTAGACTTATTGGAAAATTCAAATATTTGCATACTTTTGAACGTTTTTTGGATTTTCGTACTACGGGAGCAGAAGCTTCCAGAGGCCTCTGTTCCTGAATATAAACTTAAAAACAATTCTATGAGAAAAATTCTGACATTAATTGCCGGTATCGTTTTGACCGGAAATCTTTTTGCAGGGGGACTGGTTACGAACACCAACCAGAGTGCCACCTGGGTTCGCATGCCCTCCAGGAATGCATCGACACAGATCGACGCAGCATATTACAATCCTGCAGGATTGACAAAGCTGGATAACGGTTTTCATTTTTCACTGAGCAACCAGATCATTTCACAGACAAGGACTATTACCAGTTCATATCCTTATCTGAACAACAGTGAATATAAGGGTACCGTTTTTGCTCCGCTTTTCCCTTCGATCTATGCAGCCTTTAAGATGAACAAGTTTGCTGTTTCGCTTGGATTCATGCCTATCGGCGGCGGCGGCGGTGCAACTTATGAAGCCGGACTTCCATCATTTGAGATGAGTATTGCAGATCTTGTTCCGATGACCTATAATAATGGATTCGGAACCACCGAATATGATGCAGACATTTCTTTTGAAGGCTCATCTGTATTCTTTGGGTACCAGGCTAATGTTGCATATAAAATTAATGATTTCATATCTGTTGCAGCCGGCTTAAGAATGGTAACTGCAAAAAATACCTATACCGGTTATTTAAGGGATATCAGCATCAATCCTAATTATCCGGCATTTGGAGCTGCATATAACGGTTCTATGGTCCTTGCCAGCGATTTCTTTACTTCCGGAGCCACTACAATGGCAGCTCTTAGCGCCGGTGCTACTTCATTTGCTGCAGGCTTGCAGCCAATCATAACAGGTGGTGGCGGAGGCGTTCTGTTATCGAATGGAACCTCCGTAGGCCTGACAACAACCCAGATCGGACAAATACAGCAAATCCTTGGAGCTGCCGGACAGACTCCCGCTCAAATAGGTGCAGCTACTATTTCAACATCCCAGGCAGTTCTTACCGCTGCTGCCCCAGGATTCACGGCAACAGGTACAACATTAAGTGGCTATGCTGCTCAAACAAGTGATATTGAGGTTGATGCAGAAGAAAGCGGGATGGGATATTCTCCTATGATAAGTGTAAATATCTCTCCCATTGAGAACCTTAATATCAGTGTGAAATATGAGTTCATGACCAAACTTGAACTTACAACTTCTCTCGCTGCTCCTACAATGGGCGCAGGTATTTTTATCCAGGATGAAAAGAAAAGGGCTGATATGCCGGCAATGTTATCTGTGGGTGCTGAATTGAAACTTTCAAAGATCAGAGTGGCTGCAGGTGCAAATTATTTCTTCGATAAATCAGCTGACTATGGCCACAAATCACCATCCGGATTTTATGAAAACAGCGAGATTATTGAGAGCAACGGTATGACAGCCAACATAGCTGCAGAGCTCAGCCTCACCGACAAAATACTCGTAAGCGGTGGCTATGCATGGGGAAACAAAGGTGTCAATGCCCTCTACCAGAGCGATATGACATTTGCCAACGCAACACATTCAATCAATGGCGGCGGCGCATATAACATCTCCGACAAGATCAGGCTGAACCTTGGCGCTGGATATACATTCTACCTTGAAGATGAGAAGGATGTGAATCATTTCCTTGGCGCTGCCAACCTGCTGCCTAAAGAAACATACACCAAAGGCACATTGATGTTCGGCGTTGGCCTCGATGTAAGCTTCTAAACAAACACATCAATATTTATAAAGCTGATCCGTTACGGGTCAGCTTTTTTTTTGCGAAATTTGTATCACACGATACAACTCACCCTGAAATGCAAAAAAGATTTATCCAGGCATTAGTCCTGACTGCCATTGTCTTTGCCGGATGCCGGGAGCACAGACCGGTACCGGAGACCACGGTAACTGCAATACCGGTAACCACAAAACCTGCAACCATGATATCGTCGGCGGAAGAGATATCGCTGAGCGGGAATATTGAAGGTTATAAAACTGTCCGCCTCGGCTTCATGGTGGCCGGGAAAATTGCTTACATAGCAGTAAATGAAGGTCAGAAAGTCTCAAAAGGGCAGCTTATAGCCAGCCTCGACCCGGAAAGCTATTCTATTGCCAGTGAAATCGCCGGTATACAGGTAAGCCAGGCAGAGGATGAATATAAAAGGCTGAAAGCTATGTACGAAAGCGGAAGCCTCAGCGAGAGTGACTACTCTAAGATTACCCACGGACTGAACCTGGCCAGAGCCCAGCAGAAACTCCATGCAAAGAACCTGGCGGAGACAAAATTATATTCTCCCATCGAGGGCGTTCTGCTAAAGAAACTTGCGGAAGAGGGCGAGATTACCGGTACAGGCCTGCCAGTGCTGGTTGTATCAGATATAAGAAAAATTAAAGTCAATGCCTTCATTCCTGAAAATGAACTATATAAAATCAGGACAGGCCAGGAAGCCGATGTATCAGTCTCATCCCTTGCCGGAATCCGGAAAGGAAAAGTAACTGAAGTAGGATCAGCAGCCGATGCTGCCTCGAGGGCCTTCGCCGTAAAGATAGAGATCGATAATCCGGATATGATTTTACGTCCTGGAATGATCGCAGAGGTTAAAATAATTCCTGCAGAGGTTCAGAAGTGTCTCGTTATCCCTGCCGTCTCTGTTCTGCATGATTATGACGATCAGAGTTTCGTATTCGTCATAGATACGACAAAAAACCAGGCTTTCAGGAAGAATGTCAGCACAGGAAAGCTGCTGAACGATAATATTGAAGCCCTTTCCGGAGTAACGAAAGGTGACATAATTGTCACCGGGGGGCAACATAAGCTGGCAGACGGATCATTGATAACAATCATTAAATGACCGGCATATGAATTTTGTACAGGCATCCCTGAAAAACAGGCAGGTTACTATACCGGTGCTTATCATGATGTTTTCACTCGGCGTATGGTCGCTGCTGACCATGCCCCGGCGCGAAGATCCAAGGATAATCATCCCCGGCGGCCTTGTCGTTGCATATTACCCCGGGGCCAATGCCCTGCAGGTTGAAGAACAGGTTACAAATAAGATCGAAGAGTATCTTTTTCAGTTCGAAGAAGTACACAAGAAGAAAACCTTTTCCGTCACATCTGACGGAAAAGTGATTGTTAATGTCTGGCTGAAAGATGATGTTCGGGAGCCTGATATTTTCTGGAGCAAGCTCCGCCATGAGATGCTCCTGGCAAAGGCGTTATCTCTTCCTCAGGGAGTGATTGGGCCTGTGATAAATTCCGATTTCGGCGACACTGAAACAATGATAATCGGTATCTCCGGCAACCAGGCAGGCTATCGTGAGATGACCGATCAGATCTCAAAGCTGGAGGAACGGCTGCACATGATCCCTGCCCTTTCGAAAATAAAAAAATCAGCAGATCGTGAGGAACAGATCAGCATTACATTCAGCTCGGAAAGACTTGCACAGTATGACATCAGCCTGCAGCAGGTAGTAAAAATCATGCAGTCGCAGAATAATATAGGTCCGACGGGTAATATAAAAAATGAAAGCACCTCTACCCCTCTTTATACTGACGGATATTACAGATCTGAGAATGAGATCAGGGAGCAGGTGGTCGGAGCCTCCAGGACAGGAGCTGTGGTAAGACTGGGAGATGTTGCAGATGTAAAAAGAGAATACGGCGAGCCTTCAGAAGTTGTCTCCATCAATGGCAGGAGAGCCGTCCTCCTTACCATACAGATGTACGAATCAGAGAATGTCGTGAAAGCCGGTGGTGAAGTAAATAATGTTGTAAGCCAGTTCGAGAAAGAGCTTCCTCCAGGTATGGAACTGACAGTCCTTGTAAACCAGCCTGATATAGTCAGGAGGAATATCTCACAGTTCCTGCGCGAATTCTTCCTCGCCATCATTGCAGTGATACTGGTTGTCTTCCTCCTGCTTCCCTTCCCTATTGCTGCAGTATCGGCAACTGCCATCCCCATGACAATATCGGTAACCTTTGCCCTGATGCATATATTTGGTATTGAGCTGCACCAGGTATCGTTGGCGACGATGATAGCTGTCCTGGGCCTGGTTGTCGACGATGCAATAATCATTGCCGATAATTACGTAGAGCTCCTCGATAAGGGTCATGACAGGTGGACGGCTGCCTGGAAGAGCGCCACAGAACTTGTTATTCCTGTACTAACTGCCACGTTGACGATCATAGCTGCCTTTCTTCCGCTGGTGATACTCACCGGAGCCGTTGGCGACTTCATCAGGGCGCTTCCCCTGACCGTGACAATAGCTCTTTCATCATCGTTCCTTGTTGCTATGGTTCTCACCCCCATACTCTGTCATCTGTTCATTAACAGGGGATTACATGATCCATTGAATGCAGGAAAACGCAGCAGAAGTTCATTCCTTGATCTTATGCAGAAGGCATATAACAGATCAATTGACTGGTGCCTGATACACCGAAAGCTCACAATTTCCGGTAGCCTGGCAACTATCGTGTTGGCCGCCCTTCTTCTTAAATATGGTGTTAAGCAGAAATTCTTCCCTGAAGCAGAACGTGATCAGTTTACTGTAGAACTGTGGATGCCGACCGGGACAAAGTTTGAGACAACGCATCAGGCAATAGTGCGAATCGAGGATCTGATCAGGAATGAAGAAAGGGTAAGATCCTATGCAACCTTCACGGGGAGAAGCGCCCCGAGGTTCTATTATAATTATTCTCCGGAAATACCAGCTGCCAACTACGCCCAGATACTCATAAACACAAAGGACAAAAAAGCCACGGGGTCACTTTACAGGGAGCTTAAGGATAAGGTAACCCTCCTGGTGCCTGAAGGTCTTCCCAATGTTAAGCTTATGCAGCAGGGACAGCCGCAGAAGGCACACATTGAAGTGAGGATTTCGGGCGACGACATGAAAACTATAAAGAAGACCGGTGACGAGATTATGCGAATAATCAGGAATACACCCGGCAGCGATATGGTCAGATCAGATTTCAAAGAAGATACTTACGGGATAGGAATAAAATTAAGGGACGAGGCTGAACGTCTTGGATTTACCACCGGCAGCATTTCGCAGCTGATCTATGCAGGATTCGAGGGTTATACAGTATCAAAGATGTATGAAGGAGAGAAGAGCGTCGACATTGTCCTGAGGTTTGATCCCAGGTACAGGGAGAATCTCGACGATCTCAGGAATATATACCTCCAGTCGCCTGTTTCAGGCGCTTCAGTGCCATTAAGACAAGTAGCCGAACTGATCCCCGAATGGCATGAAGGGAGTATCAATCACCGTAACGGTATCCGTACACTGACCATCCTAAGTGAAACACAGGATGGTGTCCTTCCGTCAGAATTGCTGAAGGCAATAAGGCCCGAAATTGAAGGGATGGAGCTTCCTGCAGGTTACACGATCTCATTCGGCGGCGAATATGCAAACCAGCAGGAGACATATAGTTATATGTTCATTGCATTAATTATCAGCATTATAGCAATCTTCCTGGTACTTCTGTTCCAATTCAGGAACCTTAAAGAGACAGGCCTGGTGATGCTAACAATACCCCTGAGCATATTTGGTGCAGTGGTTGGACTGATGATCACCGGCAACGATTTTGGCTTCACGGCTTTCACGGCAATGATAGCTCTCTCAGGTATCGTTGTCAGGAATGCAATAATTCTTATTGATCATACAAATGAACTTATCGGGAAAGGGATGGAGATACCCCGGGCGGCCCGTGAAGCAGGAAAACGGAGGCTCAGGCCTATCTTCCTTACAGCAATGGCAGCTGCAATAGGAGTTGTTCCGATGATACTTTCGGGATCTCCGTTATGGAGTCCGCTGGCGAGCGTTATAGCATTCGGAGTGGTATGGTCGATGTTTATCTCCACCCTGTCAATTCCGGTGCTTTATACGGCAGTTATGAAACCCGGCGATAAAGGAGCTGATATCACAACATCTAAAACAGAAGGAAGTGAGAACTAAGATATTTTCAGGCAGGCTTATAGTTATTGCCGGCATTCTAACTTCAGTAAATGCTGCAATGCCGGCCCAGGAAGTAAAATCCCTGACCCTTGAAACGGCGGTGGAACTTGCCTTGCAGAACAACCACCTGTTAAACATAAGGAAACTGCAGGTTGAAGAGAAACAGCAGAAAATAAATGAGGACAGGGTAAAATATTTCCCTGTAATCGGATTAGGCGGATCCTACCAGTATAATACCAGGCTGCCGGAACTGGTAATAGAACAGGGACGTTTTGGCGGTCTGCCATTAGGTGGGACTATCATCCCGCTTCCCGCCATCGATGAAAGGTTTGACCTTGGGCAGCATAATGTTTATAATGCAGGAGTGACCTTCTACCAGCCTGTGACCCAGCTTGGCAGGATAAATGCCGGTGTTAATTATTCAAAGACGGAGATGCATATTGCCGAGACAGAGGAACTGAGGGCGGTTATGCAGGTAAAGCAAGTCGTGGAAAAGCTTTTCTTCGGGCTACTGATTACCGGCAAACAGATTGAGGAGGCTGAGCTGAAGTTATCTCTGGCTGGAACCAAGCTTCATGATGGAGAGAGTGCACTTGCTGCGGGGAAGATAACAGAATCGGGTACTATAGGACTTTCAGCAGCCGCAGCTGATGAGGAGCAGAACCTGCTCAGACTAAGAATGCAATATGATGATTATGTATCTGACCTGGTACAGCTTACCGGTCTTAATCCCGGTGAACGGCTTCTTCCCGAACCAGTGGCACATGAAGACTTTCAGGAGAGCATCGCTGCCATCGATACCTCGCTGAGCAGGGCATCGGAAGGAAATAATGACCTGAGGATTGCGATGCTCAATAAGACAAGGGCTGACTATTCGATAAGGGCGAGCCGGTATAGCTATCTGCCCGACGTGGGAATACTCGGAGGCTATACATACCAGGAGGGTACCGATATCTACCCTAAGAACAATGCTTATATAGGTGCATCGCTGAAATGGAACCTCAACGATGCCTTTGCCAACAGGATGATCCAGAGACAGAGGATGTACCTGAAGCAGCAGGCAGAAGAGAACCTCCTCAATACAAAGGAACAGGTCAACAGGGATATTGCTAAAGCTTATCGCCGGTTGATTCAGTCAGGCGGGCTTATTAAAGTTGCCGTAAAAGCAGTTGAGTACAGGAAAGCCGACCTGAAGATCGTGTCGGACAGGCGAAAATCGGGATTGAACATGGAGTCTGACCTGCTGGCTGCGAAAGCTGCCATGGCAAAAGCCGAGGCTGACTTGTTTGCCGCACAGCTTAATTACAGGATTGCCCTTTCAGAACTTAAAATCCTTACCGGCATCTTTTAGTACATGGTCACTTTGTGGAAAAAAATTTTTAACCACAAAGGTTCACAAAGTCCGCACGAAGGAACACCAAGGAGAAAACAAATCAGTATTTTATTCCTTTGTCATTAAGGAATTTAATATACTCCTGCAATCGCGGGGTGCCTGAGTTTTTCAGCTTTTTATACCAGTCGATCGATGAACCGACAGTACCTGACTGGCGTGCAAGGGTAATGATATTTACATAAATAAGTCCTTCGATACCCATATTTTTTGAATCAATTTCCTCGAGTATGTCGATGAAACTGACCATTGCTTTTACCGGATCATCATTCTCGGCAAGTTCAAAAGCATCATTGATATTTCTGTTCAGCTCATTATTCAGCATTATACCATAAAAGTGGAAGCAGTTATCGGAGCACTCCTCGATGAGATCGATCCATTCAACACCTTTTGCCAATGGAGGGAACACAAGTGTAAAATCGAGCTTCTCTCCCACTGAGCTGAATTTGTAAGCATCAGGACAGACAGGTATTCCCTGTGCCGATAAGAGTTTTATTCGTGTACCATCGGGGTACACCATAAAAATGTTTTTGTCGGCACAGAATGTACCACCGTTCCTGCGATTCTCAACAGTCAGATAAAAGATTGCAGAGCCTTCTGTAGCTTCAATCTTCCTAATGAAGAGAGTCTCATGGCTCTTAAGTCCGTAGTTAGGCTGTAACCAGGACTGTGCAAAGGTGACGCCTGTGGTCAGCAGGTATATCATAAACGATAATATGAAGCTTCCTTTCATTGTCGGTGACTGATGTGGCCGAAAGTTAGTAAAATGATTGGATTAATGGTACCTGCCTTTCCTGCAGGAGCAGTTTCAAGGTGTAACCTTAATGTAACAAAACCTTAATAATTGCTTAACTGCTCTGAAATTATCTGGCCATACTTTTGCCACAGATAAAAATGAAAAGGATACTATCTTAAACTAAAACGATAAAACATGAAAAAAAAGCTGATTACTATTTTCTTCCTGGCAGCAGCCGTCATTGGGGGCTGTAAAGAGGAATTTGCACTTCCGGAGATAACTGCTCCTGAGCTGACTACGGTGGAAATTACCAGGTCTGTTGATCTCACCTTTGATTATATTACAGAGGCAGGATATAAATCATCGGTTCTCAGCGCTGCCGGAGGGAGTGCAGTTATTAAAACAGATGGCAGTGCCGGTTCTCTTTCGGGAAGTATTATTGTAACCTTTACAGCCGGAAGCGATGCAGGTGCAGGATCAGTTACCCTGACCCTGACCGACAATGAAGGGATGGCCGAAGAGGCAGTTGCCGTAATTAACATTTCAAATGTACCGACCATTTCAGTTACCGAGAACATTTCGTCGAATACGACATGGCAAACAGGTAAAATATATATCCTTGAAGGAAGAATAACTGTTCTTTCAGGTGTAACTCTCACCATTCAGCCAGGTGTTGTTGTCAAAGGCCGCGCAGGTTCTGAATCGAATGCGACAGCACTTATGATAGCGCGTGGCGGCAAACTGAATGCTGAAGGAACTTCGTCATCGCCAATCATATTCACATCCGTTTCGGACCAGATATTGCCTGGCAATACAGAGAGTCCAAATCTCGAGCCCACTCTTAACGGACTTTGGGGAGGTCTGATAATACTGGGAAAAGCTCCCATATCTGCTGAGGCAGAAGCAATGCAGATTGAGGGGATCCCGACTTCGGACCTGAACGGCCTTTATGGTGGAACAGATCCTGCCGATAATTCAGGAACAATAAAATATGTTTCCATCCGTCACGGCGGAGCCAATATCGGTGAAGGAAATGAGATAAACGGTCTGACGCTCGGCGGTGTCGGTTCTGGAACTGTTATTGAAAATATTGAAGTTGTTTCGAACCAGGATGATGGCATTGAATGGTTTGGAGGAACAGTAAATGTTAAAAATGTAATAATATGGAACACAGGCGATGATGCTATAGATACGGACCAGTCGTGGGCAGGAACACTTGACAACTTCATAGTTATCAACCCTGGTGACGAGTGTCTTGAGCTTGACGGACCTGAAGGTACTCTGGCAGCAAAGCATACCATAAAAAATGGAACAATATATGCCGGCAGCGCACAGGGTATAGCTGACCTTGATGATGCTAATACAGCTTCAGATTCATTTGTCGATATGAATAACATCTACTTCTTCGGACTGATGACAGGACAGGATTTCGATGCAGTGCCTACCTACTACAACTGTACATTCTCAAACTTCCAGGCAACTATTCCATCAGGGACAACACTGCAGACCTTCTTTAAAGACGGGAGTGATGCATATACAACCTCAGTTAATGCAGGAGCCAGAACAGTCGGAGCCAATGTAACCAATTTCTCAGGCTGGTCATGGACATCTGTCTCAGGATCATTGCAGGGTTTCTGATCTGTAAAATTCAATATACCGCAGGAGTTTCACCTCCTGCGGTTATTAAGTTTAATAAAGTCAAAAAAGTCAATTATGCGTTCTTTAAAAAATTTATCAGCAATCTTAATTTTATGTCTTGCGGGTCCGGTTTTACAGGCACAGAACGGGACGATCCGCGGATCAGTATTTGATGAGGCCACCGGCGAACCGATGATAAGCGTCACAGTTGCGGTCGAAGGAACAACCAGAGGCATAACCACTGACCTCGACGGCAAGTTTAACCTTTCCCTGAGCCCGGGAACATACAACCTGCGGCTTTCTTTTGTCTCATATGAGACAGTGACAATATCAAATGTAAAAGTTAATGCAGGTTCAGTGACACTGCTCGGGAACATCATTCTGAAATCATCTTCGATAGGCCTTTCGGAAGTTACAGTATCGGCAAGCATGACCAGGAACACTGAAGGATCAGTAATGTCGATAAAGATGAAATCGCCTAATCTGATGGATGGCATCTCGTCAGCAAATTTCAGGAAAATGGGAGATTCCGATGCCGCATCATCAATAAAGAGAGTACCGGGGATATCCGTGGAAGGGGGGAAATATGTGTTTGTCCGCGGGCTGGGTGACAGGTATACCAAGACAATCCTGAACGGTGTCGATATACCAGGATTGGATCCGGACAGGAATACAATGCAGATGGATATTTTCCCGACAAGTATCATCGACAATATCATTGTACATAAATCTTTCTCAGCAGAGCTTCCTGCTGATTTTACAGGTGGAGTCATCGACATCGCGGTAAAAGATTTCCCTGATGAGAAGAAGGGAAATATTTTTGCAGGATCGAGCTTTAATCCTGATTATCACTTTAAAGGCGACTATCTCACTTACAGGGGAGGCAGCACTGATTTCCTCGGCTTTGATGATGGCACCAGGGCAATCCCTGCAACAACAGATATTCCCTTGTTTGCCAATGTATTAAGCAATCCCGGAGGCAGCCAGGGAAAAAGATACAGGGAGATACTTGAAAACTTTAATCCTACTATGGCTGCCACAAAAAAGACGAGCTTCCTGGATTACAATTTCGGCGTTTCATTCGGAAATCAGATCCCTGTAAAGAAAGTGACTATCGGATATAACTTCGGCTTCACATATAAAACAAACATAGAATTTTATGAAAATGCAGAATACGGAAGGTACGGTTTGTCAAGTGATCCGGATGTTACGGAGCTTGAGGTAAGGGAGTTTCAGAAAGGAAACTTTGGCGTAAATGGTGTCCTGATGAGCGGTCTCGGGGGAATAGCAGTCAAGACAAAAAAATCGAAATACCGGGTAAATATCATTCACCTGCAAAACGGCGAATCGAAAGCAGGTGTTTTTGATTATGTGGGATCAGACCAGGGAAGCAATTTCTCGGGGATCCAGCACAACCTTGAATACAGCCAGCGCTCTCTTACAAACGTACTGATTGACGGTAAGCACTCTCTCAGAGATTCCAAATGGGATATAGTGTGGAAACTGTCACCGACGCTATCGGTAATAAACGATCCGGATACCCGCTTCGTTCGATATGTAACTGACAACTCCGATTTCAGAATCAATACAGAGTCAGGTTTTCCGGAAAGAATATGGCGGAATCTTTCCGAAATAAACCTTATGGGTATTGTACATCTTTCGAGGCAGTATATGTTCAGGGGGAAAATGGCAACTCTGAATTTCGGAGGCTCGTACGGATATAAGGAAAGGGATTTTATAATCCGTAAATATATGCTTAATGTAAGGAATGTTCCTCTTACCGGTGATCCTGATGAACTGTTCAGACCGGAAAATTTATGGCCTCTGAATGGCATTTCATATACCAGCGGAACAACTTATGAACCCGGATTTATACCGTCAAATCCAAACCAGTTCAATTCAAGCTCACAGAATGGCGCCGGATATATATCGACAGAACTTACTCTCCTTAAAGGACTGCGTGTAATTGCAGGGGTGAGGTTAGAAAATTATTCACAGAGGTATACCGGCCGGAATCAGTTGGGAACAATCGTCCTTGATAACGAAAAAGTGGTTGACGACCTTGGGATTTTTCCTGCTTTAAACCTGGTTTACAATCTTACTCCGAATCAGAATCTAAGGTTCTCCTATGCAAAAACGATTGCACGTCCGTCGTTCAAGGAACTTTCATTTGCCGAGATAGCTGATCCGATCAGCGGGAGAACTTTTATAGGAGGCATGTTCAGGGATGCTGATGATGTAGCAGGAAAGGAATACTGGGATGGGAACCTGGAAAGTTCTGATATTCATAATATTGACCTTCGCTGGGAAATATTCCAGAAAGAGGGGCAGATGATATCGGTAAGCGGCTTCTACAAGTATTTCATAAAGCCGATAGAGATTGTACAATATGCCACCCAGACCGGAACCTTCCAGCCGAGGAATGTTGGCAACGGACAGGTGCTGGGCGCGGAGCTGGAATTCAGGCAAAACCTTGGGGGTATAACAAAGCGGCTGAGCAGCTTCAGCATAAACTCCAATATCTCTGTAACAAAATCACGCATTGAGCTCAGTCTCACTGAGTATTTCTCAAGGACAGAGAATGCCAGGACCGGACAGGCAATAGAAAGGTACCGGGAGATGGCAGGACAGGCACCCTGGATTATCAACAGCGGATTATCATATAACGGAGAGAAGAACGGCTTCTTCTCGGGCTTTGAAGCAGGACTCTACTATAATGTTCAGGGTACTACCCTTCAATATGTCGGCATTGCTGACAGGCCCGATATTTACATTCTTCCGTTCCACAGCCTTAATTTCACAACCACCAAGTCATTTGGCAGGGATAAGAAATTCCAGCTGGGATTTAAGATTGACAATATCCTTAATGATAAAAAGGAATCCGTTTTCAGATCGTTTAATCCGACTGATCAGTTTTTTACAAAGCTGGAGCCGGGGATAACTTACCACTTAAAGCTGAGTTATTCATTGTTTTAAGATGGTATTCGAGCATGATTGACTTTATGTGCCCGCATGCCTGCAGGTTACCAGGCATGACGGGCATTTCTTATTGATAATGAAAAGGTTTTCATATATATAATAGCATAATAGAGCTTATATTTGCATAGAAGTAAGATAAAACACCTTTAAACTTCAGAAATGGAATCGAGGAACAGAAGGATATTGATTGTCGACGATGAGGAGGACCTTTGTGAGATACTGCAATATAATCTTGGCAATGCCGGATATTATACAGAAGTGGCTCATTCTGCCGAAGAAGCAGTAAAGAGGAGCATCGCGGATTTCGATCTTATACTGCTTGATGTAATGATGGGGCCCATGTCGGGATTCAAATTCGCCGATAAGCTGAGAAACGAGTTGAATATCACTGTTCCAATTGTTTTCATGACAGCAAAAGATACAGAGAATGATATACTCACAGGATTCAGCCTCGGAGCAGATGATTATATTCCCAAACCCTTCTCTGTTAATGAATTAACAGCACGTGTAAAGGCAGTGCTGAAAAGATCTCAAAAAGAGAAGACCAAAAGCCAGGCTCAGATAAAGTTCGGTAACGTGGAACTCGATACATCCAGGAAGAGGCTGGTGATAAATGATGAAAAAGTTGAGCTGACAAAAAAAGAGTACGAGATACTCAGGCTTCTGCTTGAAAACCAGTCAAAGGTCTTTTCGCGTGAAGATATACTTTTAAAAGTATGGGGCAACGATGTCATCGTATCCGACAGGACAGTCGATGTTAATATCACAAGGCTAAGGACCAAGCTGGGCGGTTACGGCCAGTATCTGAAGAACAAATCGGGTTACGGATATTATTTTGAATTCTGACATAACCCTCCGAAAGATGTTTGCCAGAAACAAGTTCCGAAACAATCTGCTGTCATTCTATTCAGCAATCTTCCTGGTAGTTGCTGTGCTTGTTATTTCTTATCAATACAACCGAGAGAAGAATTTCCGCCTGGAAACACTCAATGATGAGCTTTATAATATTACCAGGATAGCCGATAACTATGTAAATATCAATTCTATATACGTCAACAAAACATATTTCCTGATCGACTCTCTTAAGTTGCTGCTGCCTCAACCCAACCTGAGGCTCTCAATCATCGACAACAATGGTGATGTTCTGTATGACAGTTCAGTGAGAGATTATGACAATATGGAGAATCATAAATCCAGACCGGAAATTGAAGAATCATCAAAATCGGAATTTGGCACTGCAATAAGAAAATCGGGAACTACCGGACAGCAATACTATTATTATGCAAAATCATTCGGTCAGTACTACATTCGGGCAGCACTGGTTTACGATATAAATATTTCCAACTTCCTCGAAGCCAACCTGAAGTTTCTCTTTATCCTGCTGGTACTTTTTATACTTGTAGGCATTGTTCTTATGATAGTTACAAACAAATTCGGGGAGTCGGTAACCCGTCTTAAAGACTTTGCCATAAGTGTTACACACGATAAGCCCTTTGTATCTGAGTTCCCGCGCAATGAGCTCGGTGTTATCGGGTCAGAGATCCTCGAAATATACAATAACCTGTTATCTGCAAAAAATGAGCTTGCAAATGAAAAGGAAAAACTCTTCAGGCATCTTAATGCATTGAATGAAGGAGTCGCTTTCTTTTCACCCGATAAAAGAATAAACTTCAGTAATGATCATTTCTCCCAGATCATGAATATGATATCAGGTGATCTGAAAATCTTTTCTTCGAACTTTTTTGAGATAGCGGAGTTCAGCGAAGTAGAAGATTTCATCAACCGTAACTCCGCTTTCGTTGAACCGGGAGCAGAACTTCCCATGATTGAATACCAGGTAAGCAAGGATGGCCGTTTCTTCAGGATTCAGTGTGTGATATTCAATGACAAGAGCTTTGAAGTTATTTTGAGCGATGTTTCAAAAACAGCCAAGAACAAGCTTATAAAGCAGCAGATGACATCAAATATCGCGCATGAACTGAAGACTCCTGTTTCCTCGATAAAAGGATATCTTGAAACTCTTCTGAACAATAACAATATTGAACCGAAGAAGCAGAAATACTTTCTTGAAAAGGCTATGGGGCAAACTGACAGGCTCACAGGACTCATAAATGATATCTCGGTACTGAATAAGATAGAGGAATCAGGAGGATCGTTTATTACTGAGAAGGTGAAAATCAGGAAGATAGTTAAGGAGGTCAGGGAGAATTTCAGGGCGGCTATTGAATCGAGGAACATGAAAGTGGTTGCTGAAATTGATGATAAAGTTACCGTTAAGGGGAATAAATCACTGATACTATCTGTTTTCCAGAATCTTATTGAGAACTCGGTTAATTATGCCGGCGAAAATACCTCCATCAACATAATTATTTACAACGAAGACAAGAAGTTCTACCATTTCTCATTCTCGGATAATGGTATTGGCATACCACAGGAACATATTGGCCGTGTCTTTGAACGTTTTTACCGTATCGATTCGGGCAGATCGAGGAAGAGCGGCGGAACAGGGCTGGGATTATCGATTGTTAAAAATGCAGTTCTCCTTCATAAAGGGGATATACTGGTAAGGAATAAGACCGGCGGAGGTACGGAATTTCTTTTTTCTCTTCCGAAGGGATAATGAAAGATTATCTTCAGAGGATCATTCTGAAGAAATAGAACATCGCAGCTCCTATTAAGGCTGATATCGGAATTGTTACAATCCAGGCGATAAATATTTTTCCGGTCACACCCCACTTCACTGCCGAAGCCCCCTTCAATGCACCAACACCCATTATTGATCCGGTAATGGTGTGTGTGGTACTGACGGGGATTCCGAAGTGTGTGGCGCCGAAGAGAGTAAGTGCACCTGCTGTTTCAGCACAGAAACCTTCGAAAGGCTTCAATTTAGTAATTTTCTGGCCCATGGTTTTCACTATCCTCCATCCTCCGAAGAGAGTACCAAGTGCAATTGCTGCCTGGCATGAAAGCACTACCCATAGTGCCGGTTTTGTATCTTCCGGAGAAGCAAATCCGGTTGCGATGAGTGCAATCCAGATTATTCCCATCGATTTCTGGGCATCATTTCCGCCATGTCCCAGACTGAATGCCGCCGCAGAGACCAGCTGCAGCCTCCTGAAATGCTTATCGACTGTAAAAGGAGATTGCTTCTTAACAATATTGATCACAATGATCGAGATGATATACGACATTATAAAACCGAGCAGAGGCGCCACAACAATAAATGCTGCTATTTTTATTACTCCCCCGGCAATTATTGAAGAAGGTCCTGAGCTGACCAGGGCGGCACCGATCAGCCCGCCAACAAGCGTATGAGAAGAACTTGAAGGCAAGCCCCACCACCAGGTCAGAAGGTTCCACGTTATTGCGGCAACAAGTGCTGCTGAAATAACTGTAAGATTTATCACATCAGGATCGATAACCCCTTTTCCCATTGTTGTGGCAACCTTCAGGGGAAATATTGTGAAAGCGATAAAGTTAAAGATCGCGGCAAGGAGTACCGCATTAAAGGGGGAAAGAACCTTTGTCGATACAATGGTTGCAATTGAATTTGCTGAATCGTGAAATCCGTTGATGAAATCAAAGATGAGGACCAGCGTCACAACGACTATTAAGAATGTCATATTTCAAAAATCTGTTGCAAAATTACATTCAGAATTTCTCAATTCTAAATTTGTTTTGTTACGTTTTTGTTACAAAATAGTAAACCTGTAACCTGCTCCAAGCTCAAAAAAATTCTCACCGAAGGCAGTCTTAAACAGCTTAATTTGCTTATCTCCAGTACAATGAGTGGCACCACACTTTTCTATTCCGAGGGCTTTCATGTCGGAAATGATCAGGTTCATTTCTTTCTCCGACTTATTCATAAGATGAAATCCACCGAAGACCATATAAATATCCTTTCCGAAAGAAGATTTGATCTTCTTAAGCATCTCATTAATACCAGGATGAGAACAACCTGTCATTACAACCAGACCCTTTTTGGTATCAAGCACAAGTGCCTGTTCTGCTATCTCATAATCGAACTCTCCGGAGGTCCAGAGGTGCGGGCAGATCATTGCCGGTTCTTCAATGAGCGTTGGCAGCAGTCCCATTTCTGACAATCCTGATTTAAATTCCTGTGAGAATAAGTGCGGGATAATAACGGGTATACCGGTTTTCATTTTAACAAATGCCGCAATGCCTCCGGTATGATCGCCATGTTCATGTGAGATGACCATTATATCTATCTTAGAGGCATCGATACCCAGTTTCATAAAATTAGATTCAAAGATCTCAGGCTTTGTACCTGTATCAAAAAGGATCGTTTTATCAAGACCTTCAATATAAACAGAATAACCCCAGTCAGCTCCCAGCCCTTCCACTTTCAGATAGTTATCATATATTATTGTGACAACAACCGGGCTTTCTATTCCCGAAAACCTGTTAATGTCCTTTATCCTGCCGTTAGTGTCCGGATATGTGTTCTGCTGCCCCGATGCATTGGCAAACAGCAGCAGTGAAAGTATCAAACTCAGAGATCTGTTTGTTTTCATGGCAGAAGAATTGAGTTTTCTCAGTTTATCTGAATGCCCATCACATATAAAGGTAAATAAATTTTTTACCCCTTTCAATAACTTCACCGATTATGGCAGAATGTTCCAGTCCGCAGGAATGAAGCCCTGAAAGAACCATATCTGCCGAACCTGGAGCAACAGACATAAGCAGTCCGCCGGAAGTCTGTGCGTCAAATGCAGCCATTTTCAGGTTATAATCAAGGTTTGCATCACAGTCAGTATCTTTATCGGCATAATCAAGGTTACGAAAGGCGGCTCCGGGAATACAGCCCTCTTCGAGGAGGCTATATGCGCTTCCGATGAGAGGGACTTTTTTCATATTGAGCGTGATCGACACACCGCTGGCATTAGCCATTTTAAGAGCATGACCTGCAAGACCGAAGCCGGTAATATCGGTTGCGCCACAGATATTGAAATTCTTCATCACTTCAGCGGCAGATCTGTTAAGCTGTTTCATAAAACCCAGTGCTTCCAAAATATCCTTCTCCTGTGTCATCCCAAGTTTCTGACCGGCAAGTATGATTCCTGTTCCTACCGGTTTTGTAAGGATAAGAACGTCGCCAGGTTTTGCTCCCGCATTGGTGATTATCTTCTCCGGATCTATATAACCCACCACGGCCAGACCGTATTTGGGTGTTGAATCGTCGATGGTATGTCCTCCGATTATCCTGACCCCTGCTTCTGAGGCGGTATCGTAACCACCTTTTAGAATTTCTGAATACGCTGACATCGGAAGCTTAGCTGCCGGGAACATCATTATGTTAAGTGCGAGTACGGGTGTCCCGCCCATGGCATAAATATCGCTTATTGAATTGGTTGCCGCGATCTGGCCGAATTCATAGGGATCGCTGCAGACAGGAGGAAAGAAATCTGTCGTAAGGACGAGTGCCAGATCGTCATTTACACGGTAGACGCCTGCATCATCGTGAGTATCTATATCGACAAGAATATTTGGATCGTGTGGAAGAGGAAGGTATTTAAGTATCTCCTCAAGCATTTTTGGTGAGATCTTTGCAGAGCATCCACCGCTTTCAACAAACCGAAGGAGGTCTACTTTCATTTGTTCATATCAGGGTTTTACAATATTGCCTGCCGATGCCATTAACTGAGCTATCTCGAACATATTACTCAGGATACCGATCTTTATCTTTTCCTGAATGTCATAGAATTTCACACAGGTTCCGCAGAAGAGCAATCCAACGCCCATCTGTTCTATCTCCTTAAGGCTTTCATATACATCAGAATCTGTTGTACCAAGCCTTACACCACTGTTATAAAAAAGCATTTTCCCGGGAAGCACGTCAAGATCCTTGACCGCCCTTATAAAGTTAGACATCAGCATAGTGCCAAGTTCTTTATCGCCTTCGCCCATTTTGTCGGAGCTGAAAACAATGACGAAATTGCCTTTGTTAAAATGCGGTACTGCGACAGTGCAGTACTCTTCAATGCTTTCTGAAGGTTCCCCGGTACCGGTTTTAGTAACGGTCAGTGTCCAAACCCCTTTTTCTTCTTCGCTACTGAATAAAATATTGTTATCCCTCAGGAACCGGGCAACATTATCAAATGATGTTTTATTATCAATAATAATCCTGATTGTCTCTCCCTCCTTTGATTCCTTTATAGCTTTACGGGTTGCTATCAGCGGCGCCGGACATTGCTGACCTTTAGTATCAACTACTCTCATTTTAATCCAACATTTGGTTTGCAAAGGTAATAAAGATGTCAATATTCTTCCTGCTGATTTAGCAGATCAACGCAGAAATGATCTGCGACGATCATGGAAATCTGCTGGGGAAAAAGATATTTTAAAATTATTATTAAAAAGCTATTTTTGAAATTCAATTTTTTACCATGAAGAAAACTCTGAATTATTATATCCTGCTCACGGTTCTCTTGTTCTCACATCAAATCTCAGCGCAGGAATATACTGATTTTAAAGCTGCTGAAGGCTCATGGCTAGGAAAGATACCTGCAGGAGCCATTTCGCTGCGTGTCATATTTAATCTTTCAATGGCAGCAGAAGATTCCCTGGCCGCAACACTCGACAGTCCCGACCAGGGTGCAAAAAACATTAAGATCGGGCCGGTAATCTTAACCGGAAAGAACATCAATATTAAAGCTCCGCTCCTGATGGGAGAGTACTTGGGAACAATTGTAAACGACACACTTATTACCGGCACATGGAGCCAGGCAGGGAAAAGTACTCCCCTGGATCTTTCGAGGCAGAAAAAAGCTTTTGCTCTGTTAAGGCCGCAGGAGCCGAAACCTCCATTCCCTTATAAATCGGTAGATGTTATTTTCAGGAACGAAAAGGCAGGCATTGACCTGGCCGGGACACTTACAATTCCAAAGGGTGAAGGTCCATTTCCCGCAGTTGTTTTGATAACGGGTTCGGGATCGCAGAACAGGAATGAGGAACTGCTTGGCCACAAGCCTTTTATGGTCATCGCTGATTATCTCACCCGAAACGGCATTGCTGTCCTGAGATATGACGACCGTGGTGTCGGTGGTTCCAGGGGATCACCCCTAAATGCGACTACGGCAGATTTTGCTACTGATGCTGAGGCAGCTTTTCTTTACCTCACCTCAAGAAAAGAGGTTAAACATGGAGCAATCGGCCTGGCCGGTCACAGCGAGGGTGGACTGATAGCACCTATAGTAGCCTCAGCAAACAGGAACATTGCCTTTATCATCTCCCTTGCCGGGCCCGGCGTTACCGGTGAGGAAATCATCCATACTCAGAATATGGATATCAGTGTTGCTTCGGGTATGCAAATCAGCGAAGCCAGGAAGAACATTGCGACTAACAGGAAGATATTTGCCGTGCTTAAGAAGGAACCTGACAATAATAAAGCTTCAGAAAAAATAGAAGCTGTTTACCGGAAGATACTGGCGAAAGAAAAGAAATCGGCTGAAGATACGGAAGCAGAAGTAAAACAGCTTAAGTCAGCCATGAATCCTGTTTCATTTACATGGCTGAGATATTTTATTACCGCCGATCCCGCACAATACTGGAAGAAAGTTAAATGCCCCGTTCTTGCACTTAACGGGGGAAAGGATCTACAGGTATCAGCCAGTGTTAACCTTTCGGCAATAGAGAAAGCCGTTAAATCGGGAGGCAACCAGTCTGTAACTATTGTGCAGCTTCCTGGTCTGAATCATTTGTTCCAGAATTGTACTACAGGACTGCCTGCAGAATATGGCGAGATTGAGGAGACATTTTCGCCAGAAGCTCTTAAGATAATGGCTGATTGGGTCGTTGCTTTGAATTGATCCCGGCAAGTTTCTTTAGAATTATCCTGCCACGTGCCACCACTCCGGCCGGTGCGTCGCCCTGAAGCATGTTAACCGTTGCTGCCAGTTCATGGACAAGCTCAGGGTAGATTACAGCAAGCTTATAGACAATCTCCATTGAATAGGCTTTTATGGCAATGGCGCTGAGACCCGATCTGAGTGCAGAAAAGCAATGATCGGCCAGAATACCATGTTCTTTTTCACTCAGGAGCGACAGGTCGCTCTGTGTGAGTATCTTCAGAAACGAACGGTGTGCGCTCTCAATGTCTATCCTTCCGAGCATCCCCACAATCATGGGCAGGTATTCGACGAAGATCCCGGGATGGGTATCAACGGATTTGGAAAGAGCCCACGACGAATGAAAGGCAAGCTTCCTGTCGCCTGAAAAAGAATAATTAAGGAGCTTCCTGAATATAACCGGATTCTCGACCGCTGATTTTGCAATCCATTCCACCTCCCTGGTCCCCATTGTTGCGTTGATCATTTCCCTGAATTCCTCATCATCGCTTTCATCTTCTATAGGTGTAAGGTCCTTTGTTATAACAGCGACACCCGGGTCTCTGAGGAAGTTTTCAGCAACGATCACATCTGCTTCAGCAAAATCGGTCTGCCGCAGCGATTCAGGTTTCAGCCAGCGGTATGCAATATGTTCCGAAAGCAGCGGCAGATCATCGAGAGTATCACAAAGGAAAGGAATAAGAAGAATCTTTTTCTTTCCATAATCGTATATTACATCTTCAAGACGCCTGCATATCACGATATCCATTGAAAGTTCCTCCCTGATCTCCCTAATAACACACTCTTCCTCCGATTCTCCCTTCATGATCTTACCGCCCGGGAACTCCCATTTGTAAGGATGGTCGGTATTTTCGCCGCGCTGAACGACAAGAACCTCGTCATCCTCATTTCTTATTATGGCACAAGTTACCCTGATCATGCCTGTTTGCTTTGAAGATCTTCATAAAGAGGGATGACGAGCAGAAACTCGTACTTATTGTTTTCGAGGTCAATCTTGCAGGCATAATGGTCAATTCCGTTAGTAACAACAAGATAAGGAACCCTGAAGCCCATATTATAACACACTATCTGGTCAAAGACCTTGTCGTTGAGACCTACTTCGGGCGATTTACATTCCACGATCATCACAGGTTTTCCCGACCTGTCGTGGACGAGGATATCTACACGTTTCCTCATATTGTTGAATCCCGACATCACCTCAACAGCGATCAGTCCTGGGGGATACTTTCCCTCATTGACAAGATACATTATGAAATTCTGCCTGACCCACTCTTCAGGTGTGAGCCTTACATATTTCCTGCGGATATGATCGAGGATCATCTCCTCCCCTTCTTTTCCTTTGATCCGGAATGAATATTCAGGCAGATTTAGCTGTTTCAACTTTGTTTTGTACTTTTGAAAGCAAATATATTGAGAAATACTATTATAAATTCCTCTCCCTAAATCCCTCCCCCAGGAGGGAGGGACTTTAAATATCACAACAGAGTCCCCCTCTCTCAACGGGAGAGGTGATAAATGGGAAGAGACATACAAATTAAAAAATGAAGACAAAAGATGAAATTGTCAATAACTGGCTTCCAAGATATACAGGCAAGGAATTAAAGACCTTCGGCAAGTACTTTCTGCTCACCAACTTCGGATATTATGTTGAGCTCTTTGCAAAGTGGCATAACGTACCTGTTGAGGGTAAAGACAGGAACATGCCCAATGCCACTGCTGACGGGATAACAATAATCAACTTTGGTATGGGAAGTCCGAATGCAGCCACTGTAATGGATCTTCTAAGCGCCGTTAATCCCAAGGCTGTACTTTTTCTTGGCAAATGCGGAGGTCTGAAAGCAAAGAACAAGGTAGGCGACCTGATTCTCCCGATAGCAGCCATACGCAGCGATGGCACCTCAAATGATTATCTCCCCAACGAAGTCCCTGCACTCCCGGCATTTAAGATACAGATAGCTGTTTCAGCAACAATAACAAGGAGCAGGAAAGAATACTGGACAGGTACTGTATATACAACAAACAGGCGTGTGTGGGAATATGACGACAGGTTTAAGAAGTACCTGGTTAAAACCCGCGCAATGGCAATAGATATGGAGACTGCAACAATATTCACTGTAGGATTTGCCAATGAGATCCCCACAGGAGCGCTCCTTCTCGTATCGGATCAGCCTATGATCTCGAGCGGAATAAAGACTGCAGCAAGTGACAAAAAAGTTACAGGAAAGTACGTTGAAAACCACCTTAAAATAGGTATCGACTCACTCAAGGAGATTAAGGATAACGGTGTATCTGTAAAACATCTGCGTTTTTAGAATGGCTGCTGCTTACGAAGAAATAATATCCGATCTAAAAAAGAGGATCTTCAAACCGGTATATTTCCTTGCCGGTGAGGAACCCTATTATATCGACCTTATATCAGATTATGCAGAGGAACATGTTCTGGAGGAAGCTGAAAGATCGTTCAACCAGACCGTTATTTATGGAGAAGAGACATCGGTGGTATCGATAATAGAGACAGCCAGGCGTTTTCCGATGATGTCGGCACACCAGGTAATAATAGTAAAGGAAGCACAATCACTGAGAAAGATCGAGGATTTACAAATCTACGTTGAAAAACCACTGCTCTCAACAATCCTGGTAATATGTTATAAATACAAAGTCCCCGATAAAAGGACAAAATTCTTCAAGGCGCTTGACAGCCAGGGATACTATTTTGAATCGCCGCGGTTGCGCGATTACCAGGTCCCTGCATGGATAGAGAAATTCCTGATGCAAAAAGGTATCAAAACGGAACCCGGCGCCTGTGAAATGCTTACTGAATTCCTTGGCACCGACCTTCATAAGATCGCCAATGAGCTGAACAAACTGATCATTACCCTGCCGGCGGCCAAGCCTCTCATCACTGCGACCCTCATTGAAAAAAATATAGGCATCAGCAAAGACTATAACAACTTTGAATTGCAGAAAGCCCTGGGCGAAAAGAATATAGTGAAGGCTAACATGATTGTCAGGCATTATGCTGGTAATCCGAAAGATTATCCTCTTACGCTTACCCTGGCATCGCTCTTTTCATATTTTACCAAGATCCTTACATACCATTATCTTAGCGATAAATCAAAGAATAATGTTGCATCGGCACTCAAAGTCAATCCATATTTTGTTAAGGATTACGAAATTGCAGCATCAAGGTATAATGCTGCCAGGACTATTCAGATAATAAGCCTTCTACGCACCTGCGACATGAAATCGAAGGGGTATGGCGATGTAAGCAGTGAAGATGGTGATCTGCTCAAAGAATTGGTATTCAGAATATTGCATCTTTAGTTCATATCCGGAGATTCCGGAAAATCGGCCCACATACGGTATTTGTTGTTCAGTCCCCGCAGTACACCTTTCCAGGTGTCACTCAGAAGGTTATTCAGCACGATATCGGTTTTTACCCTGGCAATGACCCAGGAGTTTTCCATTAATTCACGTTCAAGCTGACCGGCTGACCATCCTGAATATCCAAGGAAAAACCTTATCTGTGAATTTTTCAGGTTGCCGCTCTCGATCATTTCACGGACAAAGTCGATATCTCCTCCCCAGAAAATATTATCATTAACCCAAACGCTTTTAGGGATCTGATCGCCCATATTATGCAGATAATGAAGGGTATCCGGGGCTACTGGCCCTCCCATGCTGAGGTATTCCTTCCATTTATCGAAGCCCGAGATGGCGTCACAAACTTTTATTTCGAGCTTCTTATTAAGGATAAAACCTACGGAGCCGTCGCTTGTATGGTCGGCAAGATATACGATTGTCCTGTTGAAGAAGGTATCAGGAAGAAAGGGCTCTGAGATGAGTATCTTCCCCTTCTCGGGTATCTTGTCTTCAGGCTGTATTGTGAAAAAATCCAGCTCCGCGTCCATGTTTTCCATACAGTGCCAATTTAAGCATTAAACATCAGATATGCCAAAATTGTTTGTTCGACTTTCTGATGCAAAATTATTGAAAAACATCCATAAATATTAAAGCATTTAGAAGATTTCAATTAAATATTATCATATTTTTGGCCTGGTTTATTAATGACATATGCATAAAAGTACTCTAAAGGTTGCCGGAAATAAAGTTATCCTAAATAACAGGGAGAGGATGTGCGAGACATCGGAAGAGCTGTTGTCGGGCGAAAAATTCAGAACGATACTCGATCTTTTCCTGAAACATCTGCAGACAAGGAATTCCCCCCTGTTGAATATTTTCCCTGAGGGAAGTGTGGTGAGCAGCAACGTTGATGAGCTTGTGAAGACTTTTATACTCCTCGTAAAATATGAGAGCAGCGTTGTTCCGCATATAAATGAGAAGTCGGCATTTTTCTTCAGCGACCACCTGCTCCTGAATAATTTTATTGAGAACCTGTACGACTACTGGAGGCACTTTGACAGGTTCATAATCAATGATTCTGAGGGCGACCGCCTTGACAAGAGGCCATACCGCACATTTAACGAGACCATAGAACAGCTGACACATCTGATACGCAGCACATACAGGCAGATACAGGAGAATATCACAGGCAGTCATCCCAGTGTATACCGCCAGGTGAGGGCCGGCGCAGAGATAGCAGTAATATCATTGCCTAAAGACATTAAATATCCTTCAGAAAAATATCTGATGCTCAACAAGGTACCTGTAATACGACAGGTTTTGATCTACCCTCCTCTTGTGATTCAGCAGCCAATGAATAAGAGGACCGGGGAGTTTAAGAGAACCGAAACCAACCCGGTTGACCTTACTGAGCTTAATAGCGATGAATGGCTCTGTTATCCTGCAAAAGTCGGGAAGCTTCTCATAAACGTGTACTTTCACCAGGATTTCTACGAGCTGGGGCTGTCGATGTGTAATCTATTCCAGCTTGCCGACGACAATGACCTTGAAAGATGCCCGGATGCAATCTTCCTGTATGGGGTACAAGGTGATGTTCTCGACAATCTTTCAACGTTCCCGACAGTTTTCCATGAAGATCCCCAGACAGGCCTTTTTATAGGGGCCATTCCCGGCCGGCCGGAATTCGGGTATTTCGGATACCTGAAAAAGATGATGCTGACATTGCACAACTCTATAATGATGAAGGAGGGGAAGATGCCTTTCCACGGAGCAATGGTAAGAATACTGCTCCAGGGCAACAGGGATGCTACTCTTCTGCTGATGGGCGACACTGGTGCAGGCAAATCAGAAACACTGGAGGCATTCCGTGTTCTTGGTGAAAAATATATCAGGGAAATGACCATCATTGCCGACGATATGGGATCAATCGACTTTGATGATAATGGCACACCTGTAGGATTTGGAACTGAGACAGGCGCGTTCCTGAGACTTGATGATCTTCAGCCAGGATATGCTTACGGGCATCTCGACAGGTCAATAATAATGAACCCAAGCCAGGTCAATGCCAGGATCGTCATGCCTGTCACTACTTTTGAAACGGTGATAAGGGGACATAAAATCGATTTTATCCTCTATGCCAACAACCATGAGGCGGCTGACGATAAGCACCCGGTTATTGAAAGATTTCATTCAGTAGACCAGGCACTTGACGTTTTCCGTGAAGGTACAGCCATGAGCAAAGGAACGACAACCACGAGCGGTCTGGTACACTCCTATTTTGCGAATGTATTCGGACCTCCTGAATACAGGGAGCGTCACGAGGAACTGGCCGTAAAATACTTTAAGTCATTCTTCAGCCACAATATTTTTGTCGGACAGATGAGAACGAGGCTTGGCATCCCAGGTTTCGAGACAAATGGTCCACGTGAAGCAGCCCTTGAGCTGCTCAGGATAATAGGGATGGTAAGCTAAAACCTTGCCGGAGCTGCCTCGAGCATCATTGAGTAAACATTATCAAAAATATCTTCTGCGCTGGGCTTTGAAAAATAGTCGCCATCGGTAGTATATGCAGGACGATGCTCCTTGCCCGACAGTGTTTTAGGTTGAGCATCGAGGTATTGCCATCCACCCTGCTTTTCAATAACTTCCTGCATCATATAGGCGGTTGTTCCACCCGGTACATCCTCATCGAGGAAAAGAATCCTGTTTGTCTTTTTCAGGGAGTTGACAATTACACCATTCGTGTCGAACGGAACGAGAGTCTGGACATCGATCAGCTCTGCAGAGATCCCATGCAATGCAAGTTGTTTGACGGCTTCGGCGGCTATTCTCACCGTTGACCCGTATGTTACAATGGTAATATCTTTCCCTTCGGAAAGTATTTCAGGGATACCAAGGGCTAACCTGAACTCTCCGATATTGTCAGGCATTTTTTCCTTAAGCCTGTATCCGTTAAGCGGTTCAATGACCACAGCCGGATCGTTACCTTCAAGAAGCGTATTGTAAAAACCGGCAGCCCTGGTCATGTCGCGCGGGGCACATACATAAACTCCCCGTACTGAGTTAATCAGCATGCTCATTGGCGATCCTGAGTGCCATATACCTTCGAGCCTGTGGCCGCGTGTACTTATAATAAGTGGAGCAACCATCCTTCCGGCAGTTCTGTAATGTGTCGTTGCCAGGTCGTCGCTGAGAAGCTGCAGGGCATACATAAGATAGTCGAGATACTGAATTTCGGCAATAGGCTTCATGCCCCTCAGTGCCAGACCTATTCCCTGCCCGAGGATTGTCGCTTCCCTGATACCTGTATCCGAGATCCTGAGCTCGCCATATTTTTTCTGTAATCCTTCGAGTGTCTGGTTAACACCACCTATGTTACCTGTATCTTCTCCAAAAGTGACCAGAAGAGGGTATTTCGCAAAGAGCCTGTCGTAGTTTTCACGTAAGACCTGACGCCCGGGAACCTCCGGAGAACTATCTGAATATAAAGGAGGTACCGGCTTTACATTCATAACCGAGGCAGGTGTTTCGTTATATAGAAATGAGTTATAGCTGAATGCTGCATCGGCATAATTACGTTTAAGCCAGCCATGAAGCTCCTCCCGCAGGTTATCAGATTTTACACATGTCTCGCATACATTCCTGAGTATCTTACGGGCAGCCATGAAGTTATCTTTCCTGATAGGTGCTGCGATGTTCATAAGGTCTTCGGTTATTTTTTCAACCGTCGATTCCTTTGTATCCTCGGCACACCTGCATTTACGGTCGCCGATGATCTTTACCAGGGCATCCCTCTCGATGCGTATGGGATGCTGGAACATTTCCCAACCTTTCTTCCTTGCCTGCTTTGCTTCTTCTTCAGCTTCACCGGAAAGCTTATCCAGCTCTTCAGGTGTTGCGATCTTCTGATCTGTTATCCACTCCTTCATTTTACGGATCGGATCAAATTCTTCTTCCCACCTGAGCCTCTCCTCAGTTTTATAACGTTCGTGTGATCCCGAGGTGGAATGGCCCAGTGGCTGTGTCACTTCTTCTATATGGAAGAGTACAGGAACATGTTCATCGCGGCAAACGGCGATTCCCTCCTCATACATTTTTATAAGTCCATGATAATCCCATCCTTTACCTTTATATATCCTGTAGCCCGGTTTCTCCGGCTCAGCCTCAAAGCCCTTAAGGATCTCAGAAATGCTGCCCTTGGTTGTCTGATACTTTTTCGGGACGGAGATCCCATAACCGTCGTCGTACACTGAGACGGCCATGGGCACTTGCAGAACACCTGCTGCGTTTATTGTTTCCCAGAAATGACCTTCGCTGGTGCTTGCATCGCCTATAGATCCGAAAGCTACTTCGTTTCCTTTTATTGAAAGGCCGGTAAAACGGTGGAGATCTTTATTCTGCCTGAAGAGTTTCGAAGCATATGCCAGCCCGAGCAGGCGGGGCATCTGTCCCGCTGTAGGAGAAATATCGGATGATGAATTTTTCTGTTTTGTAAGATCGCGCCAGGTGCCGTCAGGATTGATGTTCGGTGTTGAGAAATGATTATTGAACACTCTTCCACCGCTGCCGGGATTAATATCGCGATCGGTATTTCCATAGAGCTGGTGGAAGAACTGGACGCTGTCATAAAGACCCATAGCCATCATCCATGTCTGGTCGCGGTAATATCCCGATCTCCAGTCACCATCCCTGAACTGTTTTGCCAGCGCTATCTGGATGATTTCCTTCCCATCGCCAAAGATCCCGAACTTGGCTTTTCCGGAAAGAACCTCACGGCGGCCTATAATACTAAGGTTCCGACTTAGATTTGCAAGGCGGTAGTCGGAGAGTATTTCATCCTTTGAAAGATTTATCACTTTATTCTTTTCGTTATGCTTCATGATGTATATTCAATAAATTTCATACAATAAACAATTATCACGGGCAGTTGTTTAAATAACATGATCAAATGATGAGTATCTTTGTAAACTCAATCAATGACTGGTAACTTATGTTTATTAAATTACTGATAATTAGTTTATTAATGTTGACTCTCGTGCTGGTGCTGCTGGGTATAAGGATTCTGATAAAAAAGAAAGGGCAGTTTCCTGATACCCATATAAGCCACAACAAGGAAATGCAGAAAAGGGGAATTACCTGTGCACA
>ERZ1645192.459-NODE-459-length-33633-cov-11.668861_pt1 | contig 33633 bp, 26 predicted proteins | sample MGYA00575354_ERZ1645192 | MGnify/ENA primary metagenome ERZ1645192 (study PRJEB40844, sample SAMN11349763) | freshwater sediment metagenome | isolation source: river sediment | host: Sediment | place: India: Faizupur Khadar , New Delhi | collected 2017-02-21 ...
CCTATTTCATCGCCGCCCATCCCGGCACGACCGATGAAGACATGATGCATCTGGCCTTGTGGCTGAAGAAGAACAAATACCGCGCCGATCAGGTGCAGACCTTCCTGCCCTCGCCGATGGCGCTGGCCACCGCCATGTATCATTCCGGCGTCAATCCGCTTCGCGGCGTACGTCGTGGCGCGTCGGAGCAGGTGGCGACGGTGAAGGGCCTGAAGCAGCGCCGCCTGCACAAGGCCTTCCTGCGCTACCACGACGCCGAGAACTGGCCGCTCTTGCGCGAGGCGCTGAAGGCCATGGGCCGCGCCGATCTCATCGGCCCCGGCAAGCACCAGCTCGTGCCCAATTGGCAGCCGGTCGGAACCGGCTGTTCCGGCGGCGAAGGCAAGCGCCTCGGCCGCAAGCACGGCTACCAAAAATTCACGACGAAAGGCGTCATCGCGCGGCCAAAGGCGTGATCCTCAGCGGGTCTCAAGCGGCGCGCGGCCAATCTGCGCCGATGACCGCGCCGGAACGTGCCTCGCAAGGCGTCATCAAGCAGCGCGCGCTTCTGCCTTGGCGCGCTTGCCGCGCTGGGGCGAAATCATCAATGGGCGAGCTGCGTCGATCTCGACGCGCGCGCCATCGTCTGGCGTTACGGCTCCGCGCCGCATGCCCGGCTGGACAACAGCCCCTGAGCGGGCCGACGACACAGCGGGCTGTCAGCCACCCTTCGGCAGCAAATCGGCCGGAATGCCGTCCTTGCGGATGTCGCACAGGCGGTTGCGGCTGACGAAGGCCCAGGTCCAGGCGACGAAGGCCGTGGTGAACACGGCGAGCATCAGGCCCGGCAGCCATTGGCTGGCCGAGAGCGCCCGCAGCGCCAGCGAGGCCATGAAGATGGCGAAGCCGCCGCCAAACAGCACGGTCGCCGCCTGCAGCCACATCGGCCGCCCGCCGACGAGCAGCGCGCGCGGGTTTTCGCGCCGCACCCGTTCGACCAGATCCGTCGTGAAGGCGCGATAGGCGGCGGCGCGGCGCTCCTGCAGCCGCGCGCCGCTGAACGTCGTGTCGTCGAAGACGACCGGCTTGCGCGCGCCGACATGCACGCGGGTGCGAAACCCCGTCAGGTGCAGACCGCGCGGCTGGTAGATCAACTCGATGGCCTGAATGTCGCGATAGGGGAAACGCGCGATCTTGCCGTTGCGGTCGACCGAAAGCGCCTGCGGCTCAAGCTCCAGCAGGATTTCCGCGCCGACCGGCTGCATCCGGCAGGCATAAGTGGGATTGGGATTGTCCATGCCGTGCTTGTGCCGGTTTGAATCCCGGAGCGCAACCCGCGCCGGGATTCAACCTATCCTGTCGCATCGCCCGTCACTTCAGCCCGAGCAGCCGGATGGCGTTTTCCTTCATGATCAGCGGCCGGACTTCCGGCTTGATGTCGAGCTTCTCGAAGTCCGAGATCCAGCGTTCGGGCAGGATGACGGGCCAGTCGGAGCCGAACAGCATTTTATGGCGCAGCACCGTGTTGCAATATTGCACGAGGATCTGCGGGAAGAACTTCGGCGACCAGCCCGACAGGTCGATGTAGACATTGGGCTTGTGGGTCGCGACCGACAGAGCCTCCTCCTGCCAGGGGAAGGAGGGATGCGCCATGATGATCTTCATGTCGGGGAAGTCGGCGGCGACGTCGTCGATATACATCGGGTTGGAATATTTCAGCTTCATGCCCATGCCGCCTGGCATGCCCGAGCCGACGCCGGTCTGGCCGGTGTGGAACAGCGCCGGCACGCCGCATTCGACGATGGCCTCGTAGAGCGTATAGGCCGCCTGCCGGTCGTTCGGGTAGAAGCCCTGCATCGTCGGGTGGAACTTGAAGCCCTTGATGCCGTGCTCGCGCACCAGCTTGCGCGCCTCGCGCGCGCCGAGCTTGCCCTTGGCCGGATCGATCGAGGCGAAGGGGATCAGCACGTCGCTGTTCTGCGCCGCAATGTCGGCCATCTCGTAATTGTCGTAGCGGCGAAAGCCCGTCTCGCGCTCGGCGTCGACGGGAAAGATGACGCAGGCCATCTTGCGCTCGCGGTAATGCGCGGCGGTTTCCTGCACGGTCGGGCGATGGTTGTGCTTGGGCTTGAAATAAGCCTTCATCGCGTCCTGGAAATCGTCGTAGCCGTCATCCGGATGCGTGCCGCACGGCTCCTCCGCATGGGTGTGGAAATCGATGGCGACCAGTTCGTCGAGGTTCAGCATGGGTCTCGCCCTTTTGTTATGCGTCATATCATTTGATCACAGGTCGGGCGTCAGCGAAAGCCGCTCTTAACGTCCAAAGGTCAAGGCGCTAGTCTTGCATGTCAAGGAGGCGGCCATGGCTTGCATCGATTTGAATTCCGATCTCGGCGAAGGCTTCGGCGCTTATGCCTGCGGCGACGATGCGGCCATGCTCGGCATCGTCACCTCGGCCAATGTCGCCTGCGGCTTCCATGCCGGCGACCCGGAGATCATGGCGAAAACCTTCCGGCTGGCCAAGGAGAAGGGCGTCGCCGTCGGCGCGCATCCGGGCTTCGACGATCTCGCCGGCTTCGGCCGCCGCCGCATTCCGCTGACGGCGGGCGAGGTCGAACGCATCGTCGCCTACCAGCTCGGCGCGGCGCAGGCGCTCGCCGCCTATGCCGGCCATCGCATTTCCTACGTCAAGGCGCATGGCGCGCTGGCCAATTGGGCCGAGGTCGACGCCGGCGTGGCCGCCGCCATCGCCAATGCCGTCAAGGCGGTCGATCCCGGCCTGACGCTGCTGGTCATCGCCGCGAGCGCGCAGGTGAAGGCGGCCGAGAGCGCCGGATTGCGCGCCGTCTCGGAAGTCTTCGCCGATCGCGGCTACACGCGCGAGGGCCGTCTGATCCCGCGCGGCCAGCCCGGCGCGATGATCGAGGATGCGGATGCCGCCGCCGAACGCTTGATGGCGATGATCGAGGCGCGCGCCCTGATCGCCCATGACGGCGCGCGCATTCCGACGCCGGTGGAGTCGATCTGCGTGCATGGCGACAGCCCGCACGCGGTCGCCATGGCGCAGCGCGTCCGCGCCCGACTGGAGGCCGCGGGCTATCGGATTGCGGCTTTTTCTTGAAATTATTGCCGTTTGCCGCCGCCGCGCTTGCAGTTCCGCTGCAATGCTCTACATTGGGTTGATCGAGTTTCTAGACGACGACTTAGCTACCCGGCGCGCCACAGCGTCCCGCTGACGACATCCCCTGCGACATCGATATCCGGCGAGCGCTGAACAAGCGTTCTATTTTTGACGTCTCCAAGGGAGCGATTGCAATGGCTACTGGAACCGTGAAGTGGTTCAATTCCGAAAAAGGTTATGGCTTCATTCAGCCTGACGACGGCGGCAAGGACGTGTTCGTCCATATCAGCGCCGTTGAGCAGGCCGGCATGCGCAGCCTGAACGAAGGCCAGAAGATCAACTACGAAGTGCTGGCCGATCGCCGCACGGGCAAGTCTTCGGCCGGCAACCTCAGCGCCGCCTGATCTGACTGACTGCCAAGATGATCGAGCCCCGGCCTTTGCGCCGGGGCTTTTTTGTTGTCACACTGGCAGCGTCAGCCGTGATTTTGCCGAGCTTTGTCCATGACTTTCCCGCTCTATGTCTTCGACGCCTATGGCACGCTGTTCGACGTCCATTCGGCGGTGGCGCGCTGCCGCAGCCTGATCGGGCCGGAGGCGGATCGGCTCTCGGACATCTGGCGCGCCAAGCAGCTCGAATATAGCTGGACGCGCTCGCTGATGGGCGCGCATCGCGATTTCCGGGCGTTGACGGAAGACGGGCTCGACTTTGCCGCCGCCCGCTGCGGCGGCGTTTCAGCCGAGGCCCGCGCCGCGCTGCTTTCGGCCTACGAAACGCTCGACGCCTATGCCGACGTTGCGCCGGCGCTCAAGGCGCTCAAGGCGCGCGGCGCGCGCCTCGTCATCCTGTCCAACGGCACGCCCGCCATGCTGGCCAGCGCCGTGCGCTCCGCCGGTCTTTCCGACCTGCTCGATGAATCCCTGTCGGTGGAGGAGGCCGGCGTGTTCAAGACCGACGCGCGCGCCTATGCGCTGGTCGAGAAGCGCTATGGCGTGACGCCGCAGCAGGTGTCGTTCCAGTCGTCGAACCGCTGGGACATCGCGGGCGCGACGAAATTCGGTTTCCGCTGCGTCTGGATCAACCGCGCCGCCGCGCCCGACGAATATGCCGATCTCGCGCCCGCGGCTGTCTTGCCCGGCCTGCAGCGCCTGCTCGATCTCTGAGCCGCGCGCGTCCCGGTCAATCCTTCTGGCTGGCGTAAGCGGTGATCACCGGCATTTCGCCGATGGCGCGATAGCGCTCCAGCCGCGCGCCCATCATCTTCTCGAACGAGCCGTGCACGTCTGCGAGCGTGCGGCCCGCCCCCTTCTTGCCCTTGGCCGAGGCGTAGAAAATCGACTTGTTGGCGCGCGCTGGCTTGGGGAACAGCTTGGGCGCCGACTGGTCCGGCTTTTGCTGCAGGGCGTCGATGAAGCTCTCGGCCCCGTCCGGCCCGAGGAAATGCGCCAGATAGGTCTCGCCTTCCGTCAGGTCGCGGCCGATGCGCTGGGCGATGCGCTCGCGGTCGCGCTTCAGCATTTCCGCCGCCAGCAGGGCGGAGAGATAAGGATCGCGGCGCAGGTCGAGAATGCGCTCGCGCATTTTGGCGTCCGCAACATCGAGATCGCCGTCGATGGCGGCGGCCTCGGCGGCGAGCCCATGCCTTGCGCCGAAATCGCGCACGACCTTCAGCCATGTGGCGTCGATGAATTGGAACAGGCCGGTGGCCGACGACGTGCGCGCCTGCACGCTCGGCGCGAAATTCGATTCCTTGTCGGCGATGGCGAGCAGCAGGGCGGCGTCCCAGCCGGTGACGGCGGCGGCGCGCAGGATCTTTTCGACGAGACTGCGGCGCACCCGCATGCCGCCGAAGTCGAGCGACGGGTCGGCGGCTTCCGGCGCGGCGTTCTGGGCGCTGCGGGCGAAAAGCGTCAGCAGCGGCGAATAATATTCCGCGAAGATCGGTTCGCGGCTTGGCGGTTCGCTGTCGCGCAACTCGCCATAGGGCAATTCGGGGGCAGGGCCGTCGAGATTGAGACGGCCGAACGGCGCATCAAGCGACGGACGCAGCGCGATCTGATGCGTTGCGTCCGAAACGGCCGAAAATCCGGCCAGGGCAAGGCCCAGAAACAAGATCGATCCCGCCGCTGCGACGCGTCCGAATGATAAAAATCGGGCGGCGAATCGGCCGCGCAAATTCCCTTCCGCGACGGCCTCCGGCGCCGTCGTGTCATTGAAACCCATGCCAAGCCCGTCCTTTGAGTCGCGCGGAAATTGGCGACCGTGCAGTCTGTAGGGACGGGTTGCGGCGTCGACGCGGCCTGAAAATGGCGAAAAAAAGCAATCGCCCTAGACACTTTGTCGCAGCGGCGGGCCTTGCGGCGGCGATTTGCCACGCGTCCAAGTCGATGGCAGATTTCTCCCAACAAGAAAATCGGGAGGAATGCGTGGTCAGCCTTGTCGAGGGAAAGAAGCTCTGGGAGCCGAGCGCTGAATTTGCCTATAATTCGCAGGTGGCGCGCTTCATGCGCTGGCTCGACGCGGAAAAGGGCCTGAAATTCACCGATTACGACTCGCTGTGGCGCTGGTCGGTGGACGATCTCGAAGGCGTCTGGTCCGCGCTCGCCGAATTTCTCGATGTCCGCTTCCACGCCAAGCCGACTCGCATCCTGTCGTCGCGGCAGATGCCGGGCGCGCGCTGGTTCGAGGGCGCGACGCTCAATTACGCCGAGCACGCCTTTCGCCATGACCAGCAGGGCGCGGCCATCCGCTATGCCAGCGAGACGCAGCCGCTGAAGGAGATGAGCTGGGCCGAACTGCGCCGCCAGGTGGCCGCCTTCGCCGCCTCGCTGCGCGGCATCGGCGTCAAGCCGGGCGACGTCGTCGCGGCCTATATGCCCAACATTCCGGAGACGATCGTCGCCTTCCTCGCCACCGTGTCGATCGGCGGCGTCTGGTCGCTTTGCGCGCCCGATCTCGGGCCGGGCGCGGTGGTCGACCGCTATCGCCAGATCGAGCCCAAGGTTCTCGTCGCCGTCGACGGCTATCATTACAACAGCGCCAACCACGACCGCAGCGCCTATGTCCGCCAGATCGCCGACAGCCTGCCCACCCTCAAGCATCTCGTCGTCGTGCCGGCTCTGCATGGCGCGGTCGACCGCGAGACGCTGCCCGAAGCGAAGGACTGGCGCGAGCTGACGGCCGGGGAGGCGGCGCTCGACATCCAGCCCATGCCCTTCGACCATCCGTTGTGGATCGTCTATTCCTCCGGCACGACGGGCATGCCCAAGCCCATCGTCCACAGCCACGGCGGCGTCACGCTCGAAGCGCTGAAGACGCACGCCATCCATTCCAACATGAGCAAGGACGACGTGTTCCACTGGTACACGTCGTCGGGCTGGATCATGTGGAATTCGCAGGTCGCCGGCCTGCTCATCGGCGCCACCATCGCCATCTATGACGGCAGCCCGGCCGTGCCGGACCTGACCCGCATCTGGCGCTTCGTCGACGAGGCGAAGGTGACGGTGTTCGGCTGCGGCGCGGCCTTCTTCCAGAATTGCATGAAGGCGGGCGTCGAGCCGGCCAAGGTCGCCGACCTGTCGCGCCTGAACGGGCTCGGCTCGACCGGCTCGCCTTTGTCGGCCGAAGCCTATGAATGGATCTACGCCAAGGTGCGCTCGGATATCTGGCTGACGCCAATCTCGGGCGGCACCGATTTTGCCGGCGGCTTTGTCGGCGGCATCCCGATCCTGCCGGTCTATTCGGGCGAGATGCAATGCCGTTGCCTCGCCGCCAAGGTCGAGGCCTATGACGATCTCGGCAAGCCGATGATCGACGAGGTCGGCGAGCTGGTCTGTTCCGCCCCCATGCCGTCCATGCCGCTCTATCTCGTCGGCGACCCGGACGGCAAGCGCCTGCGCGAATCCTATTTCGACACTTATCCCGGCGTCTGGCGCCATGGCGACTGGATCAAGATCACCCCGCGCGGCGGCGCGATCATCTATGGCCGCTCGGATGCGACGATCAACCGCCACGGCATTCGCATGGGCTCGTCGGAAATCTACCGCATCGTCGAAGACCTGCCGGAAGTGATCGACAGCCTCGTCGTCGATCTCGAATATCTTGGCCGCGATCCGCACATGGTGCTGTTCGTCGTGCTGCGCGACGGTCAGGCGCTGGACGAGGCGCTGCTCGCCACATTGCGCGAGCGCATCCGCAAGGGGCTGTCGTCGCGCCACGTGCCGGATTCGATCGTGCAGGTTCCCGACGTGCCGCGCACTTTGTCGGGCAAGAAGATGGAAGTGCCGATCAAGAAGCTGCTGCTCGGCCACGAACTGGCGAAGATCGCCAATCCCGATTCAATGGCCAACCCGCAGAGTCTCGGCTGGTATGCCGATTTCGCGCCCGGCTTCATCGCCAGGCGCGAGGCGCACGCCCTGTAGCGCGCAGCGCTCAGCTGCGCCGTCAGCGCGCCGGCCCCTGATGCATGATGTCGTCATGCTCGGGGCCGTCGACGATGAGGAAGCCGACAAGCCCGCGCTCCACCCGCGACAGCGCGTGGTCGACGAGGATGTAGCGCCCGCCGCGCAGGATCTTGAAATCCACGACCGTCGCGCCGCCCGGCGGCACCGAGACCGTCTGCACGCCCGTCAGCGGCGGCGCGCCGAAGCTCGCGCCCTGATAGACGTGATCGAAGATTTCGCCGATCACGTGGAAGGAAGACGTGGCGTTCGGGCCGCCGACGCCGAAGAAGATGCGCACCGTCTCGCCGATATTGGCGCGCAGCGGGTGCGAACGCGTCAACGCGCCGACCGCGCCGTTGAACAGGAAATATTCCGGCCGCTCTGAAATGAGCTTCTGGTAGTCCATTTCGAGATCGCCCTGCGTGCCGAAGGGCTGCGTCGTGTAGAGTTCGCCCTGCATCACGTAGAACTCGCGGTCGACCTGCGGCAGGCCGCCCTCCGGCTCGACGAGGATCATGCCATACATGCCGTTGGTGATGTGATGCGGCACGCTCGGCGTGGCGCAATGATAGACATAGAGGCCGGGGACCAGCGCCTTGAAGGTGACGATCTTTTCCTGACCGGGTTCCGCCTGCGTGAATTCCGCGCCGCCGCCGGGGCCGATGGCGCCGTGGAAGTCGACAGAATGCGTCATCACGCTGTCCTGCGGATTCTTGACGTGAACTTCGACCGTGTCGCCGACGCGCACGCGCACCATCGGGCCGGGCACCTTGGCGTTGAACGTCCAGAAGTCATAGGTGGTCTTGTCGGCGAGCTGGCCGCGGATCTCGACCGTTTCCAGATCGACGCGCACGACGCGCGCCGGCCGCGCCGCGATCGGTCCCGGCAGGTCGCTCGGGTCGCGCACCACATCCGCCGCCGTCGCTGCTGACGGCGTCCGCGGACCGGGCTGCACGCGAATGCGGCCTTCCATACCGGCGGCGCGATGTCCCGGCAGCGAGCAGAAGTAATAGAACTCGCCGACCTTGTCGGCGTTGAAGGCGAGGATCGTGCTCGCGCCCTTGCCGAGCACGCGGCCGGAGCGCGCGCCATATTGGTCGACGACGATGTCGTGCTCGGCGCCCTCGCCATTGATCAGGTTGATCTGCACTTTCTCGCCCTCATGCACGGCGAGCGTCGGATTCACCTTGCCGTCAATGTCGCCGCCGACGCCGAGATAGACCATGCGGCCATCGGCGACGCCGGAGCGCAGCGTGAACGCCGTCGGCGCGTGCGCGTCGCTCGGCATGGCGTGCGCCGCCGGCGGCTTGGCGGCCGGCGCGCGGGCCGGCGCCGCTTCGGCCGCCTGAATGGGAGCGACAGGATGTTGATGTTGGGCCGCGGACGGCGTGACCAAACCAAAGAGGCCCATGAAGGCCAGAGCAACGAAGCGACGCATGAATAAGCCCTCTCAAGTGCATTGAGCAGGGGCTCGCCGGACGCGTCAGCACGCGACGTCGCGGCGGGCATGTTGATCAGCTAGGGGCGCGGATGGGGCTTTCAACCGCCTGTGATGGCTATATTTTTTCTCATTCCGCTGGCTGCGTCCTGGACGACGGGGCCGCCAGCCGCATCGCGACGAAGATGGCGGCGATGACGGCGCAATAGCCGATGAGCTGGATCGCCGTCGGCTGGTCGGAATAGCCGAACAGCACGTGCAGGATGCGGCCCGCCACGCTCTTGTCCGACAACAGGTCCGAGCTGTCCCACACCGGCTGGTCGAGAATGGCGACGAGCCCCGCCTGTTGCAGGAAGCCGATGCTTTGCGCCGCCATGCCCGCCGCCATGAAGGTGATGAGCAAGGTGGTGACGCGGAACAGGTGGCGCATGGGAATGGCGACGAGCCCCTTGAAGGTCAGCACGCTCAAGGCTGCGCCGAGCGCCAGCCCGACGACGCCGCCCGCCGCCATTTGCCAGCCGCCCTGTCCGTCGGCGACGACGACGCCGTAAAGGAACAAGGCCACTTCCGCGCCTTCGCGCAGAACCGCGACGCCAACGACAATGGCCAGCGCCATCAGCGAACGCTCGCCGCTGACGACTTTCGCGCCGACCGACACAAGCTCGGCCGTCATCTCGCGGCCGTGCTGCGCCATCCAGACATTGTGCCAGGCGAGCATCAGCACGGCGAGCGCCAGCACGCCGGCGTTGAACGCCTCCTGTCCCATGCCCGACAGCGCGTTCGACAGGCTGCCGGCAAACATCGCCACGATGCTGGCGCCGATGACGCCGCCCGCGATGCCGCCCCAGACATAGCCCAGCCGATGCGGCACGCCGCGCGTCGCCGCCAGAACGATGCCGACGATGAGGCCGGCCTCGATGACTTCGCGAAAGACGATAATCAGCGCGCCGATCATGAATGGTTCCCTTGACGGCAACGCTGGCGGGTCGCCGCGCGCTGTTCCAAATCCGCCCGCGCCGGGGCGCAAACCTGTGGCGCGAATCTAACGCCCGGCGTTGCAGGCGCAACGCCGGGCGTAAAGATTGGAATCATTCAAATTCGGCGGTTCACGCGCCGCGTGCGCCGGCCGGCTTCGACGGCAGCATGCACAAGAGCGCGATCAGGGCGCGGTCGTGCAGCACCACGGTGCGCTCCTTCGGCTTGAGCCAGTTGACCGCGTCGTCGATCGTCTCGGCGTCGGTCAGCTTGGCGACGGCCAGCGCCCGTTCGGCCGAAATCTCGCCGCGATGACGCGGCCGCATCTGCGGCAGAAAGGCTTCGTGCATCTCGCGGAAGTCGGGATCGGCATGGATCGAGCGCAGCGCGTCCGCGCCGTCGGCGCCCGAAGCGGCAAGCTCGCGCGCCAGCACATTGGCGCGCGTGGCGATCGGCGGCACGTCGCTTTCTTCCGGCGTCATCAGGATGCCGACCCGCTTCAGCGCCAGGCCGAGCGCCAATTGGCCGCTGGCCCACGACAGCACGATGGCGAGGATCAGGCCGGCGATCGTCGGCGACATCCACGCGACCAATGAGGGCGCGATCATCAGGCCGGCGATCAGCGTCACCACGCCCATCGCGACATGCGACCGATGGCGGCGGATGATGTCCTTGAGCGGAATGGAGCCGTCGTCGCGCCGTTGCGGATCCCAGCCGGTGTCGAAGCCGAACAGGATGTGCACGACATGGCCGGACTGGATCAGCATCATGATCGGCGCCAGCAGCGCCGACATGATGATCTCGAACAGGGCCGACAGGGTGAGGCGGATCGCGCCGCCGCTCGCCCGCCGCGTCTCCGACTGGATCATCGCCAGCGCCAGCCCGAAGAATTTCGGCATCAGCAGGATCGCCATGGTGATGGCGAACAGCTTCAGCGAGCGCTCCGCGTCGAAGCGCGGCCAGGCCGGGAACAAAGTGAAGTCGCTGGTGAAATATTCCGGCCGGATATAGCTCGCCTGCAGCACGATCACGATGCCGATGATCAATTGCAGCATCCATAAGGGCGAGGCGAGATAGCCGAAAATGCCGGTCATGAAATGCTGGCGCGAGGCCAGATGCAGGCCCTTCGACGGCACGACGCGGATGTGTTGCAGATTGCCCTGGCACCAGCGCCGGTCGCGCGCCGACAGGTCGATCAGCGACGGCGGGCTTTCCTCATAGGAGCCGCTGAGCGTCGGCAGCATGTAGACCGAATAGCCGGCGCGGCGGATGAGCGCCGCCTCGACGAAGTCGTGGCTGAGGATGTGGCCGCCGAAAGGCGGGCGGCCGCGCAGGTCGGGCAGGCCGCAATGATCGGCGAAGGCCCTGGTGCGGATGATGGCGTTATGGCCCCAGTAATTGCCGTCGCGGCCCATCCACACGGCAAGGCCGGCGGCGATCACCGGCCCGTAGATGCGCGCGGCGAACTGCTGCACGCGGGCAAACAGCGTGTTGCGGTTGATGATCAGCGGCAGCGTCTGGATGATGCCGGAATCCGGGTCGGCCTCCATCGCGGCGGCGAGCGTCACGATGGCGTGCCCGGTCATCAGGCTGTCGGCGTCGAGCACGACCATATGCTCGTAGGCGCCGCCCCAGCGGGTGACGAAATCGGCGATATTGCCGGCCTTGCGGCTCGTGTTCTTCGGCCGATGCCGATAGAAGACGCGCGCTTGCGGCCCGAGGCGCTGGCGCATGGCGATCAGGGCGCGCTCCTCGGCGATCCACACGTCGGGATTGGTCGTGTCCGACAGGAAGAACCAGTCGAAGGACTCGATCAGGCCGGTCGCGGCGACATCCTCGTAGATCGCCTGCACGGCGCCGAACACGCGGCTCGGCGCCTCGTTGTAGATCGGCATGACGACGGCCGTGCGCGAGCGCAGGCCCGAGGGCAGGCTCGGGGGCTTCGGCGCGAACAGCAGCATCCACAGGAAGCCGATGAGGCCGCTGGTGAAGGCGAGCGCGATCCACGAGAAATTGGCGACGAACAGAACCAGCAGCGCCCATTCGAGCGGCGTGACGCCGCCAACCTCGACGACGCGATACATTTCATAGGCGCCATAGCCCGTGAGCCCGAGGCCGCCGCCGAAGATCAGCAGGCGCGCCAGCACGGGCGTGCGCCAGAGCTCGGGCGCGAGCCGCGCCCGCCGCTTCTTCTTGTCGAAGCGCGACAGCGACTGCACGGGCATTTCCATCGGCGCCAGCGGCGGCATCGACGAATAGGAATCGACAGGCTCGGGTTCGGCCGCGCGGGCGGCGGATTGCAGGTCCGTTTGGGTCAAGGCGTCCATCTATAGAGCCAGGTTTCGCTGATCGGTTTTCCGCCGGCCTCGAGGACGAGGCGCATTTCGGAGTAATTTTCGGCGCCCAGTTCAATCTCGAACGCGACGCGGAAGGCGCGCCGCTCGGGCATCAGATAGCTCTGCATCGAAACGACCGAGCCGGGGTTGACGCTGAGCATCGGCTTCAGGTCGGGCAGGCGTGCCGGTTCGGCGAAGGCGTCGCCGGCGAACTGGACGATGAAGCGCCGGCGCTTGGCGTTGGAGCCGCGCCCGCTGCGCGAATGCGCCACGAACGCGCCCTGCGGCCGCTCGGGCGTCTGCCAGCACCAGAACTGGCGATAGGCGAACATCGTCTCGGATCCGGCCGCCAGCCCGTCACGCGGCCGCCAATAGGCGATGATATTGTCGTTGATCTCGGATTCCGACGGAATTTCTATCAGCTGAACGCTGCCCGGCCCCCATTCGCCGATGGGCGCGATCCACAGCGACGGGCGCATTTCCCAGCGCTGCGCGTCGTCCTGATAAGTCTCGAAATCGCGGTTGCGCTGCACGAAGCCGAAGCCTTTCGGCTTGTCGTCGACGAAGGACGAAAGCTGCAGCGACTCGCGATTGGCGACCGGCCGCCACAGCCATTCGCCGGCGCCGGTCCACATCTGCAGCCCGCCCACCTCGGCCACCGTCGGGCGAATGTCGTCGGTGCGGCGGCGATCGATCGGCGAGAACAGCGAGGTCGCCGCCATCGGCGCGATGCCGAGATGGTCGACGGCGACGCGGGCGAACAGGGTGCATTCCGTGTCGATGATCGTCGCGTCGCCGGGGCGCAGGGTGAAGCGGTAGGCGCCCGTCAGGCTTTCGGAATCAAGCAGGGCGTAGAAGCTCAGCGCGCCGGCGGCGAGCGTCGGCTTCTCGATCCAGACGGCGCGGAATTGCGGGAATTCCTCGCCCTTGGCGTCGGCGACGCGAATGGCCAGTCCGCGCGCCATCGCGCCCAGCGTCTGCCCGCGCGCGGCGGCGCGAAAGAAGCTCGCGCCCTGGAACATCGCCACTTCCGAGCGCAGGCCGCGGTCGGCGATCGCCAGGATGCGGAAGCCGGAAAAGCCGATGTCCGGCAGGTTCTGCGGCGGCGTGATCTTGCCGAATTCGAATTTGCCCGGCTCGTAAACGAGCCGCGACACCTTGCCGTCCTCGACGAAATTGATCTGCATCGGGTTGGAGAAGATGAAGCCGCGATGCAGCGGTTCGATGGCGAAACCGATATTGTCCTGCGCCCAGACCGCGGCGTCCTGCCGCGGACGGATGCCGACATAGGTGTCGTAGTTCATATTGTTGAACGGGTCGGGCAGGTCCGGCGCGTTGAGCTTGAACGGGCGCTTCGACAGGGTGCGGGCGATCTCGATCACATTGGCGAAGGAGAAAGGCGGGGCCTCCGCCGGCGGGGCGGCGGCTGTCTGCGCCTGAGCCTCGCCCATCGCCGAACCGACGCCGATTCGCGCCAAAGCGCCGCCGAGGGCGAGTTTCAACAGATCGCGACGCTCAAGCATGACGGGGTTCGAAGGCTCTCTCGATGGTGGCACGCGGGGCGCAAACCCCGCGTCGCGCTGCGATTCCTATATATCAATTCGCAACCTGGCGAACGGCTTTTTCAAGGTTTATTTCCGGCCTGCACTGCGTATATGACTTCCCGGCGGGCTCCTGTCTCTTAGCCCCTTCGGAGAGTTCTGCAATGACGTCTGACAATCCCGCGCGCCGCAGTCTGGCCGTCGTGCTCGCCGCCGGCGAGGGCGTCCGGATGAAATCGGCCACGCCGAAGGTTCTGCACGAGATCGCCGGACGCTCGATGCTCGGCCATGTGCTGGCCTCGCTCGGCGCGGCGGGGGTGGACGCCGTCGCCGTGGTCATCGGCCCGAACCGCGACGATGTCGCCGCCGAAGCGCGCAAATGCGCCCCCGGCGCCGAGGTTTTCGTCCAGACGCAGCGCCTCGGCACCGCCCATGCGGTGCTCGCCGCCCGCAAGGCGCTTGAGCAAGGATATGACGACGTGCTCGTCGTCTTCGCCGACACGCCGCTGGTGCGGCCCGAAACCTATGCCGCCATGCGCGCGCGCCTGGCCGAGGGCGCGACCGTCGCCGCGCTCGGCTTCGAGGCCGCGGACCCCACGGGCTACGGCCGCCTGCTGCGCGAGGGCGGCGAACTCGTCGCCATTCGCGAGCACAAGGACGCCAGCGACGCCGAAAAGGCCGTGCGCCTGTGCAACGCCGGCCTGATGGCGCTCGACGGCCGCAAGGCGCTCGCGCTGCTCGACGCCATCGGCTGCGACAACGCCCAGAAGGAATTTTATCTTACCGACGCCGTCGCCGTCGCCCGCGCCACGGGCGGCGCGGCTGTCGCGCTCGTCGCCCCGGAAGCCGAGGTCCTGGGCGTCAACGACCGCGTCCAGCTCGCCGCCGCCGCCGCCGTCTATCAGGACCGGCTGCGCGAGGCGGCGATGCGCAACGGCGCGACGCTGGTCGATCCGGCCACCGTCTGGCTTTCGCACGACACGCGCATCGGCCGCGACGTGCTGATCGAGCAGAATGTCGTCTGCGGCCCCGGCGTAACGATCGAGGACGGCGCGGTCATCCACGCCTTCTCGCATCTCGAAGGCGCCTCTGTCGGGCCGAAAGCCTCGATCGGCCCGTTCGCGCGGCTGCGGCCCGGCGCGAAGCTGGCGGAAAAGGCGCGCATCGGCAATTTCGTCGAGATCAAGAATTCCGATGTCGGCGCCGGCGCCAAGATCAACCATCTGAGCTATGTCGGCGACGCTACGGTTGGCCCGGACTCGAACCTCGGCGCGGGCGTCATCACCTGCAATTACGACGGCTTTTCCAAGTTCCGCACCGAGATCGGCGCGGGCGCCTTCGTCGGCGTCCATTGCGCGCTGGTCGCGCCGGTCAGCGTCGGCGCGGGCTCCTATATCGGCACGGGCTCGGTCGTCACCAAGGATGTCGAGGCTGATGCTCTGATGGTGGCGCGGCCGAAGCCCTTCACCAAATCGGGCTGGGCGCAGAGTTTCCGCGAGCGGAAAACCGCCGAAAAGCAGGGCAAATAGTCTTCGTTACATATCGTTGCGCGATTTTATTTGGCGGCAAGGGCCGGTTTGGTCTAGCTCTTGCTTCCGCCTAATGGGCTTTGGAGACGATTATTCATGTGCGGAATTGTTGGCATTCTCGGCGCGGAGGCTGTGGCTGGCTCGATCGTCGAGGCGCTGAAGCGGCTCGAATACCGCGGTTATGATTCCGCCGGCGTCGCCACGATCGAAGGCGGCCGGCTGGAGCGCCGCCGCGCCGAGGGCAAGCTGAAGAACCTCGCCGAACGCCTGTCGCAGGCGCCGCTGGCCGGGCATGTCGGCATCGGCCACACGCGCTGGGCGACGCACGGCCGCCCGACCGAGAACAACGCCCATCCGCACGCAACGGCGCGCCTCGCCGTCGTTCATAACGGCATCATCGAGAATTTCCGCGAATTGCGCGACGAATTGCGCGCCAAAGGCCATGTCTTCTCGACCGAAACCGATACGGAAGTCGTCGCCCATCTCGTCACCGACGCCATGGACGGCGGCCTCGGCCCGATCGAGGCGGTGGCGGCCAGCCTGCCGCGCCTCAAGGGCGCCTTCGCGCTCGGCCTGATCTTCGATGGCGAGGAAGACCTGCTGATCGGCGCGCGTCAGGGCGCGCCGCTGGCGGTGGGCTATGGCGAGGGCGAGATGTATCTCGGCTCGGACGCGCTGGCGCTCGCGCCGTTCACCTCCGAGATCACCTATCTGGACGATGGCGACTGGGTGGTGCTGCGGCGTGCCGGCGCCGTCTTCCACAATGGCGCGAACGAGGTCGTGGCCCGCCAGCGCATTCGCACGATGGCCTCCGCCTTTCTCGTCGACAAGGGCAATTTCCGCCATTTCATGGCCAAGGAAATCCACGAGCAGCCCGAGGTCGTCGGCCGTACGCTGGCGCATTATCTCGACATGTCGTCGGGCGCGGTGCGGCTGCCGTTCGAATTCGGCTTCGACGCGGCAAAGCTGTCGCGCGTCACCATCACCGCTTGCGGCACAGCCTATTACGCCGGCCTCGTCGCCAAATACTGGATCGAGAAATTCGCCCGCCTGCCGGTCGAAATCGACGTCGCCTCCGAGTTCCGCTACCGCGAGGCGCCGCTGCCCGACGACGGGCTGATGCTGGTGGTGTCGCAATCGGGCGAGACGGCCGACACGCTCGCCTCGCTGCGCTACGCCAAGGAGCACGGGCAGAAGATCCTGTCCGTCGTCAACGTGCCGACCTCGACCATCGCGCGCGAAAGCGACATTGCCGCGCTGACGCTCGCCGGCCCCGAAATCGGCGTCGCCTCGACCAAGGCCTTCACCTGCCAATTGGCCGTGCTCGCCTGCCTCGCGCTGGCGCTCGGCCGGGCGCGCGGCGTGCTGTCGGCCGAGCGCGAGCGCGCGCTGGTGTCCGAACTCATCGCCGTTCCCGGTCTGATGGCCGATGTGCTGAAGCACGAGGCGGCGATCGAGCCGATCGCGCAGGGCCTGTCGAAGGCCAAGGACGTGCTCTACCTTGGCCGCGGCACGAGCTATCCCACCGCGCTCGAAGGCGCGCTCAAGCTCAAGGAAATTTCCTACATCCACGCCGAAGGCTATGCGGCGGGCGAGCTGAAGCACGGCCCGATCGCGCTGATCGACGAGGCCATGCCGGTCATCGTCATCGCGCCGGCGGACGAGGTGCTGGAAAAGACCGTCTCCAACATGCAGGAAGTCGCCGCGCGCGGCGGCCGCATCATTCTCGTCGGCGACCGCAGGGCGGCGGAAGCCGCGGCGATCGACCTTGCCGGCGAGATCGACATGCCGACGATGGCCCCGACCTTCGCGCCGATGGTCTTCGCCCTGCCGATCCAGTTGCTCGCCTATTACACCGCCGTCGTCATGGGCAAGGACGTCGATCAGCCGCGCAATCTCGCCAAGAGCGTCACCGTCGAGTAAGACACATGGCGGCGCGGCCGCCGTCATGAAGGCGCCGAAAACGAGCGGCATCGATAAGCGCCTGCCGCAGTAGAGGATTCGTGCCCGAGATGAACGCGCCATCGCCCGAGACGTCTGACCATGCCTTGCGGGGGCCGAGCTTCGGCGCGCGCATCCGCAACTGGTTCCTGACCGGCATCATCATCACCGGACCGCTGGCGGTGACGGCCTATATCGTCTGGTGGTTCGTCGACACGGTCGACGGCAGCGTCAAGAAGCTGGTGCCGGTCGATTATTGGCCGGACGCGCATCTGCCGTTCCGCCTGCCGGGCCTCGGCGTCATCATCGCCTTTCTCGGCCTGACGCTGCTCGGCTTCCTCGCGGCAAACCTTGCCGGCCGCACCCTGATCAAGATCGGCGAGACGATCCTCGACCGCATGCCGGTCGTGCGCGGCATCTACAAGAGCGTGAAGCAGATCTTCGAGACCTTGTTCTCGCAATCGGGCACATCGTTCCGCAAGGTCGGACTGGTCGAGTTTCCGGCGAAGGGCATGTGGTCGCTGGTCTTCATCTCCAGCCCGGCGCAGGGCCGCGTCGCTGAGGCCATTCCCTCGAAGGCGGAACATATTTCCGTATTCCTGCCCTGCACGCCCAATCCGACCACGGGCTTTTACTTCTTTCTGCCGGTCGATGAGGTCATCGAGATCGCCATGACGCCGGACGACGCCGCCAAGCTGATCATGTCGGCGGGCCTGATCCAGCCGGACGGTCAGGCGGCGCTCGCCGCAATGGCGCTCGACGCCGCACGCAAACGCGCCGCCGTCGAAAACAAGTCGGTAACGACTGCCGCCGGCTGATCCGCTCGCTTTGATTTTCAGGCGAATTTCACCGCGCGCCGGCGTCCGTCCATCATGACGGCGGAGGGGGCGGGGAAAAGATTGGGCGGCGCGTCGCAGCGATAGCAGTCGCGCCCGGCGCGCTTGGCGAGATAGAGCTGCGCGTCGGCGGCCGACAGCAGCGGATCGATTTCGCAGCTGTAATCGCCATGGGCGATGCCGATGCTGACGGTATAGCTGATGGTCTGGCCGCGATAGACGACCTGATGCGCGCGCGCGCGCTGGAGAATGCGCTGGGCGACCGCCTTGGCGTCCTCGGGCGTCGCCTCGCCGGTCTCGATGACGAATTCCTCGCCGCCGAAGCGGGCGACGAGATCGCTCTTGCGCACCGTATCGACGACAATCTTGGCGAATTCGCGCAACACCCGGTCGCCGCCCTCGTGGCCATGGGAATCGTTGATCTTCTTGAAATGATCGATGTCGATGAACAGCAACGAGCGCGTCGCCGACGGCGCGCGCGTTTCGCGCGACCGCTCGTTGGCCTCGAAAAAGGCGCGGCGATTCAGCAGCCCGGTCAGCGGGTCAAGGCGCGCCAGCTCATAGGCCTTGATGCGGGCCTGGCGTGAATCGCGCAGGGCGATCGCCGTCATCCAGCTGAAAATCGGCGTGACGAAGAACGGGATGACGAAGGCGAGCGTGATGTGCGTCGTGTAATTGGGCACTTCGATAAAGATGCCGAGCACAATTGCGACGCAAGCCGACAGGAACGCACTGGCCACAGTCGAAATGACTGTCACCCAAATCATGCCGAGCCGGCCCATCGACTTGACCACGGGCTGCATCGAATTTTCCCTCTTCAGGAGAAATGTTAATGAGATGCAACCTATGGGGGCTTCGAAAAAAAAGTCTTAATTTCAGTAAGGGAGTTTGAGCGAAGTGCAGATTTCCTTGCCCGCCGTTTCATCCCGCCCGCAGCAGCCGCACCGCCTCGTCGCGCTCGAACAGGTAGAGCAGGGCGCGCAAGGCCTGGCCGCGCGGGCTGGTCAGGTCCGGGTCGCGCGTCAGGATGAGTTGGGCGTCATCGCGCGCCACGGGCAGCAGCCCGGCATGCGCCGACAGATCGGCCAGCCGGAAGCCCGGCGTGCCCGATTGCCGCGTGCCGAGCACCTCGCCTTCGCCGCGCAGGCGCAAATCCTCCTCCGCGATGCGGAACCCGTCTTCCGTCTCGCGCATGATGGCGATGCGCGCCCCTGCCGTCTCGCCCAGCGGTCCCTTGTAGAGCAAGAGGCAGGAGGATTTGGCCTGCCCGCGCCCGACGCGGCCGCGCAATTGGTGCAATTGCGCCAGCCCGAAGCGTTCCGCGTGCTCGATGACGATGATGCTCGCCTCCGGCACGTCGACGCCGACCTCGATGACCGTCGTGGCGACGAGAATTTGCGTCTCGCCGCGCTGGAATGCGGCCATCGCCGCGTCCTTGTCGGCGCCCTTCATCTTGCCGTGAATGAGGCCGACGCGCTCGCCGAAGAATTGCCGCAGCATGTCGGCCCGCTCCTGCGCCGCGGCGACGTCGAGCGCCTCGCTCTCCTCGACCAGCGGGCAGACCCAATAGGCCCGCGCGCCGGCGTTGATCGCCCGGCCGATGCCGGCGACGACGTCTTCCAGCCGCTCCAGCGGCATGGCGCGCGTGTCGATGGGCTGCCGCCCGGCCGGCTTTTCGCGCAGCACGGAAACATCCATGTCGCCGAAACAGGTCAGCACCAAAGTGCGCGGGATCGGCGTCGCCGTCATCACCAGCACGTCGGCCGCCGCGCCCTTTTCGCCGAGCGCCAGGCGCTGGTGCACGCCGAAGCGATGCTGCTCGTCGACGACGGCGAGGCCAAGATCGTGAAAGGCGACGCTCTCCTGAAACAAGGCATGCGTGCCGATGGCGATGTCGATCTCGCCGGCGGCCAGCGCCGCGCGGGTGCGGGCGCGCTCGGCCGGCTTGTCGCGCCCGGTCAGCAGCGCAACGCGCAGGCCGGCGGGCGCCGCCATGCGCGACAGCGAATCGTAATGCTGGCGGGCGAGGATTTCGGTCGGGGCCATCAGCGCCGCCTGCCGTCCGGCTTCCACCACGCGGCTCATGGCGATCAGAGCCACCAGCGTCTTGCCGGAGCCGACGTCGCCCTGCAGCAAGCGCAGCATGCGCTTCGGGCTGGCGAGATCGGCGATGATCTCGGCCAGGGCCTGCGTCTGCGCCTGGGTCGGCGAAAAGGGCAGGGCGGCGAGAATGCGGCGTTCCAGCTCGCCCGCGCCGACGCTCGGCCGCCCGGCGACTTCGCGCATCTTCGCCCGCACCATGACCAGCGCCAATTGGTTGGCGAGCAGCTCGTCATAGGCGAGCCGCGCCCGCGCCGGCTGGTCGAGGCCGATCGCTTCCGGGCTCGGCGGCCGATGCAGCATGGTCAGGGCGGTCTTGAACGACGGCAGGCCGCGCTTCTGCTGGAAGGCCGGGTCGAGCCATTCCGGCAGGTCCGGCAGGCGGTCGAGCGCCCCGGCGATGGCCTTGGCCAGCACGCGCGGGTAAAGCCCCTCGGTCAGCCCATAGACCGGCTCGACCGGCGGCAGCTTGGCCAGCGCCGCCTCGTCGTAGATGTCGGGATGCGAAATCTGCCGCCGCCCGTCCCACAATTCGATCTTGCCGGAAATCCATCGCGCCTCGCCCAGCGGCAGGCTGCGCGCCAGCCAGTCGGGATTGTAGTGGAAAAAGACGAGCGTCACGTCGCCCGTCTCGTCCTCGACGAGAATGCGATAGGGCGCCTTGGAAGTGCGCGACGCCGGCGGTCGCAGATCCGTGACCGTCGCGCGGAACAGCACGATCTGTTCGAGCGGCGCCTCGGCGATCTTCGGCCGTTGCCGCCGGTCGATCGTGCCGCTGGGCAGATGCGTCAGCAGGTCGAACACCCGCGCGCCGTCAGTGCGGCCGGTCAGCCGGTCGAGATGCTTGCCGATCTTGGGGCCGACGCCGGGCAGGGTGGCTGCTGCGGCGAACAACGGGGTAAGGACGTGCGGGCGCATGGCGGCAGGGATAGCACGGGCAAAGCCCGCGTCGAAGGCCCCCACCCCAACCCTCCCCCGCTCCGCGGGAGAGGGAGCCGATTGCGGCCTTCATCAAGCTCGCAGCCAGCGTTGCAGGAAATGGCGCTCCGATGCCGCGCGCCCCCAATCGGCCTGACAAGCCCGCGCCAACCGTCTATAAAGCCTGCCGTCGCAGGGCGCGAAGGCGCGTCCGGCGCGATTGTCTTTTGACCGGGAGCTTCCCTTGTCTGGCACGCAGATCACCACCGCTGGCCTCGACGCCCGCCGTCGCCGCATCCACTTCCGCGCCTGGCATCGCGGCATGCGCGAGATGGACCTGATTCTCGGCCAGTTCTCCGACGCCAATATCGCGACGCTGCCGGATGACGAACTCGACGCGCTCGAAGCGCTGATGGAAGAGCCCGACCGCGACATCTTCATGTGGCTGACCGGCGAAGCGCCGACGCCGGACGCGTTCGACACGGCGGTCTTCCACAAGATCAAGGCCATGCACACCCATGCCGGCCCCGTGAATCTCTGACTCCCGCCTCGCCCCGCTTGCGGGGAGAGGGCAGGGGGGAGGGGCTTGGCGTAGAGCGCCATTGTTCGTGACGTTGGCGCTCTGGCCCGCCCCCTCATCCGGCCTTCGGCCACCTTCTCCCCGCAGGCGGGGAGAAGGGGAAAGCCCAGCAGGCGCTGTTGGGCCGGCCAATAACTTCCGCCGCACCGTCTTCGTCAAATCAGGTCATCGCCCCTTGTCGTCCATCTCCCGCGCCATAACCGAACTGTCCAGGGGCGGATCGCTGACCTTGTCGCGCGCGCCCGACGGCTTCGACGCGTTCTGCGTCGCCGATCTCGTCCGCGCTTTGGCGCGCGACGGCGAGAAGCGCTCGGTCGTGCTGGTGCATGTGGCGCGCGACAGTCAGCGCGCCCGCGCCTTCGCCGAAGCGCTCGCCTTCGCCGCGCCGGAGATCGAGGCGCTGGAATTCCCCGCGTGGGATTGCCAGCCCTACGACCGCGTGTCGCCCAACGCCGCCATCGTCGCGCGCCGCATGACGACGCTGTCGCGGCTGGCGCGCACGCGCTCGTCGAGTGAGCGTCCCCGCATCCTGCTCACCACCGTCAACGCCATCACCCAGCGCGTGCCGCCGCTGTCGCGGCTGGAGGCGGAAAGCTTCTCGGCCGCGCCGGGCAACGCCGTCGACATGGACGCGCTGACGCGCTGGCTGGAGGTCAACGGCTTCCTGCGCGCCTCGACCGTGCGCGAGACCGGCGAATATGCCGTGCGCGGCGGCATTCTCGATCTTTTCGCGCCGGGCATGCCCAATCCGGTGCGCCTCGACTTCTTCGGCGACACGCTCGAATCCATTCGCGCCTTCGATCCGGATTCGCAACGCACCATCGGCCAATTGCGCGCGCTCGACCTCGTGCCGATGAGCGAGGCGCAGCTCACCACCGAGACGATGCGCCGCTTCCGTCAGGCCTATGTCGCGCTGTTCGGCGCGCAGACGCGCGGCGATTCGCTCTATGAAGCGGTGAGCGAAGGCCGCCGCCATCCGGGGCTCGAACATTGGCTGCCGTTGTTCCACGAACAGCTCGACACATTGTTCGATTATTGCGCCGGCGCGCCGCTCATTCTCGATCCGCAGGCCGAGGATTCCGCCGCCGAGCGCTTCGCCCAGATCAAGGATTATCACGACGCGCGCAAGGAAGCGCACGACCTCGATCCGTCGCGCTCGGTCTACAAGCCGCTCAATGCCGACGCGCTCTACCTCGCGCCGAAGGAATGGCGCGCGCGTCTCGACGGCGCCAGCGTTGCGCAGCTGCTGCCCTTCGCCGTGCCGGAGGCCGCCAAGGGGCTGGTCGTCGACGCCGGCGGCAAGCCGGGCCGCAGTTTCGCGCCCGAGCGCGCCGACGAACACGCCAATGTGTTCGAGGCGGCCATCGCCCACATTCGCAATCTGCAAAGCGACGGCAAGCGCGTCATCGTCGCGGGCTGGAGCGACGGCTCGCGCGAGCGCCTCGGCCATGTGCTGGCCGAACATGGCGAGAAGAACGCTGAATCGGTGTCGTCGCTGGCGCAGGCGCTCGGCCTGCCGAAGGGCCGCACCGCGCTCGCCGTCATCGGCATCGAGCAGGGTTTCGAAGCCGGCGATCTCGCCGTCATCGGCGAGCAGGACATTCTCGGCGACCGCCTCATTCGCGCCCGCAAGAAGCAGCGCCGCGCGCAGGATTTCATCGCCGAGGCGACGGCGCTCGCGGCCGGCGATCTCGTCGTCCATGTCGATCACGGCATCGGCCGCTTCATCGGCCTGAGGACGATCGAGGCGGCGGGCCATCCGCACGATTGCCTTGAGCTGCATTACGCCGGCGGCGACAAGCTGTTCCTGCCGGTCGAGAACATCGAACTTCTGTCGCGCTACGGCTCCGAGGATACCGAAGCGCAGCTCGACAAGCTCGGCGGCGTCGGCTGGCAGACGCGCAAGGCGCGGATGAAGAACCGCATCCGCGAAATGGCGCATGGCCTCATCGCCATTGCCGCCGCGCGGCAGATGCGCTCCGCGCCGAAGCTCGTGCCGCAGCAGGGCGTCTACGACGAATTCGCCGCGCGCTTCCCCTATGACGAGACGGAAGACCAGCAGGGCGCCATCGAGGCCGTGCTCGACGATCTCGCCGCCGGCCGGCCGATGGATCGCCTCGTCTGCGGCGACGTCGGTTTCGGCAAGACGGAAGTGGCTTTGCGCGCCGCCTTCGCCTGCGCCATGGAAGGCAAGCAGGTGGCGGTCGTCGTGCCGACGACGCTGCTGGCGCGCCAGCATTACAAGAACTTCTCGGCGCGCTTCGCCGGCCTGCCGGTCAAGGTGGCGCAGATGTCGCGCATGGTGCACGCCGCCGATCTCAAGGCGGCCAAGGCGGGCGTCGCCTCGGGCGATGTCGACATCGTCGTCGGCACGCATGCGCTTCTCGGCAAGACCGTGAAGTTCCACGATCTCGGCCTTGTCATCGTCGACGAGGAGCAGCATTTCGGCGTCGGCCACAAGGAGCGGCTGAAGGAATTGCGCGCCGAAGTGCATGTGCTGACTTTGTCGGCGACGCCGATTCCGCGCACGCTGCAACTGGCGCTGACGGGCGTGCGCGAATTGTCGATCATCGCCACGCCGCCGGTCGATCGCCTCGCCGTGCGCACCTTCGTCACGCCCTTCGACGAGCTCATCGTGCGCGAAGCCCTGCTGCGCGAGCGCTATCGCGGCGGCCAGAGCTTCTTCGTCTGCCCGCGCATCGAGGATCTCGAAGAGGCGGCGGCCTTCCTGCGCACGTCGATGCCGGAAGCCAAGTTCACCACCGCGCATGGCCAGATGGCGGCGGGCGAACTGGAGGAGAAGATCGAGGCTTTCTACGACGGCAAATACGACATCCTGCTGTCGACCAATATCGTCGAGTCCGGCCTCGACATTCCCACCGCCAACACGCTGATCGTCTGGCGCGCCGACATGTTCGGACTGGCGCAGCTCTATCAATTGCGCGGCCGCGTCGGCCGCTCGAAGACGCGCGCCTATGCGCTGTTCACCATCCCCGCCAACCGCACCATCACGCCGCAGGCGCAAAAGCGCCTCGACGTGCTGCAATCGCTCGACACGCTCGGCGCGGGCTTCCAATTGGCGAGCCACGATCTCGACATTCGCGGCGCCGGCAATCTGCTCGGCGACGAGCAGTCCGGCCACATCAAGGAAGTCGGCTACGAGCTGTATCAGCAGATGCTGAACGACGCCGTCGCCGCGTTGAAGTCAGGCGTCGAAGCGCCGGCGGAAGACGCCTGGTCGCCGACGATCACGCTCGGCACGCCGGTGACTTTGCCCGACGATTACGTGCCCGACCTCAACCTGCGCCTGCAGCTCTATCGCCGCCTGTCGACGCTGCAAACGGACGAGGACATCGAGAGCTTCGCCGCCGAGATGATCGACCGCTTCGGCCCGATGCCGGAGGAGGCCGAGCAATTGCTCAAGCTCGTCGCCATCAAGGCGTTGTGCCGCAAGGCGCATGTCGAGAAGGTCGACGCCGGCCCCAAGGGCGTCATCGTCACGTTCCGCGACAATTCCTTCGCCAATCCGGCCGGCCTCGTGCGCTACATCGCCGAGCAGGGTCCGGAAGCCAAGGTTCGCCCCGACATGAAGATCGTCTTCATCCGCGACTTCGACGACAAGGGCGAGCGCCTCGAAGGCACACGCCTCATCATGCGCACCCTGGCGCAGATCGCCGCGAAAAAGGCGGCGTGACGATGCGCTGCTTGCACCTTCTCCCCTTGTGGGAGAAGGTCGGTCCGCAGGACCGGGATGAGGGGTTTTTCGCGTTCACGCTTTCGCAGCGCCCGCCGCGATCCAGCTTTCCGCCGCCTCGCGGCCTGCGTCGCGCAGGCCGCAGAGAAAGCGCCAGTCGAGATTGGCGGCGCTTTCGGTGTGGAGCTGCGTCAGCGAATCCTGCGCGGCGATGCGGCTGATGCCGAGGCTGCGCAGCCGCCGCGCTTCGGGCGTCAGCGGCAGCCATGCGCGGCGGGCGATGTCATGCGCCATGCTCAGCGTTTCGATCTCGGCGTTGAGCGTGGCGTTGAAAGTGATCTGGCTGAGACGCCGCTCGATGTCGCGCGCGCTTGTCGGCGCGCCGTCGCTCTTGTCCGGCGTGATCTGCACGATCAGCACATGCGGCGTGCGCGTCACGCGGATCAGCTGCACGAGCGGCGGATTTGCGACATAGCCGCCGTCCCAGTATGGCTCGCCGTCGATCTCGATCGTGCGGTGGATTTGCGGCAGGCAGGCGGAGGCCAGCAGGGCGTCGATGCTCAAATCGTCGCCGGTGAAATAATGCGGCTGGCCGTCGCGCACGCGCGTCGCGGCGACATGCAGCCGAATGTCGGCGCCGCGCAACAGATCGACGTCGATCTCGGCTTCGAGCGCGCGACGCAGCGGATTGAGGTCGAATGGATTGAACTGGTGCGGCGCGAAATGCCCAAGAACGCCGCGTCCAAGGGCGGTCAATGACGCCGGCGGCAGGAACGAGGCCGCCGCGCTCATGCGTTTCCAGAACGAGGCGAGCCTTTCGCGCGCGCCGGCTGGGCCGCCCTGCGCGTAGCCGCAGGCCAGCAGCGCGCCATTGACCGCGCCGGCGCTGGCGCCGCCGATGGCGTCGAAGCCGATCGTCTCGGCTTCGAGCAGCCGGTCGAGCACGCCCCAGGTGAACGCGCCGAACGAGCCGCCGCCCTGCAGCGCCAGCGCCAGTCGCGGCGGCGGCCATGCCGGTTCGGGGAGGCGAAGCGCATGAACGGCGGCGAGTTTATTCAGCATGAAGCGCTCCGGTTCCGGATGCGTCATTGTGCAGTGCAATATGATTTTTCCAAGGCTCTTGTGCGCCGCCTGCCAAGTCATGTGAATTGTGCATGGTCGCCATGCATTTCTGCGGCATGGCTTGGCGGCTGGCCTGCCAGTTAAAGAGGGCTGATGGAAACGTCCGACTCGCCGCGCAAGCGCGCTTTTCTCGTCGCCTTTGGCGGCCTTGCCGCGATGGCGGCCATCATGGGCGTCGGACGTTTCGTCTACACGCCGATTCTGCCGGTCATGGTTGAGGCGCTCGGGCTGACGCAGGCGCAGGCCGGCCTCATCGCATCTGCCAATTATCTCGGCTATCTCGCCGGCGCGCTGGCGGCGATGCTGAATCTGCCTGCCGGAAAAAGATCGCTGTTTCTCGGCGCGCTGTTCGTCAGCGTCGCGACGACGGGCTTGATGGCGGCCGTCGGCGGCCTGCCGGCGTTCATCGGCGTGCGCTTCGTCGCCGGCTTCGCCAGCGCCTTCGCCTTCATCTTCGGCGCGTCGCTGGTGGTGGAGCGGCTGGCCGCGCTCAACCGCACCGGCATCGTCTGGATCTTCTTCGCCGGCATCGGCCTCGGCATCGCAGCGTCGGCCGCCATGGTGGCCGGGCTCAATGCGCAGGGCTTCGGCTGGCGGGCGATGTGGGTCGCAAGCTGCGTTCTGTCGGCGCTGGCGCTGGTCGTCGCCGTGGCGCTGACGCCGGCCGCTTCCGGCCCTGCGGAGCGGCAGGCCGCGCCGGGCGCGCGCGCGCAGCCCGGCGCGCTGGCGACGATCGTCGTCGCTTACGGGCTGTTCGGCTTCGGCTACGTCATCACCGCCACCTTCATCGTCGCCATTGTCCGCACGACGGCCGAGGTGCGCGGGCTCGAACCCTACGTCTGGGCCGTCGTCGGCCTCAGCGCCGCGCCCTCCGTGCTGGTCTGGAACGCCGTCGCCGGACGCATCGGGCCGCTGCGCGCCTTCGCCCTCGGCAGTCTGGTCGAGGCCGTCGGGGTGGCGGCCAGCGTGCTATGGCTGACGCCGGCCGGCATCATCCTCGCCGCGGCGGCGCTCGGCGGCACCTTCGTCGGCGTCACCGCAGTCGGCCTGATGGCGGCGCGCCTGATGACTTCGGGCGATCCGCGCCGCGCCGTCGCCCTGATGACGGTGGCTTTCGCCCTCGGCCAGATCGTCGGCCCCTTCGTCGCTGGCTATGTCTACGACCGCACCGGCTCGTTCGCGCCGTCCTCGCTCGCCGCGGTCGGCGCGCTCGTCGCGGCAGCGGCGCTGGCCCTGGCGATCAGGCGCTAGCCTCGCCCTCGGGCGGCTGCAGCGCCTGCAGGATGGCGCTTTGCAGCACGCCCGCCGGCTGCGCGCCGGAGACGCCGAGGCGTCCGTCGATGATGAAGAAGGGCACGCCGGAAACGCCGAGGCGCTGCGCCGCGGCGATCTCCTCGCGCACGCTGTCGACGTCGGCCTCGCCCGACAACAGCCGCTCGACGATCGCCCGGTCCATGCCGGCCTCCACCGCCGCCTCGACCAGCGTCGCAGGATCGCCGATGTCGCGGCCCTCGACGAAGAACATGGCGAACAGCCGCTCGACGATGTCGTTCTGCTGCCCGGTCGTTTGCGCCCAGCGGATCAGCCGGTGCGCGTCGAGCGTGTTGGGCGACACCTTGATCTTGTCGAAGGCGAAGGCGATGCCGGCCTCGCGTCCGGCTTCCGTGATGCGTTCGTGAATGGCGGCGATGCGGTCCTCGCCGAATTTCTTCGCCATATAAGTGCGCCGGTCGACGCCGCCCGGCGGTATCGTCGCATCGAGCTGGAACGGCCGCCAGCGCACCTCGACCAGCAGTTCGGGCATGCCCGCCAGAGCTTCCTCGAGCCGGCGCTTGCCGATGTAGCACCACGGGCAAACCGCGTCGGAGACGACATCGATGGTGAGAATGGGGTTCAAGGGGCTTCTCCCGGATTGATCGCGGCGCCGATCAGGCCGCCGTCCTGGCTGCGTTGCGCCGTCAGGATCTGCTCGCCGTCAAAGGATACATAATGCGCCTTCATCGCCGGCTGCGTCGCCGCGCCGGCGTCGCTGCGCGGCTCGGCGATCGCCGCGATCTCGCCGATGGCGTAGAGGTCGAACGTCGGGCAGGACGCGCGCACGGCGGCCGGCGTTCCGCCGGCGACGCCATGGCGGCGCGACACGAGGGTCAGCGTTTCGAGGCGGTGGCCGAAGGCGTCGGCCAGCATCGGGCCGAGCAGGAACGGGCCGATGCAATGGCTCGGCGTCCGGGCGTCGGCCAGCGCCAGCAGGCTGTCGCGCCGCCACGGCGCGCACAGGTGCAGCGGCGCGCCGCACAGCAGCGCCGCGACCGGGCCGGCGACGAGGCCGGCGAAGGAACTGGGCTGCATCAGCGACAGGATCGGCGTGTCGCTGCGCGCGCCGATCGCCGCGACGAAATCGAAGGCGGCGGCGACGAGCGCCCCCTGATCGATGCGGATCGCCTCGCTCTTGTTGCGCGCCGGCGTGATCAGGCCGGGCTGCGTCACCTCGGCGCTGGGCGGCAGCATCTCGGCGCGCGACAGCGCCACCGGATCGAGATCGACCGCGCCGTCGGTTTCCTCCGGGCCGAAGGTCGCCACCACGCGCACGCAATGCGCGGCGGCGGCGGCTTCGAACAGCAGCGCCGAGACGTCCATTTCGCCAAAGCGCGACGGCCCGAGAATGGCGCGCGCCCCGACCGTGCGGGCGTAGGCGGCCAAGGCCCGCGCATCGAGCGACAGCGGCGCGAGCGCGATATCGAGCCCGGCCTTGCCCGCGCCGAACACGGTGACGATTCCGCGCGCGTTGGCGCCGCCCGCCAGCACGATGCGCTCGCGCCGCGCCAGTCCGAGTTCGCGCAGCGAATTGGCGACGGCGTCCGCCGCCTGCGCGACGCGCGCCGCCGTCCACGCCTCGCCGTCCTCGACCAGGCAGACGGCGTCGGGCCGCAGCCGCGCCGAACCGTCGATCAGGCTCCACAGATCGAAGGCGGCGAACGGATTGCCGGAATCGGGCGCGAAAGCGGCGGTCATGGCGACTTCCTCCACCAGGCGTCGAGCGTCACGCCGAACAGCGGCAGGGCGTAGCGCGGCAGTTTGTCAGGCCGCGCCAGCTTCGTCGAGAAGGCGATCCATTGCGTCGGCGAATGATACAGCGGCACGATGTAGAAGCCCGACAGCAGCACGCGGTCGAAGGCGCGCACCGCGGCGATGAAATCCTCGCGGCTCTCGGCGGCGACGATGGCCGCGATCAGCGCGTCGATGGCGGGCGAGGCGACGCCGGCGAGGTTGAACGCCGATTCCTGATTGGCGCTCTGCGAGCCCCAGCGCGCCCGCTGCTCGTTGCCGGGCGAGGCGGAGGCGATCCACGCGCCCATCATCATGTCGAAATCGAACTTCTGCCGGCGGCGCTGGTATTGCACCTCGTCGACGACGCGCACCCGCGCCGTGACGCCGATGCGCTTCAACTGGTCGGAATAGGCCAGCGCCAGCCGCTCCTGGGCGCGGTCGCGCACCATGATCTCGAAGTCCAGCGGCCGACCGTCCTTGGCCAGCGCGCCGTTGCGCAGCGTGTAGCCGGCCTCCTGCGCCAATTGCAGCGCGCGTCTCGCCTGCGTGCGGTCGCGGCCGCTGCCGTCAGTGGACGGAACGCGCCAGCGCCCTTCGAGAATGTCCTCGCGCACGACGCCGGGGAAGGGCGCGAGCAGCGCGCGTTCCCGCTCGTTCGCCGGCCGGCCGATGGAGGACAGCTCCGAATCGTCGAAGAAACTTTGCGTGCGGGTGTAGAGTCCGCTGAAATAATTGGCGTTGATCCATTCGAAATCGAACATCGCCGCCAGCGCCTCGCGCAGCCGCGCGTCCTTGAACAGCGGGCGGCGCGTGTTGAAGGCGAAGCCCTCCATGCCCTTCGGCATGCCGATCGGCAGCGCTTCCTTCTTCATCGTTCCGTCGCGCATGGCGGGGAAGTCGTAGCCGCCGACCCAGCGCGTCGGCCCCGTCTCGTCGCGATAGTCGACGAGCCCGGCCTTGAACGCCTCGAACAGGGAATTGACGTCGCGGAAATATTCGATCTGGATCTCGTCGAAATTATAGAGACCCTTGTGGATCGGCAGGTCGCGGCCCCAATAATCGGGATTGCGCGTCAGCGTGATGCGCTCGCCGGGCCGCACCTGCGTGATGCGATAGGGGCCGGAGCCGAGCGGCGCGTCGAGGCTCGTCTCGGCAAAGCGCTGCGGATCGATCTTGTGCTTCGGCAGCACGGGCATCAGCGCCAGCGTCAGCGGCAATTCGCGGTCCTGCGCGCCGGTCGCGTCGTAGCGCACGGTCAGCGCGTCCGGCGCCTCGATCGATTTCACCAGGGCATAGGCGGCGCGGTGCTGCGGCCGGCCCTTGGCCTTCAGCAATTCGAAGGAAAACAGCACGTCGGCCGAGGTGATCGGCGCGCCGTCGGAGAATTTCGCCTGCGGATTGAGGCGGAAGGTGATGCGCTCGCGCTTCTCGTCGGTCTCGATCGTCTGCGCGATCAGGCCGTAGAGCGAGAACGGCTCGTCGAAATTGCGCGCCATCAGGCTCTGGAACACGTTGCCGTAAAGCCCGTGCGCCGCCGAGCCCGCTTTCAGGTTGAACGGGTTGAGGCTGTCGAACGTGCCGGGAAAGCCGAGCGTCAGCCGCCCGCCTTTTTGCGCCTGCGGCGCGGCGTAGGGCAGGTGCGCGAAATCGGCCGGCAGGGCGGGAGCGCCGTGCATGGCGATGCCGTGCCGCGGTTGGGCCAGGGCCGGCGCAAGCGCCGCCGCGTCCGCGCCCAGCAGCGCGGCGGCCAAGGCCAGCCCCCGAATCATTGTCGATCTCATGTCGCGAACTTAGCGCAATCGCGCCCGCGTCGCCCGCAACGACGCGGACTGCAAGCCGAAATCCGCCTATTCGGTCACTGGTAAGGCCAGCGTGAACGGTATATGAGCGCAGGGGTCAATTTGTCGCCGCAATCACAGTCGATGAGCGCGGGTGGGACGCTTGTCGCCGACGCCTCCGATGGATTGCGGACGGCCCCAGGGTCGTACAGGGAAAGGAATTCAGGATGCCGTTTGATATGAAGCGCCTCGGCGCGGCCGCCCTCGCGGCTTCCCTCGTTCTGGCGGGCGGCCAGGCTTTCGCCCAGGCGCAGCCCAAGCCGGCCGCGCCCGCGGCCTCCGGCGCCGCGGCTGCTCCGCCCGCCGGCGCGCCGGCCGGTCCGGTGAAGGTCGAGCTGTCGCCCTCGCAGGCCGAATGGACCAAGGTCTGCGGCAAGGATCCGTCCGCCGGCAAGGAAATCTGCTACACGACCCGCGATTTCGGCGCCCAGGCCGACCAGCCGCCGGTTCTGGCGCTCGCCGTCTACGACGTGAAGGGCGACGACACCAAGATCGTCCGCCTGTTGATGCCGGTCGGCCTGATGCTGAAGCCCGGCTTCCGCTTCGCCGTCGACAAGAATCAGCCCGAGGCCGGCGCCTACGAGATCTGCTTCCCCAACGGCTGCTTCGCCGAAGCCAAGGTCAAGGCCGCCGCGATCGACCAGCTCAAGAAGGGCACGACGCTCTCGGTCATCGTCAAGAACCAGGTCAACAACGAAGTCACCTTCACCATGCCGCTCGCCGGCTTCGGCAAGGCCTTCGACGGCCCGGCCATCGACCCGAAGGTGCTCGAGGAACAGCAGAAGCAGCTCGCCGACGAATTGCAGAAGCGCGCCGAGGAAGAGCGCAAGAAGCTCGAAGCCGCCCAGCCGGCTCCGGCGCCCGCTCCGGCCGCTCCGGGCAAGAAGTAATCCGCGGCTCGCAGGTCGCCAAACGGAAGCGCGGGCCGAAACGCCCGCGTTTTTCGTTTCAGGGAGTGTCGGCAGCTCAGTTGCGCGGGCGCGTTTTCAGCCGATAGCGGCCGTCCTCGCTGCGCAAGAATTGCTCCTTGACCTGCGGATGGCGCACCGGCTCGCCGCTGTCGTCGGCCAGCAGGTTCTGCTCCGAGACATAGGCGATGTATTCGGTCTCAGCGTTCTCGGCGAACAGGTGGTAGAACGGCTGGTCCTTGCTCGGGCGCACGTCCTCGGGAATCGACAGCCACCATTCCTCGGTATTGGCGAAGACAGGGTCGACGTCGTAGACGACGCCGCGGAACGGATATTTCCGATGCCGGACGACCTGGCCGATGCCGAATTTCGCAATGCGCGGTTTCATATCGATCGGACCTGGCCTTTTTTGGCAAATTCTCGCGCCATCACGGCGGCGCGTCATGCGCCGGAAAAAATTCCGTAACGCGGCCATGGTTTGCAAGTCAACAATGCTCACGCTTGTGCAGGGCGAGGGCTTGCGGTTTCATGGCGCGACGAGCGCAAGCGGAGCTATTCATGGACATCGAAACCAGCAGCGAAAGCGGCGACAAGAAACTCAACAACGTCGTCGCCATCACCATCGTTCTTTTGTCCGTGTTCACGGCCATCATGGGCATCAAATCCGGCAATACGGCGCAGGGCATCGAACAGACCAAGGCCGATGTCGTCAACAAATGGAACCAATATCAGGCCGCCCGGCTGAAGCATGACATCGCCGAAGGCTCGGCCAACACCGAGCGCCTGATCGCCGCCGTCCCCGGCGTCGACAAGGCCGTCGTCGAAGCCGAGGCGAAAAAGACCCAAGCGACGATCGAGCGCTTCACCGCCAGCGAGAAGCGCTATTTTGACGAGGCGAAAGCCCTGACGGCCAAGCTCGAAGGCCTGAACAAGCGCGACGATCAATACGACGTCGCGGAAGCCATCCTCTCCATCGCCATTGCCGTCAGCGCCATCGCGATTCTCGCCGAACTCTGGGTCGTGCTGTTCGTCGGCTGGGGCTTCGGCGCCTTCGGCATGACGCTTGGCGCGGCGGCCATGCGGGGCGCCGATATCTATCCGCAATGGCTGGTCGAAGTCTTTACCTGAGGCGCGCCGCGCCTCAGCCGCGCGGGGCGAGGGCGGCGACGAAATAGGTCGGCAGCACCGGATGCGCGCCGCCCATCGGCCGCAGGGCCGGCGGGGTGAAGACGGGCATGGGCTCGGGCGCCTTCGCCGCGACGGCGGGCGTCGAGCCCGCGACGACGA